>Ga0114930_10004681_pt1 | contig 11447 bp, 16 predicted proteins | sample AnhtaG_FD_87300 | JGI IMG/M metagenome (GOLD analysis project Ga0114930, IMG submission 87300) | Deep subsurface microbial communities from Anholt, Denmark to uncover new lineages of life (NeLLi) - Anholt_01485 metaG | ecosystem: Environmental > Aquatic > Marine > Oceanic > Sediment | place... | reverse complement strand
TGGTTGTGCATCATACGAATCATGTTATTGATGATAGCGATTGGTTTGATATCATGGACACTACACAATGGGAAGGTCTCTGTAGGGATTGCCATGAGCAATTGCACCAACGGGGGGGGAGTCAAATCTCTGGACGGTAAGCTTGAAACCCGTGTGCCTAGCTTCGCTTTTAATTTCGCAAAAAAAGTAACTTATGGGCAGAGCAAAGAAGACTGAAGCAGAAAAAGACTTGGAAGGCAACAGAAGCAAAAGATTAATTCCCTCTGAATTGGGAATCGAAATCCCTAAACGCTGTCCTTCCACTTTCACCCCTTCCATGAGAAAAGTTTGGAAACGAATTGCCCCCCAACTTATCAAAGTCGGCAAACTCACAAAACTCAATGTCGATGGTTTCACAGAACTTTGCTATCTGATTATCACTATAAATGAAATCAGAGAATTCATTGAGGATAATAATCGAAGTCGTTTACAAGAAAAGAAATGGACTGATTTTAAAGGTACGGATCATATCGACTTAAAGGAAAGTGCCTATTCAAAAATGTATCGTGATTACAGCAAGCAATTGTTATCTTATCTATCAAAATATGGTCTAACCCCTGACAAAATGGCGGGAAGTTATAAACCAAAGAAGAAAGAAGATCCTATGGAGGGGATGTTAGACTGACGTGTACTTCGATCTCGAAAAAGCAGAGCGGGTAAAGAATTTCATAGAAGAGCTTACCTTGACAGCCGGTGTTTGGGCTGGGGAGAAATTCAAACTTCTTGATTGGCAATGGGAAAAGCTTATCAAGCCCTTCTTTGGAACTCTGAAAGCCAAAGACGGTCCCCGTCAATATCGTTTCTGCTACGTGGAAATCCCAAAGAAGAATGGCAAAACGGAACTTGCGGCTGCCTTAGCCCTTTATTTTTTATGTGCTGATCGTGAAAATAGACCAGCTGTTTATAGTGCAGCTGCCGATAGAGACCAGGCAAGTTTAGTCTTTGGCCCCGCTGCAATTATGGCAGAGAATCATCCAATCCTTGTAAAGAACTTACAAGTTCTCCGTGCGGGGAAAAAAATTTCAAACTTTCGGAATAATGGTTTTTATCATGTCCTTAGCTCTGAAGTAAAAACAAAACACGGCCTTAACCCTTCCGCTGTTATTGTTGATGAGCTTCACGCCCAGCCGAATGATCAATTATGGAATGTTCTCACCTCGGGAACCCATTATGCACGACATCAGCAAGCAGTCATCGTCCTGACCACGGCGGGGATCTATGACAAGGAATCAATCTGGTGGAAGGTTCGCCATAAGGCTATGCAAATTCAGAAAGGTATAATCAAACAACCAAACTTTCTTCCTGTGCTTTATATCGCCGATCCCGAAAAAGATAATCCAGAAGACAGAGAGTTGTGGAAACGGGTCAATCCTTCGCTGAATCAGATATTCAACATCGACAAGATTGAGGAAGATTTCAAGGATGCTAAAGAGGACCCCGTTGAATTTGAAAATTTCAAACGCTTTCGCCTTAATATTCCTATCCGGCAACTTTCTAAATGGATGCCAATGGATAAATGGGATCTCTGTGGGGGCATTGTTGATGAAAAAGCCCTAGAAGGACGTACTTGCTATGGGGGTCTTGATGCCTCCACAAAGATCGACCTAACCTCATTTGTCCTTATTTTCCCTTCTGAAGAAGAAGATGATAAAATCATTGTCTTACCAAAGTTCTATGTGCCTGCTGATACGATCATGCAACGATCAAGAATTGACAATATTCATTATGAGATATGGGAACAGGAAAACTTTCTTACTGCTACTCCGGGCAATGTCATATCACATGCTCACATCCGGGAAGATATTGAAAAAGCAGCTGAGAAATTCAATCTGCAATCAATAGGATATGACCCGCGGGATATGTCACAACTTGCCCAGGAATTGCAAGATGAAGTGGGAATCAATATGGAAGAGATCAAACAGACTTATGGTGAGTTTTCAGAACCGGCCAAGGATTTGCTTGTCAAAGTTATGCAGGGCAAAATCAATCATGGTGATCACCCTGTACTAAGATGGTGTGCTGATAACTTAGTTATGAAAGTGGGACTCCGGGAAGAGGTATTGCCGGCCAAGGATAAGGCAACTGACAGGATAGATGGCATGGTGGCCCTTATTATGGCAAATCGGCAAATGATGTTTGGAGAACGTGAGTATTTGGATATGGGGGAGGTGACGGTGTTATGAGTGACATGTATTTAACTAAAATAAATGAGAACCTTAAAAGAATCATATGGTTGTTGGAACGACAACAATGTAATTGCCATGTTTTGGCATCGAAAACTTATAGTTGGATCTGCCCAATTCATGGGACTGTTAAACGGGAGGATTATCTGCGGAATGAGAATCCTGACCATTGACAATAAAACCATAACAGATGACTCCCCCTGCTATGTCATAGCAGAGATAGGCCACAATCATGGGGGCAATCTTAACACCTGCAAACAACTTTTCAAGGCAGGTAAGGAATGTGGGGCTGATGCAGTTAAATTACAGAAACGCAACAACAAAAAGCTATTCACTAAGGCGGCCTATAATGCCCCTTATGATAATGAAAACAGCTATGGAGCAACTTATGGAGAACACAGAGAAGCCCTTGAGTTCGGGTGGGATGAATATGTTGAACTCAAAGCCTACGCTAAAGATTTGGGTATTACGTTTTTTGCTACAGCCTTTGATCTTGATAGCCTTGGTTTTCTTGTAAATCTTGACGTTCCTGCCATAAAGATTGCTTCTTGGGATTTATCAAATATTCGGCTTATTGAATATGCTAGTTATAATGAAGTACCACTCATTCTTAGTACTGGGGGGCACACCTTACAAGATATCAGACGTTCTTTTCACATTTTGGCGGATAGGCAACATGCCTTTTTACATTGCATTTCCAATTACCCTAATCAAGCTAACGAACTCAATCTTAAAATAATCCCCGCGTTAAGAAAGTATTTCCCTGATACTGTTATCGGCTTCTCTAATCATTACAGTGGCATCGTTCCCTGCATGGCAGCTTATCTCATGGGGGCCCGCATTATCGAAACACACTTCACATTGAATCATGCCTGGAAGGGCACCGACCATGCGCTTTCCCTGGAACCACAAGGGTTGAGACAGTTGGTTGAGAATTTACGGATCATCAGGGAGTCTATGGGTGACGGGGTAAAACGAAAACTGCCTTCAGAAGAAAAGGCAATACACAAAATGGCGAATGCCGTTCATATCGCAAAGAGCATTCCAGGAGGCCACAAGATAACAGAGGATGATATTTGTCTAAAGGCTCCTGCAGATGGTTTGGCTCCCTATGAATGGGAAGATGTTTTGGGCAAGATAACGATTTGTGATCTTAGTACGGCAGATGTTTTGGCGTGGGAGGCATTGAAATGAATGTATTCGACCTATTAGGCAAGATTGCAATCGTAACCGGCACATCAGGGAAATTGGGGCCGGTATGGAGAGAAACATTATTGATTGCTGGAGCAAGTGTTTTAGAGTTGGATCTACCATGGACTGATGTAAGTAAAAAATCTGAGATTTTAAATTGGCGTGAACGTAATTTCGATTTATGGCCTGGGGAATTGAGTCCCGATATCATCATCAACAACGCTGGCATAGACAACCCCCCTGGTTCCAATGCTTCCTTCTTCGGCAACTGTGAGGAAATCCTCCATGTGAATCTCCAGGGTGCCGTGAATATGTGTGAGGTCTTCATTCCTGATATGATTAAGAATGGAGGGGGTGTGATTGTGAATATCGGCAGCATTCAGGGCAACATAGGGGCTGATTGGCGGAACTATCCTCAAAATTTTGAAAAGCCAATCGGTTATAACTTATCGAAAGCAGGTCTTATTCAATTATCCCGAAGCATTACAACTCAATACGGACGGTATAATATCCGATGTGTGACAATTGCCTTCGGCCCTTATGACAGCGGACTCTCAGAAGATTTCAAAAATAAATTTCTGGCGAATGTTCCCCTGGGCAGATGCATTTCAAAGGAATCCCTGCAAACAACCTTGCTTTATGCTTGTTGCTGTCCGGAATTGGCAGGGACTCAAGTGCTTGTAGAAGGAGGTTACTGTGCCTGGTGATTTCCAACCCAAAGCTCAAAACCTTATCGACACTATTGCGAAACTTGTCACAGAGTTTACGAACGAGACAGGCGCAGTGTTGACTTATATAGGAGTTACCCCAACCATTGAACCATTAGGTGAAGATTTGAAGAAGGTAAACTATCAATGGGATATAACATTCGGAGAACCAACAAATGAAGAGTAAAACGATTTTTGACTTAATAGAAATTATCGAAAAACTTAAAATTAAAAAAGGTGATGCCATAATTTTAAAGACAAAGCCACGATTAAGCGTAGAAACAAAAGAGCAAATAAAAGTAGCAATGGATAAGATTGTCAATAAAATGGGTAAGAAAGATATTCCCATATTAATCCTAGATAGCGACTTGGATATAAAGATTTTAAGTATAATATGAGTCTAATAGCATTGATCCCTGCGAGATCGGGTAGCAAGAGAATCCCAGGTAAGAACATCAAGGAATTGGCAGGCCATCCTCTTATTGCCTATACGATACAGGCGGCTAAGGATGCGGGGATATTCAATAGAATAATTGTGTCAACAGATAGCAAAGAGATTATGATGATTGCTAAAGCATATGGGGCAGAAGTACCATTTTTGAGACCAGAACAATTTGCCAAGGATGATTCCCCTGAATATGATTTTATCAAATATACTTTGAATAGCCTTGCTGAATATTATCGTTATTTCGCTGATCTGAGGCCAACAAATCCATTCAGAACAGGAGAAACAATAAAACGAGCATGGCAAGAATTTCAAGATAGACAACCATGTGATTCTTTACGGGCTATTGAGATAGCAAAACAGACACCATATAAAATGTGGCAATTCTCTCGAATTATAAAAAATGAAATATATCCGTTCAATAATGAAAAAAGCAATGCCTACAATATGCAGACAGAATCATTGCCCAAACTGTATGTTCAGAATGCTTGCATAGAAATTGCACACACAAATCTAATTAATCGTTTCCAGAATGTCTCAGGAGAAAGAATTATCGGTTTTTTAACAGAAGGCTATGAGGGTTTCGACATCAATACTCCCGAAGATTGGATATTGGCCGAGGCTTTGATTGAGAGAGGTTTGGCAAAGTTGCCGGAGGTGAAATAATGCCATGTGATTGTGAAACATTGAGGGAATTTATTAGATATTTATGTTATTTTATAGCTGGAGCTGTTTTCATTTTGTTGATTTTAGAATTAATATCTAAGCGTATTAAATGAATCTCTATTATATCCCAAAATCAGAAATTGACCGATATTCAGATGATTTGGAAACTCTTGCTACAATCTTCAGGTTTAACTGTCTCTACATGATTCAACAGGCTGGCTCAGGTCATATCGGCGGTAGTTTCTCTTGTATGGATATCCTTGTTTACCTCTATTACAAGGAGATGAAAGAGGATGATGTGTTCATTCTCTCAAAGGGTCACGCTGCCCCTGCCCTCTACTCTGTCCTTATCGGGAAAGGAATAATCCCGTTTGAGGATATCCATAAACTCAGAAGATTAGGAGGCCTCCCCGGGCATCCTCATAATTCCACACCTGGTATATCTGCTCATACTGGCTCACTTGGTATGGGCATATCCAAAGCCAAAGGCATAGCGATTGCCAAACAATTGAATGGTGATAGTGGGCGGGTATTTGTATTGGTGGGCGATGGGGAGATGCAAGAGGGGCAAAACGATGAGGCAATCAGAAATTTAGGAGATTTGCCGGTTTATGTGATTGTGGATTTTAATGGCTTGCAAACAGAAGGGAAAACCAAATGGCATGGGCCATTTACTGGGTTTAGAAATTATATTCCGGGAATAAATATTATTCCGACTATCAAAGCCAAAGGTCTTTTCTTTCTCGAAGCCAAACCAGAATCACATGCAAAAACACTTAATGAGGATGAGTACACCGTTGCAATAAACGAATTCAAGGGAATGCTGCCTAAAGGCATTTACTTTTTCGAAGTTGATAAAATTAAATATGAATCAATAGAAAACTCTACTTTAATTCAGATATATGGGGATGAATTGTTATACATTGCCTGGAATAATCCCGATGTCATTGTCTTGGATGCCGATCTCATGTCTGATCACTGCCTTAATGAATTCAAACGAGAATTCCCTGATCGCTTTATCGAATGTGGTATCTCTGAGCAAGATATGGTTTCCACTGCAGGGGGCCTTGCCCTTGCCGGCAAGATTCCTATCTGCCACTCTTTCGCCTGCTTCCTTTCAAGCAGAGCCAATGAACAGATTTATAATAATTGTTGTGAGGGTGATAAGGTTATCTACATCGGTTCAATGTCCGGTTGGCTTTCAAAGAATGGCGGGCCCGGGATATCCCATGAGTGCAATCGTGATAAATATCTTATGATGGGAATGCCTAACCTGAAAGTCTTGGAACCAAAAACGATTGAAGAAGTTAGAATGGCTATAAGGTGGGCAGTCTATGAGAATGAGCATTCTACATATATCAGGATATGTAAGAATCCGATGATTGAGGGGATATTGCAGAATGAAAATTAATGAATTAGGATTTACCCCAAAAGAACAGAAAGTTCATGAAAAACTTATGGAATGTTATCGGGCATTTTTAGATTTAACAGTTGAACATCCTTCAGAAAAGAATGAATTTATTTTTGCAGTCCATCTTATTCAAGGTTTATTGACATCAAGAATTATTAGAAGAGAATATCCCAAAGGATGGCCACGATATGAATAATCGCAAGATAGCCATAATTGGAGCTGCTGATCTTACAAGAGATAAGTCAACCATCAAAAGAATACAGGATTATGAATTATGGTCTCTAAATAATTTATTTATTGATTGTGAAGGTATTCAATTTGACAGATGGTTTGAATTGCACCATTTCACCCGCAGGGGAAGCCGATATATAAGGCGTGGACAAGATAATTATGGGAATTTCTCCACGATTAAAGAATATTTACAAGCGATTAATGAATTAGATACTCTGGTCTATATGCAGAAACCGTTGGCTCCGATAAAAAAAAGTGTGAAATATCCTTTCCAGAACGTCATGCGTACCTTCAAAACAAAATATTTCGGCTGCTCGTTTGCCTGGATGATTGCACTTGCCTTATATGAACATTTAAATGGTCAACCAATTACTGAAATTAGATTATTTGGGGCACATCTGACAACCTATGAATATTATTTTCAACGACCATCGACTGAATATTTTCTTGGTATGGCACAAGGTATGGGTATCAAATTGCGAATGTCTAACTCATGTAATCTCTTAAAGGCTCCCTGGATCTATGCCTACAAGGAAAACTTTAATCTCATTGATACGCTTTATGTCGGGATAATGAAGGAACTATTAACAATGGCCAGTATTCCCATGCAAAGGTTTTTTGAATCTATATATTATGAATAATCTCCCCTTCAAACTAAAAATCGAAACCGATATGGAAAAATATCGGGCAGAATCTTTTTGGAATAAGGAACCCGAGACCCTTGTTTGGATAGAATCGTTCACTAATGGCGATACTTTCTTTGATGTGGGGGCTAATATCGGCATATACGCTCTTTATGCCGGTACACTCTATCTTGATTCTGAAATCAGGGCTTTTGAACCACACCATAATAATTTTCTTCGTCTGGCTGAAAATATAGCCCTAAATCAATACACAAATGTCCATCCTGCGCTTTTGGCCTTCAGTGATGTCAAAAAGAAAGAAATGTTTTATGCTCCCAGTTCTGAAATCGGTAGTTCGGGAGGCCAAATCACAAATCCGATTTCAGAACATGGCAAAAGCTTTAATGCAGTCTACAAAAGAATGGTTTTCACCATTTCCATGTCAGAATATTGTGCACTCCACAACCTTGAGCCTAATCATATTAAGATTGATGTGGATGGCCAGGAATGGCGAATCATCAAAGGCATGGAAGGCATCCTGAAGGAGAATTATCTTGAAAGCGTTCTTGTTGAAGTTAACAAAAACAAGGAAGATATCAGCGAATATTTTAGAGAATTTGGCTTCTCTACCAACTGCATTTTTAATGATATGAAAAACCATTCGCGGATAAGGCGGGCAAAAGAAGGGATTAAGGCCGAAAATATCGTATTTGTGAGAAGATGAGCAAGAGACTTGAGCAATTAACGGAAATAGCAAAGCATTTAAATTGGAGTGAAGATAAAGTGCTTGCTGTTCAACGAGAAGACCCAACTTTCCCTGTCAAAAAGATGTGGGGTCGCTGGACTTCCCATACCCAATTACTCGATGATTGGTTTCAGGCCAAAATCGTGTCAACCCGTAAAACAACCGAATTACCACCCTAAAACAACCGAATTACCACCGAATTACCACCGAATTAAGCTTTTTCCCTAAATAGCGGATTTATGATGGCAACATGGGAATATTGAACCATGTTGCCAATTTCTTTTGGGAAAAACGTGTCTCTATAGATGATCCGCATTATTGGCCTACGCTTTTCGGCAAACTGTTCGGAACCGAGAGCAAAACGGGCATTATGGTAAATACCGACTCAGCCCTACGGACAGCAACCGTTTTCGCTTGCATTCGGGTTCTGGCAGAGACAGAAGCTTCCCTCCCCCTTCAGGTTTTCAAACGCCGGAAAGATGGCGGTAAAGATTTGGCCGATGGCCATTCCCTCTATCCAATTCTCCATGATTCACCTAATCATTTTCAGACCAGCTTTGAACATCGGGAAATGTATGTAGGCCATTTGGGGCTTACGGGCAATGCTTATGACTACATTGTACGAAATGGGGCAAGTCAAATCCTTGAATTGATGCCGATGGACCCCAGTCAAATGGAAGTTGAACTCTCCGAAGACAAAAAGACACTTTATTATGCCTATAAAGACCCAAAAGGCGAATCGCATATCTATAGTGCTGATAAAATCTGGCATAAGAAGGGAATGTCTTATGATGGCTATGTAGGGCTTTCCCCGATTCAGCTTATGCGTGAACCAATCGGCCTTGCTCTTGCCCTTGAGAGTTATGGAGCAACTTATTTCGGTAATTTTGCTAAACCTGCTGGTTTTCTTAGCGTTCCGGGCAAACTTACTGATGATGCCAAGAAGAAACTAAAAGAATCCTGGGCCAATGCATATTCAGGTCCGGAAAACACATGGAAAACAGCGATTTTGGAGCATGGTCTTGATTGGAAACAAATGAGTATTTCTAATCAAGATAGTCAATTTCTTGATGCCAAAAATTATCAGGTAGAAGAGATTTGCCGAATATTCGGGGTCCCTTCTATTCTTGTCCAGCATCCAGATAAGACCAGCACTTATAAGAGTTCCGAACAATTCATGCTTTCTTTTGTTATGCATACGATTCGCCCCCGCCTGGTGAAACGTGAACAATCCATGAATCTTTATCTGCTTTCCGAAAAGGATCGCAAAGAAGGTTATTTTTGCGAACACAACATTGAAGGTCTGCTCAGAGGTGACATTAAAACACGGTACACGGCTTATGAGATCGGAAGACGAAACAAATGGCTGAATGCTAATGAGATAAGAGCAAAGGAAAACATGAATCCCATTGAAGGTGACGAAGGCGAAATATACGAAAACCCAAACACTAGCGTAAACAAGGGAGATCAAAACAATGCCTTACCCGAAGAAGAAGAATGAGAATCCTGAATCGGCAGGCCAAAGTATAGTAGATCCAAAAACAGAATACCGTAGTTTCAATTTTGAAATTGAAAGCATCGAAAAACGCGATGATGGTCAGCGCAAGATTATAGGTCATGCAGCCGTATTTGACGAAATTGGGGACGCTGGCTGGTTTCAGGAAATAATAGATCCAGGTGCGTTTAAGAAATCAATCAAAAATGATGATGTACGAGCATTAATAGACCATATTCCCCACATGATTCTTGGCCGGAATAAATCAGGCACTCTCAAATTAAAAGAAGATGACATAGGCCTTGCTATAGAAATCAATCCACCTGATACGCAATATGCTCGTGATTTAATCGTTTCCATTGACCGGGAAGATATCACTCAAATGAGCTTTTCTTTTATTGCTATTGTCGAAGAATGGGAACGAACTAAGGAAAACAAACCAGATATACGGACATTGAAAGAGGTCAAATTATTCGATGTGAGTCCGGTGACATATCCCTTTTACGAAGGGACAGATGTTGCCATGCGGTCACATCAATTATGGTTGGATGCGAATGATACCCAAGATCATAAACGGGATACCATTCGTAAACTTACGATAAATGTAAAAGAAATAACAAGAGAGGTAATTGAGAATGAAAACAATAGCTGAAATGAGAGAAAGACTTGTCGCCATAGCTAAGAGATTAGGTGAAATTATTGAGGCTATGAAGGCAGAAGATATCAAGGATGAGGAATTCAAGTCACTGGAAACTGAATCTGAGACTCTTGAAAAAGAGGCTGAAGATTTAAAGAAACAAATCACCGAAACTGAGAAGAAAGAACAGGAAAAGATTGAAAGGGAAGAACGGCTCAGGAAACTTGAGACAGAGTTGAGACAACCTGTTAATGACCCTGTTCCCGCCGGAAGAATTCAGGTACTTGAACCGGAAGATTTTAAATCTTTGGATGAGTTCATGGATGTGGCATTTAGAAAAGTTTTAGGTAGGCCTGTATCCGATAATAGGCTTGCAAGATATTATACTGATTCAATGCATAATCCAGAATTCCGGGCTACTCAGAGTATGGGTGAAGGAACAGCTGGTGGGTATATGATTCCTACTCAGTGGGTGCCAGATTTAAAAGCACTTGCAATCCAAGAGGCAATTATCAGACCACGAGCAGATGTGATCCCTGCCGGTACACCACCGGATGCAGAGATTACCCTCCCTGTTGGAGATCAAAGTTCAGGTCTTAACATGGGCGTTGATGTAGTCTGGGTAGAAGAAGGTGGAACTAAATCAGGTACGGATTTCGCCCTGAAAGAGCATTCCTGGATTCCCCATGAATGCGCGGGTTATATCGTCCTTACAGATAAACTTTTACGTAATTGGCCTGCTGCAATGTCATTCGCCAAAAAACGATTTGGTTTTGCCATAAGGATGGCTGAGGATACGGTATTTCTGAACGGTGATGGTGTTGGCAAACCCAAAGGCATTTTGAGTCAGAATTGTGCAATTACACAGGCACGAACTACAGCTCTCCTGATTGCTTGGGCCGATGTCCGGGATATGTATTGGAAATGCTATAAGGAGGGTGGTTCTCCCGTTTGGATAACCAGTCCGTCTTGTTTGCCTCAGATTATGGGCATCAGTGATCCCAATACTTCCGGTACGATGATTTGGCAGCCCAGTGCAAGAGAGGGTGAACCTAATCGCCTGCTTGGTCTTCC
>Ga0114930_10004680_pt1 | contig 11448 bp, 10 predicted proteins | sample AnhtaG_FD_87300 | JGI IMG/M metagenome (GOLD analysis project Ga0114930, IMG submission 87300) | Deep subsurface microbial communities from Anholt, Denmark to uncover new lineages of life (NeLLi) - Anholt_01485 metaG | ecosystem: Environmental > Aquatic > Marine > Oceanic > Sediment | place... | reverse complement strand
TTCAGAAGCTGAGTCCGTGGAGCTCAGGCTTAAAAATCAGGTCTGGGCCAGGGGCGCGACATTGTTGGAACATAATGTAGTCGTTGTAGTATTTCACAAGCAATGTCTATATATGTATGCTTTGCGAGCCAGGTCTGGGCCAGGGTAACGTCATTCGTCTTTTTATTTCCACGTTACCTTAACCGTTACCGATACGGGCTTCGTTACCCTAACTGATCTTTAACAGTTTCAAAAAATAAATTATGTGATTTTAAGTACTTATCTCCCCTGAAAAATTTCTTGGCACTACCAATTGCTCTTTGACAACTATACCTCTCGAATGGTTGGAGGGAGCGCAACTCCTACAGCCTGAAAGATCTTGCCGCAGGTACCAACACATTGTGTTCTGAGAGCCAGTGATTTTCCGCTGTCTTCTATGACAACTTCCTCAAGAGCCTTTAGGTCTTGTTTGATGTCGGCCCATTCAAAGTCGTGGTCACCCTCTTCAAGCCGTCTGTCCAGCTCTTTCCTCAATACTAAGGACAGAAAGCTACAGAACACATGACCTCTGATGTTCTCATCCCGTTGGTGGTATACGGGCCTGGTCTCCAGTACGGATTTAACATCCCTGAACACCTGTTCCACCTGCCACAGTTCCTTGTACTTGAGCGCCACCTGCTCGGATGACAATTCCGTGTTGGTGATCAGTACCCACTTCCCGTCAAATCTGGAATCATACTCGATCTTATCCTGATCTATCCTGATACTGTCTCGGTCCATCTTAAGGTATTTTCGATATCCTTTGTTACCAATCAGAGCTTTGGGATTTGTCTTGATCTTCTGTTTCAAAGAGTCAGTGATGGCCTGACGGTCTTGGGCATCTTTTCGGGCCTGCCTGGGGTTGAGGCAGACAATGTAGCGATTGCCGTTTAGCAAGACCTCTTTGACTTGAAGAGCAGCGGGGTCTTTGGAGAACTTTTTCTCAGGGTGGACCTCTCTGTATCGGCCTGAACGGGATAACACATCACGTTTGATTTCATTCACTTTCCGCATCCGGGTCCCCAGAATGTATGGAATCAGTCTTTTGTCCAGATCTTTTAAGCTCTCAGCACTGATCATCCCTCGGTCCGCTACGATGCAAAACTGCCCTGGATGGAAACGGGATCGGATACGATCAGTAACAGGAATAAGCGACTTCACATCGGCCGTATTCCCCGGCCACATCTCGCAGCATACAGGCTTGCCCTTGCTATCGATCATGACACCAACAACCATCTGGTTCAGATCCGGACGATGATCCTTGCTGTGGCCTTTTTGGCCCAATGTCTCACCTCCTTGTCCTTCAAAGTATAGGGAGGTGGTATCAAAAAATACCAGGTCAAGGCCGGTGAAAAGATCACGGCGTTCAAAAAAGATGCCCTCTTCGATGAGGTCCTTGATGCATCTTGGGGCAAAAGGGGTTCCGTCCCCCTGATCCTCTATCTGTTCACCAAGAAAGGCCATAGCGCGATACAGATGATGCAAAGAGAGATCTTCTACACCTTCTATGGCATAGTTTCGTCGCCATTTATCACATGACCGGTCAGAGCCTGAAGGAAAGAGTCTGTGAAGCACGGTGAGGAATATAGCCCTTTCTACATCAAACTCGAATTTTCTGTCAGACAGAAGCTCTTTGATGACCTTCTTGATGCCCAGCTCTTTCCATAGTCTTTCAAAGATCAGAGCTGGCCCTATCTTTTTTGCAGATGCATTCACATCGCTTTTGCCGGAGAGAATCAGGAGGACTTTTTCTGAGTATCGGGATAGGGATCGTATCAGAGTTTCTATCTGACCCTTTGCTTGCAACTGATCCATACGGCCAATTGTAGCGATAACTCGTTGAATCACCTTGCCCTTGATTTTGCGATTTTCGACGATTTGTAGGTATTCATACTGACCTGATTTTTTGATGCGTGCAAACATGGGAGCCTCCTAACAGGACACTCCCATAATATTGTTAAATTATATGATTTGTCAAGGAAAATATCACTGAATATTATTCATTATTGGCACTACCTTTTTGGCATTTTTCAGATAGCGATCTAGTAATGACGCGGCTTTCAGGCTCCTTAGACCCTTGCAAGTGTTAAAGAAAAGCTTAGCTTATCTTAGCCCAATGTATAATATTTTTATTTTTGCAAAGATTTAGTAAAATTCATATACTAAAAGAATAGTAGGATATCAGTAACAATATACTATTATTTTAGGATGAAGCTTCTAGCGGGAGAGAGATTGGAGGTAGGATCCGAGATTTATCTTCTTATTTAATAAGCCAAGTTTATTCCTAATATTACCCCTGTGAAATGAAATCGCATTAGAAGACACATTCAACAACGACGCAATCTCTTTGCTTGATTTTCCCAACTTGATAAGATCTGCAATTTGAATTTCTGTTGGAGTAAGATCAAAATACTTTGAAGATAATTTGTTCGCAAAGGGAGAAATGAGATTTTTTAGGTCTGATTTGATGATACTCAGATACTTCTTATTATCGCCATCAAGGCTGCCTTTATGAATCCTTTCTATGTAGGGGAGGATTAACTTTTTTACGTTAGTCAGTATATTTTCCTCTAATTTTTTCTTTTCCTCTTCCCGGTGTTCAAGAAGGACACTCAATGCTGAGTTTACTTTTTCAAGACGTTGAGCCTGATTTTCCAACTTCTTCTCTTTTTCTCGCAAGACTTCCTCCACCTGCTTGCGCTCCGAGATATTCTGCTTCAGTTGCTCATTAACTTGACTCAATTCGGCGGTACGTTCTGCCACCAGTTCCTCAAGGTGTTCATGGTGTTCTTTTAGCTCTTCCTCGACCCGTTTACGCTCCTGCTCCAGTTCGATGCTGTAAAGGGCGAAGCCGATGTCTCTTGCAATGTCTTTGAACAAGACTCTCTCTTCCTCGTATGCGGTTAAATTGGCGGGTATCGAGGCACACAACAGACCGTAGACCTTTACCCCGTGTTCCAACCGGACGGTCATCGCTCCTCTGCCACTATACATAGCCGAAATAGGGCAATCAGCACAGGTGGAGGGTGGGTCTTTGGTTACCAAAACATCCGATTGTTTCAGCGCCTTTTGGCCACAAGTGGTCAACTCGCCACGCTTCAGTCGCTCAACCATTGGCAAAAAATCTTTGCCCAAACCGGCTTCGACGGTAGTAACAAGCTCTCCAGACTCATCCAATATAGCTATCCAGGCGTTATAATAACCACGGGTCTCGATGAGGTTGTCGCAGATGCCTGTAAGCAGAAGGTCGCGGTTCTTTTCCCTGGGAATGAGTTGACTAACGTTTCGGATGGCACGAAGGATTGCGTTGAGGTGGACAGTCTTTTCCTGTGACTTGGCAATCCTCTCACTTAAGGTAGCAACTACAAAGCCAATAGCCACAAACATAAGGGCTCGAAGATAATCATTGGCAGTCACCACATAAGCTCTGAGGAAATGGTGGCTGAAAATCAGGAATAGAGACAAAAATATAGCTATAGCCAAACCTTTTCTTTTCCACCACAATGATGCCAAGATAACTGGAATATAGAAGAAGTGGGTAAAAACAGTGCCGGCTTGAAGAACCACATGGAAATAATACGTTAGAAAGCAAGAGCCAGTTAATAGGATAGCTATTATAGTAATTTTTTCTTTTTGTCTTTCAGATTTTATTTTCATCCTGATACCCTTTTGCTATTACATTTGCTAAAAAATTCACTTAGTATATATTCAATATATTGCGGTTAATCTCTACAATTGAAAATTATAAATTCTAATATTTTCATAAAAGACCTGTAAAATCAAACGGTTTCTATCTGAACGGTTTCTATCTGAAATTTACTATTGTAAACCACATTTTGATCAAACACTCTATCCCTAAAGCCTATAAATATCACAAGTTTCATACCCGCTCTCCTTACCCACCCACCTTGATGCCAGATTATACTGAGTATGCTTTATGCGGATATGGGTGAATTGCAAAAGGCCTGTGAGCAACTCCGAAAAATCCTGGATATTGACCCAACCCATAAAAGGGCGCGGGAATTCCTAAAAAGAATTGAGAGGGAATAAGGGGAGCTCGGCTGTGCTTGTATCTAAAAGCCTAAGGTGCAGTGTGTTTTATGCTGACATAATTGTCCTAATGGCAAAACCATATATCAGCAGTATAATCTGAACTTACGTAAAATTGATCCAACCTTGATATGAAATAATAGCCTACCTTTTCTCACCATGGATCGCACGTTTAGCAACATGTTGAACCAATCTTGGAGTCAGGATACCTTTTACATTAATATGGTCAAGCTCTGGAAGTATTTTACCGTTATAAAGAAGTACTAAACCATCTACTAAAGGTGGGCTCAAATGGGGTTGCATAAATGTTGCGGCAATCATATAGAATGTTGTTTGTCCTCCAGCAGAGCCTTGAAAAAAATACTTCCTTGCATCTCTATTAGTGTCGATCATATTAATAACAGCGATGCGAAGAGGGCGAGAAGGCGTAGCTACCTCATCTATTCTAACAACTTCAAAATGAATATCTGTTACCTTGCCTGTATATGTCTTAGAAAAGTAGTCTTTGGCCAGATGTCGAGCAAGACTGTCGAGTGCATCTTTGACCAAGGTATTTGGAGGCAATAGAAATGGATTTGCTTCACTTAAAAGATTCTGGTGGTCGGGTGTGAATGTATAGAGATCAACCTCTCCAATAATCTGAGATGAAGCTGGGGGAGCTTTGTCAGAATTATTGAAACAACCTATATTCAGTAATATTATCAATACTATAAATGAAGTAACGATATGACGCAACATGGCCTGATTCCCTTGCTTTTTCCAAAAATTATGACAGCCAATATATATTGACTGCATAAAACTCTACATAGGATTCTCCTTATCTTTGGAAGGTTCACGCACATGCTTTCGGAAATTGCAGTGATATCTACAATCATCCCCGTATTCTTCTTTTTTAATTCCCTTACCAGCTCGAGGACATTTAACTGCTCTGGACTTCTGGTGAGGACAGCTAACCCAAGCGGGGGCTTCCAAGTCATAAGCTCCACACTTGGAGCATCAAATCCCACATTCTGTAACCTCTAACTCGAAGCTATATCTTATCCTCTCACAATTTCTACAATAACAGTATTCCCATTCACGTAACTGATTAAGGTAGACTTCAAGTTTCTGCACGCTATCACTTCCTAAAAAAAAGCTCCTTAAATACTGCATCTATAAAGGATGGCAACTTATTCAGGCATCATTGCTAAGATATAGCTTATAGCTCATGCTTGTATTTATTAACCCAGATTTTGCAATAGCAAAATCTGCCCATAGGGCCGCCCCATCTTTATTGTACTGTGAAAAATTGATCATTTAAAAAGAAAGTGAAAAACCCCTTTATTTTGTTATAAAAAAACAAGGTGATGGGGCGGGATTAACCCCGCCCTTCCCTTTGGAAGGGCGGCCTTCGGCAAAATTTGTGTTGCCCTTTTTGGATCCAATTGTTTATCGTATAAATATAAGGTTTTCAATATGTTAAAACACTATTAATTTATAAACGCAAATTTTGGGTTAATATCAATCCTTTTTGTTGACTAAAATGGTCGACAAATATAAAATATAAAAAAGGAGTGTAAGCGTCAAGAAAAATAAAGGGAGCTACAGGAGGACAAGTAAGATCTTTAATAAATTTTTTTCTCAAGTTACAAAAGGTTGTGATTATCTTTGAATTAGTGAAGCTCCCCGCCTTAAAAGGCGGGGCTTCTGGCTTTCATCAAAAACTATCTCCTCCCCCTTGATGGGGGAGGACAAAGGTAGGGGTGAAAATCCTTTCTGATTATCCCCCCTCCCCTCCCACCTAGGGAGGGGAATTTAAAGGATGCCATTCATCCCCGACTTAAAAGTCGGGGTATTCTGGCATGTTTTCATAAAAATGATTTATGATTAAAAGGGGGGTCCCATGAAATATAGAAACGTCGCCTTATTTTTTGCTATTGTAAGTCTTTTTCTTCTATTTGCATGCCATCATGCTTTGACAGCCGCAGCTGGAACGACGATCAAATTAACTGTCCCTAATCTTCCTCGTGGCGACTGATGTGAACCACAAGATAGGATAAGGTCTATCCTAACAAGTATTGAGGGGGTCTTGAAATACAATCTAAACGCCGAATCTTTTACGGTAACTGTAACGTTTGATGATACAAAAACCAACCTTGACAAGATTATAGAAAGACTTTTAAAGGGAGGGTATCCAGTATCAGGAAGACCTCAGTGGGTGAAGTGATTAATTTAAATAGCCAAAGAATTACTTTTCTAACTTTATGTGATGAGAATTGGCGATGATCCTGTGATAAGAGTCTGTTCCTAAGCCTTTTTTATACTTTAAGGTATCAAGGCATTTGAGCATTGGCACTTGCTTATGGACCGAAAAATGTAGTCAAAACTTTTTAGGGTGGTCTTCTGTAGGGTCCTAACCTGCACACAAGAGGAACCAGGTAAATATTACACCGGTTAAAATTATTTGCAGACCCTTATACATTCCACTGTCATTCTACTTCTTTCTCCTCCATCTCTGGGTCAACATGGACGATGATCCGGTCGAGATCCGCAACCTCTTCTGCCAGACAACTCTCCACCGCCTTTGCAATCCGGTGCCCCTCAGTGACAGTTAGTCGCCCATCAACCACGATATGGAGTTCCATTTGGTACAGCCCACCGGATGTTCGGGCTCTGAGGTCATGCATGTCGATTACTCCGTCTACACTCAGTGTGCATTGTCTGATTTTGGTAAGGATTTCGGGTTGGGGGGCGGTGTCGGTAAATTCACGGAGAGCGCCCCAAAGGATCTCCAGGCCAACCTTGATGATGAAAAATGAGACACACAAGGCGGCATAGGAGTCAAGTATGTGCCAGGAAGGCTTGAGGTGTGCTCCTACTACGCCCAGCAAGACGGCCACAGAGGAGAGGGCGTCTGATCGATGATGCCATGCGTTGGCAACAATCGCTGAGCTTTTTATGCGCCGTCCGATGTGTATTGTGTAATGATACAGGGCTTCTTTCAAGGCTATGGACACGCCAGCTCCAAACAGAGCCAGCCATGTGGGGTGATATTCAATGTGATGGTAGATGTTCCATGAAGCCTTTATTCCCAGGTACAGGGCCGTAGCGATTAAGGTTAGTCCCACGATGGCAGATGCCAGGGTCTCGATACGAGCGTGACCGAAGTGGTGTCTCTCATCAGGAATCTTTCTGCCGATCCTCAAACCGAGCAGAACAACAAAGTCGGTAAAGAGGTCGGAGATGGAGTGGACCGCGTCAGCGATGAGGGCCTGGCTGTGTCCGAATATCCCGGCAAAAAACTTGAAAAGAATTAAAAAGGCATTGACCAGGACCCCGACCAGTGTAACTGTCCTTCCAGCTTTGGCTGACTTTGTACTCGATTCAAGCATAGATTTTTCCAACAGTAGCAGACTCCGTGTTTGTTATTGTGTTACGGCTCCGCATCGGCTACGGAGGAGTAAACCACATTAAGGGAGCAATGAACAAACGTGAATCACATGGGGTTAAGGTGAATGTGTCTGACCAACTCTACTTATGCCCTATTATCTTAACCAATAGATTTATGAGGGCTTTGCATAGATTGAGGTATAAAAATTCCCTTTTGGGTTGAGAAAGCATAGGATAAAGTCGCTTAGGTGTCAACAGGAAGAGCTCGTATAGGAAAAGAGAATGGGGCTGAATTATTTAAAACTGTCAAAATGAAAGATCTTACTCTCTCTATCCTTTAAGATGCTTTTGATACGGCTTGACCATTCCCTTTTTTATCCTCTTGGGGAACTCTTTTCTGATCGGGGGTATCTTGGTAAAAAGCGTCATGATGTCGGCCATGAACCTCTTCTTATAATTCTTTTGCGAAAAATCATAAAAGCCTTGTTTTTTATAATATCTATGATCAGCCTGGAAAATTCCTCGCAAACCCCCGTAGATTTCATCCCTAAAGATCTTCATCCCGCCCACGCCAAGGAAATTCCAGGGCCTGATATAACCTTTTTCAGAAAAACTTATTAGTCGCCTTGCCAGATCAGTGAGCAGCAGGTTCAGTGTAACAGAGTCCTCATATTCATCGGAGACAAAATCAACCAGATTACTCTGCTGAAACTGGACCCAGCCCTCTATGGCCTGCCTCAGCGTGGGTGTTTGGCTTAAAGGTCCGGAAATGATTAGCCCTACCTGCTTTCCGACCACAGACGGCGTGTGGTTGTAAAAGAAACTCCGGCAAAAGAACATCTGCCAGGTGGAAGACAAATACCGATCAACAATCATGCCGGCGAAAACGATTACATCAGCGGTTTGCACCTTTGTCCGGAAAACTTCATTAAAGTCATCTTTACCCTCGTACCGGCATAAATATTCGAACCCGCAATGGAGGCAGCCTAAGCAGTGTCCTTTGATATTCATTTCGCTGATATTTATCACCTCAACCGGAGTGGAAAAGGAGTCCTTGAATCTCTTGATCATCTGGCCCAGATTGGTCTGGATATCCTCGCAGTCAGTGACAATAACCACTTTCTTGTCCTGCGCGTCAATTTTATCCTCGACTGGCGAAGAGACATAATCCAGATTCCCGTATGTCATTGGTTTAAAGATTTTCGGCGCGGGTGCGTTTTTTTCAACATCTTCAAAGAAGGTAGAGGCAAACAGGAACAATTTTTCCCTGCCCTCTTCTTCCATTAGGTCACGCATGTGGGCGGGAAATGCCCCCACAAACCTCATCTCCAAGTCATCGCAGATGGCGCGCATATATTCATGGGCGGTATGGTCGAAGAAATGAATGGACGTGGTCAAGACTGCTGCATACTTTTCTTTAAATACGTCCGTCGCCCCCCTTTCCCAGATAAGCTCAATAAACCTCTTATACTAAGAGGGAACCAGCAAGAGATATAGCGGAAAGGCCCAAAGCACTGCGTCTGATTTTCTGACCTCCTCCATCATTCCCTGAAAAGTGGGCTCATCTTTTTCGATTCTTTTGATCCGCTGAGAGATATTTATGATTTTCAATTCATGCTGTGGGAACCTATTCTGGATATAGGCTACATACTGCATGGTGACACTTATGTCGCCATTAGGGCTTCCGTTTAAAACTATGATTTTCATGGCCCTGCCTCCGCTAATAAGGTGAATTTAATATTAAAGGTTGCACCAACAAATTAACCTTAATTATTCTCCAGTGTCTTTTCTTTTCCTATCAACTTCCAGTTTTTGACCAACATGACCAAGCTATAGATTCCAATTATAAGCATGATCGAGTCTTCATAAACACCAAATTTGGGTATCTGGACGAATATTGGAAATGGAATCGCCCAAAACAACAGTATGCCATAAATAAACCTATCAACTCTTGGAAGTGCTGTTGTAAGCAAAAGGAGAGCGAATGATACACTCGGGCAGGGGAATGTTCCTGCTATAATCAACTTAGGGAAATAATGCCCGAGTGCCATGCCGAACAAGGGGTAACAGATAACAATCAGCGTCAAAAAGATAGTAAGATATTTCTGCCACTCTGCTTTCGGAAGTAGAAATTCCATCTTTTCCCTGTATATGTCCACAGCAAATAGAATTGCTACAATTGTAAACAAGGCTCCGAAAAAATAATTGCCTACTAGCCCTTTGCCTAATATCATAAAGAAGATAATGCCAACCCAGGCGAATGAGAGTGACAAGTATATCTTCATCAATAGATTTGCGTTCTTTCCTGGCTTAGAAAATAGATACAAAACCAGGGCAATTGCTATTATTATTGAGATTATCTGAACTGGCCAGATTTTGGAGCCATATGCTCCGATTATGCCCCACCATTTTTCTGCTGCTATCATTTTAAACCTCCTTTAATAATAAAAATTCCATTCAACCTTCGATTTCTTATTATTTCTTTTTAATCCCAACTTTTTTGTTAAGTTACTTAACTTATATAGTAAAATTTTTTTCCTTTAGTTTATAAATGAATCAGCATATATGTTTATCTCATCCAAAATTTTTTCAAAATCCTTTACTTTTTCGGGTGGCATCTCATTAATCTTCTGAATGATACCTGAATCCATTATTGAATGAAAACTTTCGTGCCCCTTAAAGGCGATTTCTCCCTTAATTTTCAATCTTAACAATACTGTCTTTTCATTTTCGTTGTCCTTAAGTCGTTCAATTAAATCTTTTTTTTCAAGCTTTTTCAATTTCTGTGAGATAGCTGCTTTTGATATCCCGTGTTTTCTTGCCAGTTCCGTGACATTAACTCCCGGTGTCTTCCCGATGGTTTCTATCAAATGTATTTCCGAGGGGTATAAAAGGTTACCGGTTCCAAAATCTCTTGGAATTCTTTCAATATAGTTAAATTTATTGATCATCCTGGTAAATTTTTCAATTATACTCATATATTTTATATTTTCATTCATGTTAATATAATAAACCTACTTAACCAAAATGTCAAGCATATAATATAAAAAATGAAAAAACAATCTGACCTGGCTTGAAGTTTCAACAGCGCTTTGGGGGAATGGTAGAAGAATTGCAGCTGGGAGATATGCTGAAGCTGGCCAATAAAGCGTTAACCCCAATTTTTTCGCTTCAGATCTCGTGATATGGCATCAGCCGCTTTAATGGTTCCTGACTGAGGCGATCCATTATGCGCTTTCCTTGACGATTTTTTGAAAGTCCTTAATTGAATATCTCGGAATTTCTACAATTTATTGAGAATAAAGATCTTTTTTCGGGCCTGAGTTTCTGCCTCGCACATGGAATGATGGCCTGCCCTAGTGCGACATGCCTGAAACATACTGTTACTTCTGTTATGTTTCGGAAATGGAAGCAGTAGAAATCAAGCAATGCAAATCAGGTCTGGGCCAGGGAATATTGGGATGTTGGAATGTTGATTTTAAGAAGGAACTCTTTTTAAAACATTATTGAATTCAATGCAATGATAATTTTGCCATTAGACCAAATTCCCATCTTCCCAGAACCTATTGTTCCAGTATTCCATTATTCCATTATTCCAATTGTGAGCGAAGCGAACTAAGTTCATTATGTAACCGTTCACCGTTCAATGTTTTTGGTTGTACTTTTTCTTAAAAAAACATGTGAGAGAAGATAAAATCCCAATAAAAGAAATATCCCATCTCGGATCATATACAAGCACATACAGAGGTTTAATGTAGCTTCCTGGCTTGTGGTGAAGCAACCACAATGGATGTCCAGGCCGCGTGCAAGGTTAAACACCAGGGCTACAAAAAATGTTACTAAAAGAATGTTGATCAGGAAAACTGCTCCCGGGAGATATACTCCTGAGACTAAAAAAACACCCAAGAGCAATTCCAGCCATGGAAGAATGATGGCTGTGAGATTAATAAGTGCGTCGGGTAGAATCTTGTAATTGTAGACTGCTTCCGCAAAGGCCGCTGGATGAAAGAT
>Ga0114930_10004679_pt1 | contig 11450 bp, 4 predicted proteins | sample AnhtaG_FD_87300 | JGI IMG/M metagenome (GOLD analysis project Ga0114930, IMG submission 87300) | Deep subsurface microbial communities from Anholt, Denmark to uncover new lineages of life (NeLLi) - Anholt_01485 metaG | ecosystem: Environmental > Aquatic > Marine > Oceanic > Sediment | place... | reverse complement strand
TGCACGCCCTCACCCGCGAGCGCGATGGCGGCGCCGCCGGTGAACTTGCCGTCGAAGACCAGCGTGTCGGGCGCCGCGTACATGGCCGACGCCGCGCGCAGCGCCGCAAATAGGGGGACCCGCAAGCGACGGCCGCCCCCGGCCGGCTCGAAGACCAGGTAGCCGGACTCCTCGGAGAGCCAATGCCGCGGTTCCTCGTGTTGCACCTCGTCGATGGACGGGTCGTGGCGTCGCTTCATCCGGGCGGCATCGGCGTTGAGGGTGACGGCCACGTCGTGCACGCCGCGCGCCGGGACCGTGATGACGCCGTGCGCGGGCAGGACGAACTGCGCGCCGGGCGTATTGACGAGCAGGTCCAGCGACATGACGTAATCCGCGGCCGCGCTGCCGTGATTCTCGAGCCGCACCACCTGGGTCTCGACGGCCTCGCCGACCACGTCCAGGGTCTCGAAGCTCACGCTCACCGCCTCGGGCGACGACGCGCCGTAGGCCACGACCTCCGACGCCACGGCCTGTGCGAGGTCCAGCCGGCCCGCCCCGGCCCGCGCAGGGCCGATGCGCGGCGCCACGCCGTTCTCTTCGAGATACACGTCGTGGTCGGCCGTGTTCATGGCCAGGGCCTTGAGCGAAGCCACGCTCCAATCCGGATGCAGTTGCCGCAGCAGCGCCATGGCGCCGGCTACGTGCGGGGCCGCCATCGACGTGCCCGAGTACTCGATCGCCATCCAGCCCATGCCCGCCCTCGCCGACTCGATCAATACGCCGGGCGCCGCGAGGTCGGGCTTGAGAACCACGCGCGCCCCGGAACGCGCCGGCCCCCGCGACGAGAACGCCGCCACAGTGTCGGCCAGTTCCGTGTAGTGGATGATGTGATTGGCCGCCAGGCTCACGGTCACGGCCGACGCCGCCAAGGCCTGCTCGAGCACGGCGCCGTCGTCCATGCCGATCATGACGGACGGGATGGCGACGTCGAAGCACAGCCCGCCCATGGTGTAGGGGTCGCCCGGCCGATCGTTCGCGACGACGACCGCCAGCGCACCCGCCGCGGCCGCGTTCTCGACCTTGTCGCAGAAATGGCACCCGCCCCGGTCGACCAGGGCGATGCGGCCCGCCGCCTCTTCGGCGTTCGCAAACAGCGCGCAGCCATCGGGCGGGTCCGCATAGACCAGGTCGCCGACAATCGGCTCGTCGCCGAGCCGGGGACCGAAGATGGCGTCGCCCGCCGCGTACAGTCCGGCCACCGCCTCGGGCGCGGTGACGCGGATCGCAAACGACGCCAGGCCGTCGTCCGCACACGCGGCCGTGCTGATGGCCCCGCTGGCCGCGCTCGGGCCGTTCGCAGCGAAATAGGCGTCGCCCTCGTTTCCCGCCGCCGCCACCACGGCCACGCCAGCCAGCGCCGCGTTGTCGATGGCCCTCAGATCCACATAGGCCGGGGCCCCGAAAGGCAGCCCGATGGACAAGTTGATCACGTCCAGGTGGTCCGAGAAATCCCCGTCGCCGTTCGGGTCCGTCGCCCATTCAACGGCCTGCGCCGCCACGTAGGTCTCGTAACCGGCGTCGCCGAACACCTTCAACGCGTACAGCGTCGCGCGCGGCGCCACCCCCGGCGCCATAGCCAGTTCGGCCAAGGCCGCCCCGTCGTCGTACGGGCCCGTATAGGCCGCGCCGTCCGCGGTCACCCCGCAGCCGGCCGCGATGCCGGCCACGTGCGTCCCATGCCCCCGGTAGTCCATCGGGTCCGGGTCCGGCGTGGGCACGTCGGCCTCCGGGTTGTCCCCGTCGTACTGCGTCCCCGCGAAGTCGTACCCCCCCGCCACCTTGCCCGTCGGGAACGCGATATCCCCCAATACCGTCGGGTCGTTCGCCTCGTAGTCCACCGCGCTGCCCGACCCGCCAAGGCCCGCGTGCGTGTAGTCAATCCCCGTGTCGATGATGCCCACCGTCACGCCAGCGCCGTCGAGCCCCAGGCCCTCCCAAACCGCGCCGCCCCCCACAAAAGGCACGCTGTCCACGGTCAACCGCCGGCTCGGCGCGAGCACGTGGACCGCCTTTACCCCCGGCCACGCACGCAACTCCTCGAGCGCGTCCCCCGTGGTCTTCACCACGATCCCGTTGAACACCCGCTGAAGCCCGTACAGCACACGCGCCTCCAGCGACTTGGCCGCCTCGAGTCGGCTCAGAAGCGCGGCGTGCTCGCCCTCGATTTGGGCCAGTTGCGCCTGCGCCTCGGCCGCGAAGTCCTTCCGAGCGTCCCGCTTCAGCGCCCCATACACCTCGGCCGCGGGCAGCGCTTCCAATTCGATGCAGGCAAACACGCGGCCCGAAGGCGGCGTGGTTGGCGGCGCTGCGTCCCCCACGCCCGCGGCAACCAGCGCCGCAAACGCAAGCACAACCCGAACATGAACCAATCCAGCGCCCATTCTCACCGCACCATCCCCGGGTGTCGCCAACCCGTCTCGGGCATTGTAGCACGCGCTCACGCCGAACAGCAGAAACCGTCATCGCCGCTGACCCGTTGGTGCGGTTCTTGCTCCCTCTTGTGCGGCCGCACCGCGCCACGGCCTGTTTGTGACCGCTCGGTCCCCGAAAGCCGTGTTACGGACAACCGGCGTAGGGCGGGTCGCGACCCGCCGCATCGGGATGGCTGAGCGAACGAGGTACCACCGCTGGCCCAGGTTTCGGCGGATTGCAATCCGCCCTACGCATACGGACGGCGCCCCAGTAGGCCGCCGTTGCCAACGGCGGCCTCAGCCTGACGACGACGGCTTCCCGCGGCGGGCCAGGCCAGGTTTGGCAAACCTGGCCTACGGGGTCCGAATAGCCCGGACGTGTTGGGTGTCCTTTAGGAGGAGTGCTATACTCCGAATCGAAGAAGCGGGGAACCCCATGACGAACGAACCGCCCGATATGCCCAGCGAAGGCGATGCCCCGACGTACTTCGACGGCAAGCCGGGACCGCCCCCGTCGGCACCTTCACTGCCCTCGGACGAAAAGCCTACGTTCTTCGATGACGAGGCCCGACACCTGCTCGACCCCGGAACCGAACTGCCGCCGGACCTCGCGGCCGAGCACCGCGCCGTCTACCTGCGCACGGGCGACATCGTCGCCAACCGCTTCCAGGTCGTCAAGCTGCTCGGCTTCGGCGGCATGGGGGCCGTCTACCACGTCAAGGACCGCGAGCTCCACGGCCAGGACCGCGCGCTCAAGGTGATGCTGCCGTCCCTGCTGCGCAGCGACACCGCACGCGAGCGCTTCCTGTCCGAGGTCAGCATCAGCCAGCAGCTTGGCCACCCCGGCATCGTGCGCGTGCATGATCTCGGACTCGACCCCGAGCGCGGGTTCCGCTTCTTCACGATGGAGTACGTCGAAGGCCGGACCCTCAACCGCCTGCTCAAAGAGCGCGGCGGCAAGCTGCCCGTCGACGAGGCCCTCGACATCACCCGCCAGTTGTGCGACGCCCTCGAGTACGCCCACCAACACACCGTCCACCGCGACCTCAAGCCCCAGAACGTCATGGTCCAGCCGGACGGCCGCATCAAGGTCCTCGATTTCGGCCTGGCCAAGCTCATGTCGCCGGGCCGCATGACGCGCTCGAGCATGGCCCTCGGCACGGCCTACTACCAGGCCCCCGAACAGAGCGTCCACCTCAGCGAACTCGACCAGCGCGCCGACATCTACTCCCTCGGCGTCATCCTCTACCAGATGCTGACCGCACAAATCCCCCTTGGCCGCGTCAAACCGCCGTCTGCGGTCGTGCCTCGCCTACCCAAGGCGTTGGACGACGTCACGCTCAAGTGCATCGAGCCCCAGCCCAACGATCGATACGACACCGTCGCCGACCTCCGCGCCTGTCTCGACCTCGTCGCCCGCCCGAAACGCCGCGCCCTGATGGCCGCCATCCTGGCCGTCCTCATCCTGGCCGCCGCCGGCCTGGCTACCTACCGCTTCGTGCTCACCCAGCCCCCGCAACCAACGGCCTCGTCCGCCGTCGATAGCGCCGGCCCCTCCGTCACCTCTCCCGACACGGGTGCCCGGGACGACGCGGGTACCACGCCCAAGTCCCCAGTGCCGCCCGGGGAGGGCGAAGTTCCGTCTGAGCCGAAAGGGGAGGGCGAAGCTCCGTCTGAGCCGCAACGGGAGGGCGAGGCTCCGTCCGAGCCGCCGCGGCCCATGGCGACGGCCTCCGAGGCCAGCGCCGCCAAAATCACCGCCCAAAAGGCAGAAAAAGCCGCGCTGAGCGCAGGCGCGGAGACACACGCAGCCGAGCTCCTGGCAGATGCCCAGAAGCTCCTCAAGGAGGCCGAGGCCCACGACACGCTCCAGGCCTTCGCCGACGCGGCAGCGAAATACGGCGAGGCCGAAGCCGCGTTCGTCAAGGCCGAGGAGCAGGCCGCGGCGATCGCGGCCGAGATCGCGGCAGTCGACCAGGCCCAATCGGCCATAGACCAGACCAAGCAAGAGGCCGACGCCGCCGGAACCGACTACGCCGAGGCCGAGCGGCAGTTGAAAGTGGCCAAGGCCAGCTACAACGAGGCGGTCCGGGTGACGCCAGGACGGATAGAGGCGGCGCAGCAGCGCCAAGCCGGCGACACCGCGAAGGTGGACTTGGGGGGCGGCGTGAAGCTGGAGATGGTTTGGATTCCCGGTGGGACCTTCCAGATGGGCTCACCATCGTCGGAGGACAAGCGTGAGGACGGCGAAGGTCCGGTACATACGGTGGAGTTGGACGGGTTCTGGTTGGGCAAATACGAGGTGACGCAGGCGCAGTGGGAGACGGTGATGGGAAGCACCCCGTCCAATTTCAAAGGCGCCCACCTGCCGGTCGAGAACGTCTCCTGGAACGACTGCCAGGAGTTCATTCGCAAGCTAAATGCGAATGGCCAAGGGCGGTTCAGTTTGCCCACCGAGGCCCAGTGGGAGTACGCGTGCCGGGCCGGCACCACCACGCCCTTTCACTTCGGCGAGACCATCTCCACGGACCAGGTCAACTATAACGGGAACTACACGTATGGCAACGGGCGGAAGGGCGTGTACCGGCAAGAGACGACAACAGTGGGCAGCTTCCCCGCTAATCGCTGGGGCTTGCACGACATGCACGGGAACGTGTGGGAGTGGTGTGCGGACTGGTACGACGGGCACTACTACGGCAAATCGCCCAGCCGCAATCCGACGGGGCCTACGTCGGGCCCGTTCCGCGTGTATCGCGGCGGCTGTTGGCTCTACTACCCGAGGATCTGCCGGTCGGCCCATCGCGACAGGAAGGAGCCCGGGTTTCGCCCCTTCCTGGGGTTCCGCCTGGCCGCTTCGCCCGCAGTTCGCTAGGATTTCCGTGCTACTGTTCCGAGCGAATCGCACCGGCGCGTAGCGGTCCGGCGGCAAGGCGAGGCGCTAGCCCGCCGCAGCGCCGAGACCACGTAGCGGCCGGTGCGCGGGGTTTCCAAAGGGGCGGCGCCCCTTTGGTCGCGTTTCTTGGTGCTTCGATTCGCAAATACTGTCGCGTATTCGGGGCTATTTGGAGTGCGGCGGCTCGACGCCGCTTTCGTCGCTTCGCTTGCGCGCGCGGCCTCAACGCCGGTAGTTGCGCCGACCCGCAACGGGAAAAGCGGCGTCGAGCCGCCGCACTCCAAATAGCCCCGAATACGCGTTCCATTCTTCTTGCCCTGGACACGCTCAAGCGGGGCTTGAGCTCCGCTGACCAGCTCCATTCAACAACGCCATTTCCCGACGCACACAATCCCCGCCGAGCGTGCTATGATTGAGCGCGACACGTAAGTGACCGCAAGCACGCGCGCGGGCCGACCGTGCCCGGCCTGTAGGACCACCCACATGGATAACAAGGTCTACGTCGTCCGGTGTCCCGACTACGAACACGTCGACGAGAAGCTGGCCGAGCTGCTCGACATGATGGGGGGCGCGGGCCGTTTCGCGCAGGCCGGCGAGACCGTCGCGCTCAAACCCAACCTGCTGCGCGCCGCGGCCCCGGACAAGGCCGTGTCCACGCACCCGGCCGTGGTGGCCGCGGTCGCCCGGGCGGTCCAGGCCGAACGCGCGCGTGCCCTGATCGTGGACAGTCCGGGCGCTGGCTATCGCTACAACCAGAAGTCCCTCGAACGCACCTACCGCGCCTGCGCCATGGACCAGGCCGCCCAGGACTCGGGCGCCGACCTCAACTACGACACGGCCTACCAGGAGGTCTTCTTTCCCGAAGGCCGGCTGGTCAAACGCTTCGAGGTCGTCACGCCGATCCTCGAGGCCGACGGGCTCATCAACCTCGCCAAGCTCAAAACCCACACGCTCACCGCGGTTACCGGCGCCGTCAAGAACCTCTTCGGCGCCATCCCCGGCCTGTTCAAGGCCGGCTACCACGCCAAGCTCCCGGACAGCCGCCGCTTCGCCGGCATGCTCCTCGACCTCGCGCGGCTCCTCGCCCCCAGGCTGTCCATCATGGACGCCGTGCTCGCCATGGAAGGCCCCGGCCCAGGCTCCGGCAAACCCACCACCGTCGGCCTGCTCCTGGCCGCGACCGACCCCTTGGCCCTGGACGTCGCCGCCTCGGAGATCATCGGCCTCGACCCCGGGCAGAATGCCCTGCTCGTTGCGGCCCAAGACCGCGGCCTCGAACCCCACCACATCAGCCAGGTCGAGGTGATCGGCCCCCCGCTCGACCAACTGCGCCTGCCCAACTTCAAGCTGCCCAAGACCGTCGGCCGCGGCACCGTCCTTCGAGACCCGCCCGCGTGGCAGCGCGCGCTCACGGGTCTGTTCCGCGACGCCATGACCGTCAAGCCCCGCGTCGACCCCGCCCGCTGCACCGCGTGCGCCGCCTGCCACAACGCATGCCCCGTCGACGCCATCGCCATGGTCGACGCCGCCGAAAAGACCGCCGCCCGAATCGACGACACCCGATGCATCCGCTGCTACTGCTGCCACGAGATGTGCCCCGAGGACGCCATCGACCTCCACAGCTCCCTCCTCTACCATCTCATCATGGAGAAGTGGGCCGCCGCCTGATGCGCCCGCCCCGGTTCCGTGCTGGTGCATAGTCGCCGGGTACGTCCCGTACCGCCGGCATCTTGCCGGCATATCCGGGACGTCTTGCCCGCGACCCAGCCGGCAAGATACCGGCGCTACGGGACCCGCGCGGCGATCACGGGTTTTCTTGCAGCCTGAGGCGGGTCTTTCGCATACTTACCCGCGTGAACGGTTACTCGACCAGGGCCTGTCCCGCTGGGCGCTTGCCATGCGACAACGAATAACGGCACCCGAGACCTCTGCGGACCCGAAGCCGCCGGCGACGGATACCGCGGACGTCCCCCCGAGCCGTTTCACACCACGCCTTATCTTCCTGGCCGCCATCATGGCGCTCGGTTTGCTCTTGCGTGTCTATCGCCTGGACGACCAGTCCGCGTGGTGCGACGAGAACAATTTCTTCTTCCTGCCGGTTCCTGATCTCAGGACCTATCTCTCAATCATGCAGTTATGGGCTCCCGATAATGTACCCCTTTACTACATTCTGTTCTACGCATGGTCCCGCCTTTTCGGTATCTCATTGGTTGCCGCAAGGATGTTCACTATTGCGTGTGGGGTCGCGTGCATTCCGCTGGCCTACGCCATCGGTCGTCGGCTTTCCGGGGCGCGCGCCGGGCAGATCGCCGCCGTGTGCGTGGCCCTGTCTCCCTTCCAGATCTGGCATGCCCAGTCCATGCGCCCATACGGGATGTGCATCCCGTTGGTCTTCGTGAGCATCTATGCCTTGCTTCGCGCACGGGAAGGGCCGCGCGTCTGGTATGGCGTGGCCTTGGCCGCGAACCTGCTCCTGTTGTGGACCCACGCCTTCATGGCCTTCCTCATCCCCATTCAGGCCTTGTACCTGCTCGGCATCCGGCCCAACGGCCTGCGCCGGGCCATCGCCTGGGGACTCGCACACGTGTTTGTCGTGCTCCCCCCCTACCTATGGCTCCGTCCCAGGCTGCTCAACGTGCCCGAGGCAGCATCGGACCATTTCGCGCTTCCGGGGCTGTGGCGGGTCCTCGTCGATCTGGTCGGAGACGATGTAACGCGCTACAGCAGTGAGTTCCCTATTGCCGACCCTGCGTGGGCAAGAAACCTCCCGGGCTATGAAACCTGGGGACCCTCAGCCGGTATCGGCTTGATGATACTCCTTGGCGTGCTGGCCCTGTGCGCCATTCCCAAGGCGGTTGCTCGCTGGCGGCAGGGCGAGCCCGCCCTCGTGCTTGTTCTCGGCGTAGCGCTTCTTCCCGTGCTCATGCTCGTTGGCTTGTCATACGCTTGGCGGCCGTGCATCGAGACGCGGCACACCGCCTACTGTTCGGTAGCGCTGTATGTGGCAGTGGCCACCGTGATCACCTCAATTTCGCGCCCCCGGATTCGCCGCGCCGTCTTGGCCGCTGTGCTGGCCTTGCTCGGCCTCGAGCTCGCGTTCTTTCTGCCCGCAGTGTCTCGCACCTCCTGGAGGACCGCCGCTCGCCACATTCAAGAGCGCCAGAGGCCGGAGGACATCATCCTGGTCAAAGGCATCATCCATTGGGCGCCCGATGCCTTTCGAGCCAACCAAACCGACCACTCGATCCCCGTCATTCCCGCTTATACGATACAGGCGGTCTGCGAGAAAACCGCCGCATTCTTCGCCAAACAAAGCCAACAGAGCACGCCCGGAAACCATGATGGCCGCGTGTGGGCCGTCATAGAAATGGCCTTCCTCTACCCACATGTGTTGCACGAGATCTTCGCGGAGTGCCTCGGGCCGGTGGGCGTCACTGGTTCATACATCTTCTATCCCGGAATGGAGGGCCTGCTCCTGTGCTGCTTCACCCGCAACGCGCCTTGGATCATGAGGACGGCCCCCGCCTCGACCGACAGGGCCGTGAGTTTCACGGACTACGAAGCCATCCTGAGAGACCTGGGTCTGGCCAATCTGGACGCGGAGGAAAGGAAACGGGCCATCGACGCGTTACGCCGTGTAATAGACATCCCATTCCCGCCGGGCAAGCACACCTATCTCGAACTGAGTCAGCTCCTCACTGAGGAACGTGAGTACGACATGGGCGAAGCCTGTGCACGAAGGGCCATCACGATGCTGCCGGAATATGGCTCGGCCCATTTCGCGTTGGCTCTTGCGCTGGCAGGCAAACGCAACATACCCGCGGCCTTGGCAGCGTTCCGCGAGGCATTCGCCCTGGATCCCGTCGTCGACTCCCTGTATGGTGAGTTGATAGACGCAATTTACGAAACGCAGAATGAAGAGAACGCATCCCGGCAAATGGCCCGGCTCGCTGCAACGGGTTTCCCCTATCCCGTGCTCCGAAGGCTCTTCCTTGAGCAGTTCCCCGACAGCGATGCCCCTGACCCGGGGATGGCTTCCGCGGATCTCATGTATTGAAGTAGAGACATATGACGCACGCCATTTCGGACCCCGAGCGAGCATTTGCGTAGACCGTCCGAACCCCCACCTACCCCGACAGCCGGAGTGGAGGCGAGCGCGGTCGGCCCAAATCCCCAGGAACCGGGATGATCCGGAACCGGTGCGCCAGATCCAGTCCCTTGGCCGCAGGCACACGTAAGAAGGAAGTGTGTGACCGGTGCAGTCAAAACGACCGAAAGTCATCTTTCTCAGTCTACCGCACAGGGCGCCGCTGGACCGGCGATACATGTGCACGCGCTATTCGCCGATGTTCTTCTTCCCCCCCCATGAACTCCTCCAGTTGGCTACCTGCGCCCGCGAATGGAATCAGGTGGAAATCCGCCTTCTTGATGCCATTGCCGAACAATGCGATGAGGAAGCCGTGCACTCCTTCATTGCACAGCAGGGCCCCGATGCGGTCGTCTCCCTTATCGGCATAGAGTCCGTTTCCGACGACCTGGCCTGCATAGACCGTATGAAAGCCGCCTTTCCCCAGGTCACATTTCTCATATTCGGCTTCTACCCCACGGCCTTCTCGGAACAAATCCTCCGAAGCAGCCGAGTCGACTTCGTCCTGCGCGGCGAGCCGGAAGTCACGTTCTCCAAGTATATCCAGGCCACAACCTCCGGCCACCCCGTCCCTACAATTCCCGGGTTGGCCGGACGCAGAGAGGACGGGGCGCTTTTCATCAATCCGGAAGAACGGATCCTGGACTTTGAAGGCCTCCCCTTTCCCGACTACACGCTTCTCGATGTGCGCAAGTATGAGGAGGGCCTGTTGGGCGGGGCCTGCGGTGCGATCTTCACGGCACGTGGCTGCCCCTTTGAGTGCAGCTTCTGCACCACGACCTATGGTCCTAAGCTGGCTGTGAAGAGCCCGGAAACGGTGCTGGACGAAGTAAGGGGCCTCATTCGCGCCGGGGTGCGCCTCATTCGCTTTCTCGATGACACGTTCACCGTGGGGAAGTCTCGCGTGATAGCCATTTGCAGGGGCATGATTGAACAGGGCATTTCCGTCCGCTGGTCATGCTTGTCACGCGTGGACACCCTGGACGAAGAGATGCTTGCCTGGATGAAGCGCGCCGGATGTGTACGGATACTCGTTGGCGTTGAAAGCTACTCCCGAAAAGTGTTGGACTATCTCAACAAGCCGGGCGACCCGCAGGGGTTCAACGCCAGCCTCGGGCTTATCCGCAAGGCCGGCATCGAGAGCGTCGGTTTCATTCTGGTCGGGGCGCCTGTGGAAACCGAGCAGGACTTCCAGGAAACACTGCGCGGCGTGTTGGATTCGCCCCTCGACCTCGTCGGTGTGAATATCCTCACACCCTACGCCGGCACGCCTTTCTTCGAACAAGTCAAAGACGACATCGTCTTCAATCTGGTCCCATATGAGTGCCGCTTCAAAGACGAGTCCATCAGCCTCAACGCCATGAAGCGCGAGCGGACCCTCTACGTGCGCTTCTACCTGAGGCCCATCATGGTCTGGCGTCAATTGCGCCGTTTCCTGCGCTTTCCCCTGCGTTCCACCCGCCTCGTCCTCATGCTCCTGCAATACCAGACCAAGCAGTTCCGACGCCACGAACGCCCCGATCTCTTCTGAGACCGGCCCGGCACATGAGAAGGCCCCCCGCCCCCTGAGGCGAACGGGGGGCCATACCTACGCTCTTACTGAAACCGGAGCGCAACGTACCTCGAGTACTCGCCGTCGTGGATCAGGAACAGCACCCCCTTCTCCGCGTCCACCGCATCCAGGGCGCTCTGGAACTCGCGCGTGTTCTTGACCCTATTCCGATTCACTTCCTGGATCAGCGTCCCGGACTCGATCCTTGCTTCCGCGGCCGCCGAACCCGGTTCCACCTCCGACACCACCACCCCCGTCATGCCCTCATAGCCCAACCGTTCGGCAATGTCGTCCGTCAGGTTCTGCACCGTCAGCCCGAGCTTGGGATAGACGCCCTGGCGGGTGGCGACCGTCGGCGTGTCCGCGTCCATCGAACCCACCTTCACCGCCTTCCGAATCCGCTTG
>Ga0114930_10004678_pt1 | contig 11450 bp, 9 predicted proteins | sample AnhtaG_FD_87300 | JGI IMG/M metagenome (GOLD analysis project Ga0114930, IMG submission 87300) | Deep subsurface microbial communities from Anholt, Denmark to uncover new lineages of life (NeLLi) - Anholt_01485 metaG | ecosystem: Environmental > Aquatic > Marine > Oceanic > Sediment | place... | reverse complement strand
GTCCGTCGGCTCGATGGGACTCCACGTCATCCCGCCGTCGTGCGACTCGCTGCGAAGGATGCAGTGGTCGGCGCGCCCCGTGCGGAAGAAGGCCAGCAGCATGCCGTCCGCGAACTCGACCACGGTGGGTTGGATGACGCCCGTGCCGGGGACCGCCTCGCCGATGGTCCACGTGTCGCCGCCGTCTTTCGTGATGGCCATGGCGGCCACGCCGTAGTTCTCGTTCGCGAGCGGCACGACCACGGCACCGTCCGACCGCACCAGGGGATGCGCGCGCGGCATCCAGCCGAGCCGACGCTTGAGCGGGTCATCGAGGCGTTTGCGCGCCAGATCGAGCGATTTCTGCCGTTGCGAGTCCGTGTACTTCCGCGTCTTGGCGCGTTCCTCGAACCCAGCCATCAGGGCCTTCTCAAAGCCGTGCGGATGCACGGCCAGGATGCGCTCCTTGTCCCAGTTCGGCCGTCCCGGGCCATCGTAGTCCGACGACACGTGATACTGGACCAGCGCGCTGCCCCACGAGTTCTCCGGCACCCCGAGCAGCGTGGCGTGCACCAGCCACAGCCGCTGCTCCCGGTCGACCACCATGCACGGATTGTTGTCCGACACCCCGAACGTATCGTGCATCACAAACGGCGGGTCCCACGCGTCCGCGCCGGCCCGTTTGCGCGCGCCGCCGATGCGCACGTCCGCGCTCTTGTCCCGCTGCGGCGAGGGGTACGGCGGCGGCAGTTCCGGCCCGTTCTCGTACCACACCGCCAACAGGTCGCCGTTCGGGCACACGACAATGCACGAGGCATGCACGTGCCCGTGGCTTTCCGCGTCGGGGTCGAACACGTGTTGCGCCTCCAAGAGTGGCGTCTCCGTCACCGCGGCGCCCACGAGCAACGCGCCCACCATCAACACAGTCACGTCCAACATTCCTTGTCCTCCGTTGTGTGGTTGAACTGACTCACGGCTATTCGACTCACGCGAAGCGCAGATTCGCACCGCACGCTTGAGTACGGTTTCCTTGTTGCGAGTTGCGCGACTCCGGGTGTTGGTTCTGTGCCCGGCGCGTCGAACCGCAGGCGTAAGCGAAGCCACGCATGGTCACGTGTTCTCTTTGTCTGGCCCCAGGCCAAGGTGAGAGAGGCCGGCTTGTCCCCTGGCCCGCCGAACACGGGCCGTGATGTCCCGCCGGACAAGCGTTTCGAGTTCGCCGGCGACCTTGACCGCTGTGGCGGCTTCCTGTCTGGTCACCGGTTCATCCCGCCCCGGATAGCGGGTCGTGACGGCATAGGGCGTGAGGTCGACCGCACTGTCGGCCTCGTCCAACCAAGCAGTATCGGCCGGGCACAACTCGATCAATCGGGACAGATTGTGGGAGTAAGGGAAGTCGATCCCGCTCAAGACGAGGTAGGCTTTGAGGCATTTCTCCGCGCACTGCTGAGCATGGTAGGCGACGAGGCGGTAGGGGCAGCTCGATTTCATGGTCAGGGCGTTGCGTGCGAGGAGGATGTCGTCGCGCGCGTGCAGCAGCCATTTCCCTACTCTAGCGTAGACCGCATCAGTGGAGTCGCTCATAGAGCACCCTGCCTTCCTGCGCCGCCGGTCGCGCCACCGTCCCGGGGATATGCCGGTCCGTCTCGAATTCGTCGGGAGTGAGAACCACGATGTCGCGGGCAAACCCAAGGCCACGCAGCTCCCGGTCCATCGCGACCATCAGGGCGCGCCGCGAACCCGAGATCTCGGTCACCACGAGCAGGTCGACATCGCTTCGGTCATCCGCCGTCCCGCGCGCGCTCGATCCGAACAGGATGACCTTGTCAGGATCAAAGCGCCTGACCAGACGCTCGGTAGCTTGTTCCAGTACGCGCATCTCAAGCATGGGAATTGTCCCTCCACTGGACAAGCTCCATTATACCCAACGGCGACCTCGCGTCCATCAGGCCCCCTTCACGCCGCCCCGGTCCTTGAGCGCGGCAACGAAATCGTCCACGTCAAAGACGAAGCCGAAGGCCAACGCCACGCGCCATAGGGCCAGCTCTTTGCACCACTCCTGGCGGGCCGATTCCTTGTTCTCGACGGCCGTGGTCGCTTGGCGAATGGCCGAGCACATCACCCCGTATTTGTGGGCCATTTCGGCCATGCCGCCTGGGGACAACAGCAAACACCAGTTGATGGCGAAGCCCGCGTAGATGAGGTGGTTGACGCCCTTCTCGTTGCACAGCGCGGACAACTGGTGGCCGTTCTCGGCCACGCCCTCGTCGCCCTCGGGTTCGCTGTTCGGGGCGAAACCCAGGCGCTCGAAGCCGCGCTTGACGTCGTCCGCGTTGTCGAGGCCGACGAAGGTGTGCTCCTGCCGGAAGGCGTAGAGCTTGTCGCGCACCAGGTCGCTGGCCACGCGCTCGGGCGCGTCCGGCGCCGGGCCCGCCAACTCGACCGCACGCTTGTAGCCGAGCAACTGCTTGTAGTAGTCGCCGCCGCCGACCACGTGGAACAATGGCAGGTCGGACGCGCGGACCGCCTCGAGCAGCGGCGGGAACACCTCGGCGCAAATGCGGTTGGCCCGCGGGATGTAGGGCACGCACCGCCACCACCCGGGGAACTCCTCGCGGGTCCCCGCGTCCCACGCGTGCATGACGACGACGGCCGTGTGGTCGCGCGAGAACGGCAGCGTCGCCTTCTGCCAGCCGCCAAAGCCCTCCTCGGGCACATCGAGCCCGAAGTCGGCGTCGAAGTGCTGGTAGTAGTTCGCAGGGACGTTGATGACGTTTTCTTCGGCCATCGCAGGCGTGTCTCCTTCGCTGTCTTGCCCCCGGGCCGCGCGTGCCGCGACGACCGCGGCGGACGTTCCGGCCAGGAAGGCGCGTCGTGAAAGCTCCGTCGTGCTCATGTCCCACAGCTCCTATGTTCAGCCGCGCACAACCCGACGCCCTGCGGCGCAAGCCCGCTTCGCGGTGTCATCAGCAGGCCGGCGGACCTACTTCGGCCAATTGTAGCGCAGCAGCGTCGCACGGTCGCCGAAGTAGATGCCGTGCGCGTCCATGGCGAACCCGCAACGGATCGAGCCGGGGTAGGAGGCCAGGACCGTCGCTTCATACGTCTCCGGGTCGAGCCGGAAAACTTGATTGACGGTCAACCCGTAGAGCTGGCCGTCCTCCCGAAGCCCGAGCGAGCAGTCGCGCACGGACCCGAGGTCCAGCGTCGCCTTGTGGACGTATTCCTTGGCGTCCACGTCGTACACAAACAGCTTGTTGCTTCCGGCTATGCCGAAGACCTTGCGTCCCACTATGGCCAGGCAACGGATGCTCTGCTCGCCGGGGAACGGCGCCTCCGCGAAGACAAGGCCCTTCTTCTGCGGGTCGAAGGCGAAGAACTTGGCCTCGGGCTCGATGGGATTCGTGCCGCCCCCGCCCGAGGTCGACGACCCGCCGAATACGAGCCCCGTCTGGGCGTCGTAGACCAAGCTCACAATCGCCTGGTTCTTGATCAGATGGTGGTAGTTCTCGATCAGCTTGTCTTGGTCTGGGTCCCAAACGCCCAGCGAGCCCCCGTGTTTGCCGTATTCCGGGTAGCTGCCGATGTAGATCCTCTCGCCGGGGCCGTGGATCATGGCGCGCGGGCGAAGGTGTCCGGGACCGAGCCGGCCGAACGCGCGCGGGTTGTTCTCCGGCTCGTGGCCGTAGTCCCAAGGCTTCGCGGGGTCCCACTTCGACAGGAATGAGCCCGGATAGGCGCAGATGTACAGCGTGCCGTGGTGGTCGAGCATCGAGTAGATCTCGCCGCCCACGTCCGTGGGATTGCCAGGATTCTCCATGGTGCCGGTCGCCGGGTCGTACCAGAACATCTCGTTCGGCATGGCCGTGCCGCCGTAGATGCGGCCCAGCGGGCCCGTGTCCACCATGAAAACCCCCGAGCCTGCGCCTTCGTACGTGAACGTCTTATCCTCGGTCGTGCCGTCGGGATGAACCAGCGTGTACGCGCCATTCAGGTTGGCGCTGCCCACGACCCGGCCGTCCTTGAATGTCTTTTTCGACACAGCCGTCGCGGGCGAGTCCGTCTCCTCGACCGTGTCGCCTTTGACCACGAGCGTGACGCTGTGCGCCTTGCCGTCCACCATCTTCTGTGCCTGGATGTAGACGTTGCCGTCGACCCCGACGTAGCTCGAGGCGGCGGTCTGGGCGGGGTCCTGGCGGTACTGGTCGGGCAGGATAGAACGGTGGTCGCCCGTGTTCGGGTCGTAGGCCACCACGTTGGCGCGGCCATAGCCCACGCCCATGTAGATCTTCCCGTCCGGCCCGGTGCAGATGCTGCGCGTGTACTTCTGCGTCTCGTCCATCCGGCCCAGGTCGGCCATCGCCCCCGTTTGGGGATCGTAGGACACGAGCTTCGCGTGGCCGTAGGTGCAGCCGTAGAGCTTGCCGTCGTGGCCGATGGTGAACATCCAGAGGTAGGTCTCGGTCTCCGACGGGCGCCCCACGACTTGGATCGCCTCCTCTGGGTGTTTCGGATCGAACACCAGGATCTGCCCGTTGTCTTCCGGGTCGGGGCCCTCGTGCGTGCCCAGGTAGATCTTGCCGTCCGGACCGACGATGAAACCCCACGCGCCAGTCCCGGCAGGCGATGGGTACTGCTTGCACGTGTCCGTGTCCGGGTCCACCGCCACGAGAAACAGCTTGCCCCCGTCCTGCCGGAAATTGAAGTAGATCCGCTCCGAGCCCTCCTCCGGCCCCGGCCCTACGAGCGTCCCCATCAGCCCCGCCTTGACCACCGGTACCCCGAGGACCTCGAATGGGCCGGCTTCCTCGGCCACGGCGCTCACCCCAACGACCAGCGCGACGGCTGCGAACACACACATGACGTTCCCTCCCTTCCCGCAATGCAGGCACTCCGCTTCACGGACCTAATCCTAGCGCCAATACCGTTCACGTAGCACTCTTTTTCGCAAGTTCGATGATATCTCCCTCCGTGTTCGTGCTCGGCATCGTACTCGTGCTCGTGCTCGTACTCGTGCTCGTAATCGTAATCGTAGTCTTCCTCCTCCTCTTCCTCGTGATTCGTCATCGATGCCCAGACTCTGGCCCCGAAAAAGAGCACGATTACGAACAAGACCGCGATTACGATTACGATTACGAATGACGAATGACGAATGACGAGCAGGACCGTGGGAAAGGCCCTCAAGTGAACGGTATTGTCAGCGCCTACTTGTCAGCCATGCCCGCCACGCCTGGCAACTCGATCTCCTCCGCGCGGCAGCAGGCGCAGAGATGGCCGTTGCCGAGGTCCTGTAGGTGCGGGACGCGTTCTTTGCACTTGTGTTGGGCGTACTTGCAGCGGGGGTGGAACGCGCAGCCGGGGGGCAGGTTCGAGGGGTCGGCGACCTCGCCGGCGAGGAGCTCGCGGCCCGACCCGACGTGGGGGTCGGGCTTGGGCAAGGCGCGCATGAGCGCGTCGGTGTAGGGGTGGCGCGGGTGGTGGAACAACTCGTTGGTCTCGGCGAGTTCGACGATGCGGCCGGTGTACATCACGGCGACCCGCGCGCTGATGTTCTCGACCACGGACAGGTCGTGGGCGATGAACAGATAGGTCAGCCCGAATTCCTCCTGGAGTTCCTTGAGCAGGTTGATGATCTGGGCCTGCACCGACACGTCCAGCGCGGAGACCGGCTCATCGCAGACAATCAACTCCGGGTTCAACGCGAGTGCGCGAGCGATGCCGATGCGCTGACGCTGGCCTCCGCTGAAGGCGTGCGGATAGCGCCGCAGGAACTCGACTTTCAAGCCCACGGCCCCGGTCAGCCACCTGACCCGGTCCTGGATCGCGGAGCGGCCGCCTATGCGGTGGGCCCTGAGCGGCTCGGCGATGATGTCCATGGCCGTCATCCGCGGGTTGAGCGAGGAAAACGGGTCCTGGAAGATCAACTGCATGTGCTTGCGGAAACCGCGCAGCCCCTCGCCCCGGAGGGAGGCCAGGTCCACCTCGTGGCCGTCCAGCCGGAACTGCATGTCGCCCGCGGTCCGCTCGAGAAGACGCAGGATAAGGCGCCCCGTGGTCGTCTTGCCGCAGCCGCTCTCGCCTACCAGGCCCAACGTCTCCCCCTTGGCGATTGCAAAGCTGACGTTGTCCACCGCCTTGATCTGGCCCACGGTCCGCCGCAACAGCCCGGCCGTTATCGGGAAGAACTTCGTGAGCCCCCGGACCTCGAGCAGCGCTTTGGTCATGACGCCGCCTCCTTCTTCTCCGCGCCGGAATCGGTGTAGAGATGGCACGCCACCGTGTGGACTTCTTCGCCGGGAGACGAGACGGTGCGCGGCTCGGGCGGCGGGTCCACGTCGCACACGTCCTTGATGGCGTGTTCGCACCGGGGATGAAAGGGGCAGCCCGGGGGCGTCGAGAACGGGTCCGGCACGGAACCCGGGATGGACTCGAGGCGCTCCTTGTTGCCCTTGCCGATCCGGGGGATCGAGGCCAGGAGCCCGCGGGTGTAGGGGTGCTTGGGATGGTCGTATACGTTGACCGCGGAGCTCTCCTCGACAATGCGGCCGAGGTACATCACGGCCACCCGGTCCGCGGTCTCGGCCACGACGCCCAGGTCGTGCGTGATGATCATCACCGCCATGTCCAGCTCCTTCTGGAGCCGCTCGATGAGGCTCAGAATCTGGGCCTGGATGGTCACGTCCAGCGCGGTAGTCGGCTCGTCCGCGATCAGCAGCCGGGGCCGGCACGACAGGGCCATGGCGATCGTGCAGCGCTGGCGCAACCCGCCGGAGAGTTCGTGGGGATACGCGTCCACCCGCCGCTCGGCCATGGGGATGCCGACCAGCTTCAGCATCTCGATCGCCCGGTCTCGGGCCTCTTGCATCGAGACGTTCTGGTGCAGGCGAATGGTCTCGATGATCTGGTTGCCGACCGTGTGCACCGGCGACAGCGACGTCATGGGCTCCTGGAAGATCATCGAGATGTCGGCGCCGCGAATGGCGCGGATCGCGCGGCCTTTGGGAGACAGCTTGGTGACGTCGATGGGCTCGGAAAACGGGGACAGTCCCGTCTCGCTTCGCTCGCTGGGGACAGTCCCCGTTTTCCCGGCGAGGGCGGACTCGTCGAGAGGCGCGGCGGAAGCGCCGTCGTCGCGCGGCGCCAGCATGATGGACCCGGCCACGATCTTGCCTCGCGGCGGCAGAATCCGCAGCATGGCGCGGGCCGTGATGCTTTTGCCGCAGCCGCTCTCGCCCACCACGCCCAACGTCCGGTTCGGCGCGACGTCGAGGTCGACGCCGTTGACCGCGCGCACGGTCCCTTCTTTCAGGTAGAACCGAACGTCGAGGTCCCTAATCTCTACCAGGTTGTCCAACAGACTCCTCCGGGGCCTCTCGCATCGCCAACGGCCTAATGGCTGTACGGGTCCGCGGCGTCCCGCAGCCCGTCACCCAGGAAGTTGAACATCAACACGGTGACAATCACGAAAAGCACGGGGAACATCAGCCAGGGGTAGATGCGAACGGCCTGGATGTTCTGCGAGTCCTGCAGCAACACGCCCCAACTGATGGTCGGGGGCCGCAGTCCCAGGCGGAGGAAGCTCAGCGAGGTCTCCGCCAGGATCATGCCGGGAATGGCCAAGGTCACCGTGACGATCAGGTGGCTCATGAACCCGGGGATGAGGTGTTTGATAATGATGGTGAATTCGCGCACCCCGGCCACCTTGGCCGCCAGGGCGTAGTCTTCCTCGCGCAGCGCGAGGATCTTGCCGCGCACCACGCGGGCGACCCCCGTCCAGCCGATGCCGGCCAGAATCAGCGTCATGCAGAAATACACCCTGATCTGGGACCACGTCGCCGGCATGGCGGCGGACAGCGCCAGCCACAGCGGGATGGTCGGGAAGGACCGCAGCACCTCGATCAGACGCTGGATGACGGTGTCAGCAACCCCGCCGTAGTACCCCGAGATCCCGCCGATGATGATGCCGAGGATCAGCGTCAGGAACACGGCGCACAGGCCCAGCGACAGCGAGATCCGGCTGCCATAGAGGGTGCGGCTGAACAGATCGCGGCCGAGCCGGTCCGCGCCCAGCAGATGCCAGCGCTCGCCGTCCTCGAGGCTGACTACGTGACGGTCCCAGGGGATCAGCCCCCAGAGGCGGTAGGCGTCGCCTTTGACGAAGAGCTTGAGCGGGAGCGGCCGGGACGTGTCCTCGGTGTACTCGCGCTTGAGCGTCACCTCGTTGACGTGCTGAATGCGCGGATAGACAAAGGGCCGGTGGAGGCGGCCGTTGTGGAAGATGCGGGGCCATTGGGGCGGCTCGAAGCTCTGCTTGGCCCCGCGCTGGTTCGGCGCGTTGGGCGCGACGGGCTCGCAGAACACGGCCACCAGATACATGAACAGCAGGACGAACACGGCGAACACGGCCAGCTTGTGGTCGATGAACTTCCAGTACATCAGCCGCCACTGGCTGGCCAGGTAGACCTTCTCGTCTTCGGCCTTTGCCTGCTCCGGCAACTCGAGGGCCCTGTCCGCCTTGGCCTCGCTCATGCCTCCTGTCCCCCAAAGCGGATGCGGGGATCCACCCACGCCAGCAGTAGGTCCGAAATCAGGGTCCCGATCACCGTCAGCGTGCTCAGCATCAGGATGAAACTGCCGGCGAGGTACATGTCCTGCTCCATCAGGGCGTTCAGCATCAGCGGCCCCGTGGTCGGCAAGCTGAGCACCATCGCCACGATGGTCGACCCGGACACCAGCATGGGCAGCATCCAGCCGATGGTGCTCACGATGGGATTGATCGCGATGCGCACGGGGTACTTGAGCAGCAGCCGCCACTCGGAGAGGCCCTTGGCGCGGGCCGTGATCACGTAGGGCATCTCGAGCTGGTCGAGCAGGTTGGCCCGCATGGTGCGCACCATGCCGCCGGTCCCGGCCACGGCCAATACGGCCACGGGTATCCAGACGTGCTGGAGCAGATCGACCACCTTGCCCCACGACCACGGCGCGTCAATGAACTCGTTCGAGAACAGCCCGCCCACGCTGATGCCGAACTGGGTGTAGGCGATGTTCATCACGACCAGCGCCAGCAGGAACCCGGGCGTCGCCATGCCGATGAAGGCGAGAAACGTGAAGATATAGTCCGAGATCTTGTACTGGTGCGTGGCCGAGTAGATGCCGATGGGTATCGCGAGGATCCACGTCACACAGATCGCCAACAGACTGATGACAATCGTCAGCGCCAGCCGCTCCCAGATCAGCTCCTTCACCGGCTTGTTCAGCGAGAACGACTGCCCGAAGTCCCCGTGCCGCAGGATCTTCCAGATCCAAAGCACGTACTGCCGGTACAGCGGCTTGTCCAGGCCGTACCGCGCCCGCAGGCTCTCGATCCGGGCCTCGTCGACCGTCTCCCCGGTCTGCGCGAGATTGGCGATGTAGGTGGTCAGGTAATCCCCCGGCGGCAACTGGATGATGGTGAACGAGATGACGGAGATCAGGAAGAGGGTGGGAATCATGATCAGGACGCGGCGGATAATGTAGGTCGTCATGTGAGGAATCCGGAATTCAGAATTCGGGATGCGGAATCCCGGAATTCACCATCCGGAATCCACGAGTCAATGGCCGCGACAAGGCCCTCATCGCCTTGAATCCGAAATCGACCTCGCATAGGCATCGAGGAGCTTGCTCACCTCTGCCAGCTTTCGTTGCAGTTCCAGGGGGTCTGCATAGCCTAGATCCTTGGCCAAGATCAAATAGTACCAACATTCCTCGGCGGACCTGAGGCGTCAGCCCGTACATTTCGGACCGCGGGAACTTCGCCGAGAAGCGATAGACCATCAGGACGAACTCATGCGCCCTTTCCCAAACCACGAGGTCCTGAAACGTCTTGGCCGGCTCTCTCATCACGTCTCTCCCTGCGAGTTCCCAGTAGGGGAGAACGTCCCCTCGTGTGCCATATCGCTGCCACGCCTTCCGGGATTGCCTTTTCTTCAATGCTGAATCCTGAATTTTGAATTCCTATTCCTCCAAGAAGAACTGCTCAATCCCAATGTATCCCGGCGTCATCAGCCGGTAGCTGTGGATGATCTGGTCCGGGACGTTTCGGAACCGGTCGGACACGATGGTGAGGAGCTCCTTGCGGCAGATGCCGATGGTGTAGCACTCGTCGGCCCATTGCCCGAGGATGCGCTGGGCGATCTCGAGCTTGCGCGCGTCGTCGTTCACGACCGAACACAACTCGAGGTACCAGTCCACCAGGCGCTGATATTCGAGGGGCGGTTTGACGCCGCCCTTGCCGTGGGTCTGGCGGTAGCGGCCGAACAGTGGAGCGAAATAGCTGCTGCTGAACCACGGGACGAACCACACGGGGTCGACGACCCAATGCATGCCGGCGGTGGCGTATGCCCAGAAGTCGCTGTTGCCGTTGGTCACCTGGAGCACGCTGAGCGCAGGCGCGTCCGTCTTGACCACGAACTCGAGGCCGACGTCACGCCAGTAGTCGGAGATAAGCTGCCACATCTCCATGTTGCTGCCGGCCTCGGACGGAAACACATTGAGTATCTGACAGAAGGCCTTGCCGCTGGGCAGGAGGCGCGGACCCCTCCCGCCCCGCGTGAGCCCGAGTCCATCCAGCAGCCGGTTCGCCTGGTCCGGGTCGTATTCGAGGTACTTCTCGTCGAACTCGGGCAAGTAGTACGGATCGAAGGGGCCGGCCACCCCGCGGGCCGGCGCGGCCATGCCCGAGTAGATGAGGTCAATGAGCTCGTGTCGGTCGATGGCGACCGACAGGGCGATGCGGAACCGGCGATCCTGCAGGATCGGGCGGAGCTCCTCGTCCTTGCTGTACTGGTTGACGTAGATGACCGTCGAACCGGACTCGAGATCCCGCATCACGCGGTAGTTGCCCTTCTCGCGGTTCTCCATGAAAACAGGGTAGTTGGCGGTGTCGATCCGTCGCGCCTGGAAATCCGTCTCGCCCGTCATAGCCTTGAAATTCAGGATCTCCGGGTTGGCGACCATCACGAAGGCGATCTCGTCGATGTAGGGCAACTGGTTGCCCTCGGGATCGACCTTCCAGTAGTACGGATTGCGCGCCGCGATGACCCGGAGAGCGGGCGGCTCCGTTTGCAGCACGAACGGCTTGAGGGTCGGCAGCTCCGGGTTCGCCAAGGCGTTGACCTTGTAGCCGAACAACTGGTACCAGTAATCGAACTCTTCCTCCCGCGCCATGCGCTCGATCTCGGCAAGGTCGCTGTACTTTGGGTGAAACTGCCGGAGGTAGTGCTTGGGAAAAAGGACGTAACCGCCCTGAAACGCTACGTATTCGAGGAAAAGGCCGTGCGGTTTCGAGAAGCGAAACTCGACCGTACACGCGTCCGGCGCCGCGATCCGGACCGGTTCTTCGTCAATGGTCAGCCACGCCGGAAAGACCGGCGTGAGCTCTTCGTCCTGGAGCACGTCCTCGTAGAAAAACACGAGGTCTTCGGACGTGAAGG
>Ga0114930_10004675_pt1 | contig 11461 bp, 10 predicted proteins | sample AnhtaG_FD_87300 | JGI IMG/M metagenome (GOLD analysis project Ga0114930, IMG submission 87300) | Deep subsurface microbial communities from Anholt, Denmark to uncover new lineages of life (NeLLi) - Anholt_01485 metaG | ecosystem: Environmental > Aquatic > Marine > Oceanic > Sediment | place... | reverse complement strand
GCACATAGGGCACCTCCTTTCGTGAGATGCCCTATTGTCCGCGAAAAACTCGATTTGGTTAAGTGCCAGATGTGGCGTTTTTGGGGTTGATTTTCAAGCTCAGTTCTACTTCGAAAACCCCTACCTGAGCCCGCTTGCGCCTGGCGGGGGGTTCGAGTACAATGCGCATGGTGAGCATAAAAGGTGGTTTTGTATTGTGTCTGATACTTCTTGTGTTATCATTTGGACGAACTGTGTTCGCGTTCAGAATCACACAGAAGATGGGCGTTTATCATGAGCGACGCTGGTCTCGCTGTTGCATCTATCCCCTTTGGGCAAGACAACCGTCAACCAAACTCACACGGTTGTTTTGTCTGTGGCCTGGGCAATCCGATGAGCCTGAGGATGGTATTTTATGAGGATCGAGAAAACCACCTGGTTCGCGCCGAACTGACCATCCCCGAAACCTACCGCGGCTATCCAGGTGTGGTCCACGGCGGCATCGTGGTTACTATCCTCGATGAGACGTCGGGCCGTGCCTTGATGCTCCACACTGGCGACAGCAATGCGTTCTTTGTCACGGCCAAAATGGAGATGCGGTATCGTCGTGCCACGCCAACGAACACCGCTTTGATTGCTGTGGGCTGGGTGGAGCGAGCAGGCCAGACTCGGGCTTGGGTGAGAGGGGAACTGCGCTTGAAGGATGGATCGGCTGCATCGGATGCACGTTATCCGCTGATATTGGCAGGGTGCAAGTCGCTGCTCGTCCGACCGCAGCCGGAATTCCTGGGGCGCTGGGACGAAGAGGTGCCGCACTGGCGCGTGTACAGGGACGAGGAACTCGACCGGGCCTAGAGCGCAGGCGCTACTTTGGGAGATGCTCACACAAAACGTGGAGATGCCCTGCGAATGAGGTGTGAGGGGGCTTGCGCGTACGCTGCTTGACAACGATGACGCCCTTACGCTATAATCAGCGTCGGTGAAACGTTTGCCACTGGATCGCTTCCGAGGGTGGGGCAGACTGACTATCTCCGTCGACATACCGTCCGCCTCATCTGCACAAGTCTGGAGGGGGGATGATGGCTGAAATCTTGGTGGTGGATGACGATCGCGATGTGGCTCAGAGCATAGAGTTAGCCTTGAGACAACGTGGCTTCCGGGTCACGCTGGCCTACAGTGGCGTGGGAGCGCTAAGAACGTTGCGACGTTACCGGCCGGACCTCGTGATTCTGGATGTGCTGATGCCCGGAATGGGCGGGTTGGAGGTTTGTCGCCGTTTGCGAACAGATGCCAATCTCTCCGACTTGCCCATCATCTTTTTGACAGCTCGGGGCCAGGAACAGGATCGGATTGAGGGCCTCAGAGCCGGGGCGGATGACTATGTTGGCAAGCCTTTTAGCCTGGAGGAACTGTTCTTGCGCGTCCAGGCTGTTTTGGGTCGCTGCCAAAGGGATCTGGTTGAAGAGAGGCCATCTACGCTGGAAGCCTGTGGGATGACGCTAGATAGCTACACCTTTGAAGTCACAACCCTAGAGAAGAAGGGCGTGCTGCTGACTCCTACTGAGTTTGATCTGTTGTACCATTTGATGCTGCATGCTGGTCAGATCTTTTCAAGCGAGCGTCTGTTACAGGAGGTGTGGGACTTTCCGTATGATACTGGCAGCACGGACCTCGTCCGTGCACACGTCAAGAACCTGAGAGAAAAGATCGAACCCGATCCGAAAAACCCAACCTATCTACGGACGGTTCCGCGTCATGGATATGTAGTCTCTGACGAATGATGCATGTGCTGTGTGGGCTTGGTTCGGCCCATCCGCGCTATCGAGGAACGAGATGGTTGATAATGGACATGGTGGACGCTTCGCGGCGACGCCTCAGCGGAACCGTGGCTCTGTCGCCCCACGTTCTGTGTGGGACGGACCCAGTTCATCCGCCTCACGCGAACGCATCCTGGTAGCAGATGACGAGCCTCAGATTCTCGCGCTGATGGAGCGTCTCTTGCGGCATTCAGGATACGAAGTGGAGACCGCCGAGGATGGCTTGATCGCGCTGGAACGCCTGCGGCACGCAGCCCGCACGGAGGCAGGGAGCTATGCCTTGATCTTGTCCGATCTCAAGATGCCGGGCGCAGATGGACTACGTGTTCTCGAAGAGGCTAGAGAACGTTGTCCTGACGCGATGTTTGTCTTGGTGACCGGCTTTGCGACGCTAGATTCGGCTGTATCTGCGTTGCGGCAGGGAGCATATGACTATCTAACCAAACCCCTGGACCTCGAGCATCTGATCTCAACCGTGCGGCGTGCACTGGAGCATCGAGCACTGTTGTTGCAGAACCAGCGCCTGCTAGAGTTCCTCCAGGAGAAGAACGTCGTCCTCGAGCGTCTTCACCGAGAGGAGCAGCGAAAGGCTGAGCAACTGAGACGGGTGAATGCTATTGCTCGGCAGATCACCACCATTCTGGACGTTGAAACGCTGGTCACAACCATAGTGGATCTGATTGGACCTGCTTTTGATTTTGTTGCACCAAGTTTCGGGCTGATTGAGGGGGAGGATCTCTGCTTCACAGGTGGGCGGCTGGATCGGCAAAGAATGCCAGTTGCGGAGAGCGTTTTCTGGCAACTGACCTACGGTGGGCGCAAGCCCTTTGTTCGTACTGCGTCATCCGATCGGCCGTTGGTCGACGCGTACTATGATCTGATCTTTCCCTTGCAGGCCGGGGAACAGACGGTGGGGTTTTGGGTGGCCAACTGGAGCGGGGAGGCCGAGTTCCGCGAGGAAGACCTGCCCTATCTAGAGTCCCTGGCGGCTCAGACTGTGGCCGTGCTGGAGAACGCGCGCCTTTATGCCCTGGCCAGGCAGGCAGATGAGCTGGCCTTCCTGAATACGGTTGGACGGGCGGCCAACCAGAGCCTGGATCCCGAGGAAACGATCCACAGTGTGTTGACGTGCGTGCAGGCGGCTTTCAATGCGTCGCTTGTCGAGATCTGCTTGTTGAACGATCAGAGCGAGATCGAGCATGTCTTCAGCCTGGTCCAGTCGGGTGGTCCTGGAAGGGCACGTTCGCCTCATCCGCGCGTGGTTCAGCAGAGTTCGGATGTATTCCATCCGCCGGGTCCTCTTTTAGGAAGCGAGTTTGTGCGTCGGGTTGGGGAGCGTCCTTTGCTCGTTCGTGAACGGGCAGAGGTGGAGCGGCTGTGCGGAACGAGAGTCGACGCGTACGTCGCGTCCGGTGATCAGATGCCGGCCTCTGATGCACGTCCACAGAATGTCGAGCCCCTGTGTTCGCTCTTGGGCGTTTCGCTCCACTCTGGCGAACGGCACATCGGCGTGTTGGGGATGGCAAGCGTTGAGCCAGACGCCTATGACCCGGAAGACGGACGTTTGCTGCAGGTCGTTGGCGGGCAGGTGGCGACAGCGATCGAAAATGCCCGCTTGTTCCGTGAAGTCGAGTCGGGACGGCATGTGATCTTGCAGAGTCGGAATACATTGCGGGCGCTTGTTGATGGCATTCTGGAAGGGATTTGCATCGTAGACCGGGACAACAAACTGTTGGCGATCAATCGCACGCAGGCTGGCTGGGCGGGCCAGAGGATCGTTGAGCTGGTCGGGCAGTCGGCAGAACGGGCTTTCCCTTCGAGTCAATGTTCAGTGGGTCTCATCAAAGAGACCTTTCAAACGGGTCAACCCATGTCGCGCACTGAGCGTCAGTGCACGATGGACGGGCAGTGGACCGAGTGGGAGATCCACACTTATCCCATTGCTAGTTCGCAGAGATCCCAGGGCACGCCAGCAGAGGGGGAGGGACGGCTGGCGGACCGGGTTGTCGTGGTTGTCCGGGATGTGACTGAACAGCGTATGCTTGAGGCGTCGTTGCTTCATTCAGAAAAGCTGGCAGCGCTGGGCACACTTGCCGCCGGGATCGCGCACGAGATCAACAATCCTATGACAGTGGTTTCGGCCAACGCTCAGATCCTGCGTGAGGAGATATCCTCTACTCACCCATACTACAGTTCGATCACCTTGATCGATCGGGCTTCTGAGCGTGCGTCCAAAATCGTGCGCAATTTGCTCAATCTGTCACGCTCGGAAGAGTTTGAATTTATGCCGACGGATCTGAACACTTTGATTGGCGAGGCGATTTCGCTGGTCGAGCCACAACTTCGCAAGACGAATATCCAGATTATCGCTGAACTAGATCCCGATCTGCCCCCTATTTGGGCCAGTCCCCATCACCTGCACGTCGTATGGCTGAATCTGTTGCTCAACGCCCGTGATGCGATCGCGGAGGCAGGACGGGCAGGGAGGATTCGGGTGGTCTCTCGCCGCCGCGAGGATTGGGTCGTCGTGCACGTGTCGGATAATGGCATAGGCATACCCAATGAGCAGATCAAGCGCATATACGATCCTTTTTTCACGACCAAAGGACCTGGCAAAGGCACGGGTCTGGGGCTGTTTACATGCTATCGGACAGTGATGCGCCACAGCGGAAAGATCGATGTAGATAGTCGGGTGGGAGAGGGAACGACCTTTCACATCTCGTTGCCCGTCCGGCAAGAGTCTGCTTCGGGCACATAACAAAGAACAGCGAGAAGGGGAGAGACGGCACCTGTCTTCCCCCTTTTCGCTAAATTAACGCTTTCTTTACGTTGTTTTCACGGAGGATTTATGGACAGTCTGGCGGCGATAGTGTATAGTGGGTAGTGTTGGGCGTCGACGCGTACGTCGGGTATGTCGACGCGTACGTCGCCCACGTCTCACGTGGCCCGGACGTAGTCTGTCCGTCCACGTTCTATGTGGGCATCGTTCACTATCGTCAAAGGATACACAAGTTGCCACAAACGCTGGATCTGTCTGCCTCTTATAATCCACAAGAGATCGTAGAGAGCGTAGCGCGCCACCTAGGACAAGTGACTTTTTGTTTTGCTGCTGGGGCGCTCGTTGTTTATAATCTCCATGGGCAAATGGTCCTATTTCGTTCCCGTCCTGTGGACGATCTCTTTTTGCAGGCCTTGCGGCGGCGGCTTGTGCTCAGCTATCAGTTGTACGTGGGTCCGGCTCTGACCGAGCCCGAGATCCAGGTGACCATATATGGCGATGCGGTGCCGGGTCCCTATGAACCTCCCAGGTCTCTGTTGACCATGCCCATTCTCTGTGGTGGACGCGTGACGGGCATGATCGCCATCGCCAGCGTTTTCCCAGATGTGTTCAACGGCAAGGATCTCTGTGTGATGGCTTCCTTGACTGCGCAGGTCTCGGAGGCGCTGGATCGCATAGGCTTTGTCGTCGCGCCCGGCTAGTTGCCAGTGTACGCGACGTACGCGTCGACCCCGTCCGATTCGCCAGAGTCCCACGAGCCTGCTATGTTCAAGAAGGGGCGTGGCCCTCGCGTGAACGCGATGCGTCTGCTTGACGCCAAAAGATAGAGCATGAGACTGTCCTCTTTTCTCCAGACATCCACTCTGCGATCGGGGTGGCAGATGCTGTGGGGATGGACCCGAGTACAGTGTACAAAACGTTGGTTGTCCTGCGACAGAGGGGAGCGGATCAGGGACGTGGGCGGCCGCTGCTAGTGATGGTTTCCGGGGATAGGACGGTGGACCTCAAGCTCGCGCTTTTCTAGTTCTTTATCGAGTTCTTCCCAGTCCGGCAGGTCGTGCAAGCTCTGTAGGCCAAACTGCTGCAAGAACTCAAAGGTGGTCCCAAAGAGGATAGGACGGCCTACCGTTCCTGCTCGCCCTACTTGTTCCAGAAGGCCGCGTCGAACCAAGGAGCGCAGTACGCTAGTCGAGTCAACTCCGCGGATGGCTTCTACCTGAGCACGGATGACCGGCTGTCGGTAGCAGACGATGCTCAGAGTCTCTAGCGCTGCAGAAGAGAGCCTCCCCGAGCTCTTTAGTTCCAGGAACCGCTCGACCTGTGGTCCAGCTTCCGGCGCGGAGATCAGTTGTACCTTATCCCCCTCGCGTTGCAGGCGTATACCTCGCTCTTGATACTCGGTGTTCAGGGATTCCAGTGCGATTTCGACGTCGTCTACCCCGGCTTGTAGCGCTGTGGCGACGTCTTCCACCGTGACGGGATGATCGGCGACAAAGAGTAAGCTCTCGACAAGAGACTTGAACTCCACAATTCTCTCCTGGCAGCCCTGGTGATTACCCATGGCGTGTCAAGTCAAATGATAATGTTACTGAAATCCGGTTGCAGATGAGGTACATCCAGTGGTATAATGCGACGATGTGACCCATGCAGGCCGTGGATGCCCGCACGCAATCCGTGCGGACACCGATCGAAGCGTAAGAGAGGCATCCGAAGACTCTTTTGCGGTAGGAGGATCGAGCGTTAATGATGCGTGCGCTGCCGCCGAGATGGAGCGTGGGGCTGGTCGCCGCGATCGTGCTCTGGCAGGCGACCTCTTGTTGCTGCTGCCTGGGGGGCGCGACGACGCCGGCCCAGACTCCATCTCTTGCTTCCAAGGAGCTGGCCCAACAGATGCGCGAGCGGATCAACCAGGTCAAATCCCAAAAGGGGCCGTTTACAGTCGAGATCAGCGACCAGGAACTAACTTCCTACGTGGTGACTCTTTTGCAGTCTGGCCCTGGCGAGTTTCCGGCGCGTGATATGCAGATTCAGTTCAACGACGGCTACGCGGATATCTGGGCTACGTTCATAGATGTCGCACCCACGGACGTCCCCGCCTACATTCAGGCGACAGTCGGGGCCGCGGATGGCAAGTTGGTCTTTTCTATAACCCGGGCCAGCGCAGGGGTTTTTCCCGTTCCCGGTGCGATGCGCGAGTCCATATCCCAGGTTTTGAGCGAGACCCTGGCTGAGTTGCAACTTGGTCTAGAGATCGTGCATGCAGAAATCAAACCGGGCAAACTGATCCTTACTGGTCAGGTGACCGGCAACGTCCCCGATCTGCCCTGAGGCCTTGCAGAGCCAGTGGCTAGTACAGCCCGATGGGAATAATTCACCAGTTTTTTGCCACAGAGACAGAGTTTTATCTTTGTTCTCGGTGTTCTCGGTGTTCTCTGTATCTCTGTGGTTCGTTCCCTGATGGCCAAACTGTCGGAGAACTTTTGCCGACGAGTACCAGGACGATTGTCCCTGTCTTATTCGCTCGGCCCGGCTTGCGTGCTCTCCGATGATGGGCCCTTTACCTCGATGGTCTGGCTCTCACTGTCCGCCTGGGGTTCTTGCGGAGCCTCTTCGGGCGGCGTGAAATCCTCCAGTCCGGACAGCGTCTCTGCTTCCTCCTGAAAAAGTTGTAGCTCTGCGGGTTGCTCGACTGGAGCAGGAGGGAATTGTAGCTCCACAGGTTGCTCGACTGGAACAGGAGGAAGTTGTAGCTCCACGGGTTGCTCGACTGGAGCAGGAAAGGGTTGTAGCTCCACGGGTTGCTCAACTGGAGCAGGGGGGCGTCGTTGCTCGCGGGGGACCTTGGGATAGGCCAGTGGCTTGATGATGACCCTGATCTCCTTGTCGACCTCAAGGCCCAGTTGATCCTCGATGACGCGACGGGCTGTTTCCTTGATCTCGGCGCTCTTTTCGGGCACGCGGATGCCAGGAGCGGTCTCGACGTACACGAACGCCCTGACGCGCTTCCTTTTGCTTGTCACCTTTGGCTTGACGTGGAGCACGTCTGGAAGCAAGTCGATGTGATACGCCAGGTGTCCAGATATGCCCTCCAACATCAGTTCGCCGCTGCCATCTCTAAGCATGACCGTTCTCCGGCGGATGCGAATGATCTCCAGGACCAGAAACAGCAGGCAGACCAGAAAGACTATCAATCCCACTGCTGCCAGCACGAGCCGCATGCCTATCTGGTACGTCTGCGACCTGCTATACAGCCAATCCAGATTGAGTTGGATGGTGTCCGCCCCTCGTCGCAGCACGATCTCGGCCTGTTCTGGAAAGATCAGAGCCAGAGGGATCAAGATCATGGCCGCCAGAAGCAACAAGATAATGACGATCCTATTAAACACATCCATCGTTTCACCTCCAGGTTTCGAGTTTAGATTTGGTAGATCCGGTTCTGCTCGTTGGCTGAGGTTGGTATTATACATCAACTAACCTCACACGTCCAATCGTCGTAAGGATCGTGCTGTTCTCATTTTCCCACTTACCATCGCTGCAACCACCACCCCTGTCAGCGTCGCCACGCTGATCCCCAACCCGATAAAGTAGCTGATAGGCGTATACCTGAACTGCACAGTGTGTGTCCCGGATGGCAGATAGACGGCTCGAAACGCCAGGTTTGCCCGCTCGATATCCGCTGGCTGTCCGTCTACAGTCGCCTTCCAGCCAGGATACCAGCTATCACTCAGCACTAAATAGCCGGGCGCGTGTAGCGAAGCCTGGACCGTGACCGCCCGCGCATCATATGCGATGACGGTCACCGTGGGTTTGGCCAGAGCTTCTTCCTTGATCTCCCGTCCACCTGCCAGGATCGCTATCGCGGCCGGATGAAATGTCGAGTTGGCCATAGCCGCCAGGGCTCTCTCATCGTCGGCGATGACCTGCGTCTGGTGCACGACGTACGCTCTGGGCAACGCATCAAGCACCTCATAGACCTTGACATCGCCAGAGTGAACCTGGCGAAAGTGGCCGTCGGTAGAGAGGATCACGGGCACGTTGCTCCCGTCGCGCGTATCGATCAGCGTCATCCCCCGGATGTGGATCCGCCCTCCAAAGGGAAGGGCCACAACCTGGACACCGGCGACTCTGGTCGGCGTTTCCCAGTGCAGACGCGCGACGTAATCGCTTCCCTCAGGCCGATCGCGCCAATGATGGCCGATCCGGGCCTGGGTGTGGGCTACGTCGGCGCCATAGATCCCCTCTGTGGTGTCTTTCCCGGCATAGAGGATAAGGGTCTCTGTATCTCGTCGAGGCGTACGTCGCGTACCACGCTCCGTCGTCAGGTGGATCTCGGCAACTGGCGTACCGTCCACTACCCCTTGTCCCCCTTCCAGGTAAGAAACAACGCCCAATGCTGTCGCGGTAAAGTGGGATGCGGCTTCACCGGTCACCGATGTGGCGTCGTTCCCTCCCAGGGACGACGCCCCCAGGACGGCGTCGAAAGCCAGGTCGTAGAACACGTCGTCTATCCATACGTCGTGCACCTTGTCGGTGATCACATAGCGCACGCCCAGGATAGACAGGAGGCGGGATGGGGGGATCCGTTTCAGCCCCTCGCGTAGTCTGCCGTCGGTCAGGATCTCACTCTCGCTCAAAAAGAGGCGTTGCAAGCGCACGTACTGTGCCAGCGGTAGCACGCCACCGTCATAGCCATCTACCGCGTACATCTGCCAGGCCAGGGGCAGGTTGGGGGCCACGATCTCCTGGCGCTTGGCGCACACAATATAGTCGTATATGGCCTTTTCGGAGAGGGTACCTCGAAACATCTGCTGCATCTCGGCCAGGTCCCCGGGGTCAAAGGTGATATCCGACAAGCTCAGGAATCGCCCCGGAGCGGTTTCCAAGCTCTGAGCGGCAAGGATATGTGCGGGGGCTGTTCGCAGCGAGGAAAAGGCCTCTGGCGTGGTAGGGTAGTTGAACGGGAGCGCCTGCGCTGCCCCAAGGAGTTCAGCCAGTCCAATGATCACCAGTAGCGTCGCAACTGCCCGCGGACAGAATACGTTCGAGCGAACGCCCTTCCATAGTGGGGAAGTGGGGGCGGGGTGTCCCTCTACAGGGACGCGATGTCTTGTCCGCGCAGGCGGACAACCAGCGTGACAACGCCCTCCAGGTGTGGTTTCAGCCGCCAGAATCTGCAGACCCATGCCGGCCAGCATCGCCACGCCAAAGGCATAGAGGAACAGCCATCGCGCGGGCACGCGAAAGAGACTGAAGCCCGGCATCAACTTGTACAGCACAAAGTAAAGGGGGTTATAAGCACCCAAGGCCAGGAACACGCCAAGTCCGGCCACGGCAAGCAACTGAACCAGAATCGTGCCTGAAGCAAGTTCGTGTAGCGAGGTTCTGCTCACCCCCACTGCCTGCAAGAGCCAGAAGACGGCAGCTAACGCTGCCAGCAACAGGGGGAGGACACCTACGTAAGCCAGGTATTCTGTGAAAAAGTCGCCGCCAAAGACATCGACCAGGTTGCTGCCCCACGGCGGCAGGAAGGTATAGCGGAGCAGGCGGGGTACAGGCTTGAGCGAAAAGGCGACCGCTTCGCGATAGCTCATCCCGCCGCTGCGGATAGAGAGTCGCGAGAGTTCCAGCGTCGGCAAGAGTTGCACCGCCGCCAGTCCAACGCCGACAAGTCCCACAAACCCCAGTTGCAGCAACGTGCTCATCAGGGAACGTAGCGCTGCTCTCTGCATCGCTTCCTGGTCAAGCGTCGCTCGTTTCCGCCACGTTCGCCAACCGTCTACAATTGGGGGTAGAAGGGCGTATATACCTAGTCCAACGAAGCTGATGTAAGAAGATTGCGCGTGTCCGGCCAGCAGCCCCAGGCCGACCACGGCCCCCATTCCAAGCAGTGCTGGCCAGCGCGCTCTTGGCAAGAGTTCCCACAACAGGAGGAGCAGGGGGAACCAGGCGGAGACGCTGAGCTGATTGACGTGCTCTACCTGGCCGCTCAAAAAGCCGCCAAAGGCGAATGCGCTCGCCCCCAGAAAGGCGGCGAGCGGTGATAGCCGGGCGGCGTGCCGGGCGTAAAGGTAGGCAAAGATGGCTGCCAGGGCCACGTGAAGCACAATAGACCAGGCAACCATCCTGGGTGCAGACAGCCATGAAAGCGCCACGTTAAGCGGATAGAACACGGCCGTCTGTGGATTGGCAAGGGCTGGAGCGCCCAAGAAGAGATAGGGATTCCACAGAGGAATCTGGCCGTTTCTGATAGTCCGGGCAACGTAGGCCCGATAGGGGTAAAAGTAGGTAAATGCGTCTACGCCGGAAAGGATGAGATTGGTCAGCGCGATTTGGCGGAACAAGGCGAGGGTAAGCAGGACCAGAAGGACGATGGCGGCCCACGTGGAACGTGATCCCCACGTAGAGCGTGGGCCTTGGTCTGTCCGGTGGAAACGCTTGCGGATGCAGAACATCCGACAGTTCATAAGCCAGGTCCTAACGCGCATAGATCCCTATCAACGGAATGCCCCAATGGCTCAGTTGGTAGACCGGCTTCCGCGAACGCAGCAGGCTTTCGACCGCATCGTCAAAGCCGGTCTGACGGTGCTGGAGCACCACGACGGTAAGCACAGCCAACAGCAGTGCAACGGCGCGGCGATCGCAGCGGATGCAGTACATCCGCGCGAAAAGCTCGAACCATCTTCTAGAGTCGTTCACTCTGAAAATCCTGTCGGAAAATCCAGCTTTCATTCATGACTGCACTGAAAAAAGGATGGAGGCCCAAAACTGTCAGCGGATTAAAGCAGATTCAACGGATTTAGCGAACCTTAACAATCGTTTGCGTCATACTGAACCTGCCTAATCTGCTCCATCCGCTTCATCCGCTGACTTTTTTCAGTCGAGTCAT
>Ga0114930_10004674_pt1 | contig 11462 bp, 6 predicted proteins | sample AnhtaG_FD_87300 | JGI IMG/M metagenome (GOLD analysis project Ga0114930, IMG submission 87300) | Deep subsurface microbial communities from Anholt, Denmark to uncover new lineages of life (NeLLi) - Anholt_01485 metaG | ecosystem: Environmental > Aquatic > Marine > Oceanic > Sediment | place... | reverse complement strand
CGCCAGCTTCACCAGGCGCCGCGTACGCCGCACATCACCCAGGTTCGCCGTCTCAAATTGCTCCTGGGCCCATCGTGTACGATCCGCAATTCCGACTTGGCCGTCCATGACCCTATTCTCCTGCATTGAAACCTGCCCGCTGTAGCGCCAACCTCCTGTCGACACGACAAACCTGGCCCACGTCCACTTCCCGCGACCTTACCACACAGACAAAATGTGGGTAATAGCAAGGCTTTGAGCCCGCGGCTCGGTCGCGGTGCAAGATTGCGCACGGTCATTTAGTGGGGTGCAGGCGTATCGCCGAGGTGGTGGAGACTACTGGCCAGCGATGCCCAGGCGTGTCGAGAGAAGAGGGTTCAATAAAAGGAGACGCCCCGTCAGCCGGGGAGTCAGTCGTATCATGCTGACCTCCCGGGCCAACGGGGCGTCTAGTGTCGTGGCGGTGCCGGTTGACAACGAGCAAACAATCAGGATGAGCCCGGCGTCTCGGTGGCGGCACAGGCGTCCTTGCCTGCGGGCGCGGACTTTACGGTTTACCTTTCAGCAAGGTGTCCAATTGTCCCTTGAGCAGCGTGTCCAGATTCTGCTTGGCACCGATATTGACGTTGGCAATCTTGCCGTCCTTGCCCACCACAAACATGGTGGGATAGCTGACCGCCTGAAACTGTCTCCCTATCTTGTTCTCGGCGAAGTCGCCGATAGTCAGCTCCAGACCGGAGCCAACCCCTGTCAGCACATCAACGATTTCGGCCTCGGTGTAGTCTTTCCGCATCTTCTGGGCAACGTTCACGAAGCGTACACCCTTTGCCTCGTATTCTTTGCGCACCTTCTCCACGTTCGGAATCTGCCTCTTGCAGAACCCGCAGTTGGGAGCGAAGAAGTTGAGGACCGTCGCCGGATGATTCTTGAATTCGTCACTGGAGACGGCCTTACCATCAAGGGTGGTCAACGAGAATTCGGGAGTGGGCTTGCCGGCCATGTCCTCGGCAGGGCGTCTGCGTTGTTGCGGCTGGGCGGAGGCGAACTTCGGTACAGGTTTACCCGCAAGCAGTGCGTCAAGCTGCCCTGTCAGTCGCTTCTCCAGGTCACCGATGTTCCCAACGTTGACCGCCTCAACCTTGCCGCTCTTTCCAACTACGACCATCGTGGGGAAGCCGCCGGCGTTGAACATTCGGCCGATCTTGTTCTCAGGGTCATGGGCAACCTCCAGCTTCGCCCCGAGCTCGTCCATCGAGGCGACGACCTCGTCGGCTGTGTACCTCTTGCGCATCGTCTGGACGACACTGACGAACCGCACGCCCTTATCGGCGTAGGTCTGCCGGATCTTTTCCACGCGAGGGATCTGCTTTTTGCAGTAGCCGCAGTTCGGGGCGACGAAGTCCAACACGGTGACCGCGCTGTTCCCGAACTCGCCGTTCGACACCGTTTTGCCCTCCAGGGTATCGATGGAGAACGCAGGGGCCGATTTGCCGACCAGCTCGTCAGCTCGCTTACGTTCGGGCCGTTGCTGCTCGGGCTTCTTGGCAACCGCCTCGGGCTTCGGTACCGGCCTGCCGGCAAGGAGCGCACTTAGCTGTCCCTTCAGGCGCGATTCCAGATCCCCGATATTTCCGATGTTGACTGCCTCGACCTTTCCGGTCTTTCCGATGACGACCATCGTTGGGAAGCTGGTGGCCTTAAAGAGCGGCCCGACGGTGTTGTCTGGATCGGCCACAATCTCACCGCCAAAACCGAGTTCCTTGATCGTGCCGATGACTTCGTCGTTGGTGTACTTCTTGCCCCGCATTGTCTGGCTAACGGTGGCAAAGCGAACACCCTTCGATTCGTATTCCTTGCGAATCGTCTCCAGCCTGGGAATTTGCTTCTTGCAGAAGCCGCAGTTCACGGCGAAGAAGTCGAGGACGGTGATCTTTCCGGAGAGATCCGCACTGGACAACGACTTACCCTCGGTAGTTGTAATATTGAAGGCAGGTGCCTGCGTTCCGACCATCTCTTCCGCCGGTCTTTGTTTTTGTTGCGGCTCGCGCTGCGCTTTCTTCTCTCGCGACGCGAGGGTCTTGACCGGCACGGCAATGCTTGCCCTCTCCTTATCGTCCGTCTTCAGCGTAATGGTGCGTCCCTTGGACGGCACGTTGTAGCCGGGAGGGAACTGGACCTCGACGCTATATCTCTTGCCCTCGCGCTGCTCGATGACCTTGAGCTTGATACTCGGATCATCGACGGTCGCGTCGAGCAGTCTAACCGGCGTATCGCCGTAGTTGGTGAACTTGATGGTACGCGTCGACACCTGCAAGTCTCTGACCTGGCCCCGGGGGACGCTGACGTTCAAGATGCTGGGATTCACCTCGAGCCGTGCGGGGATGCTTCCGCGCACGTCGACGTTGAGTGTTTTCTGTGCCTCCATGTTTGTCTTCAGGGAGATCCGCTTATAGAGTATGCCGGTATTAAAGGGCGGTGTCGCGGTGACATGCAACTCGTAGGCTTGCCCTGGCGTTGTGGTGACCAGTTTGGCATCGATATTGCCTTTCGGAAGTTTATCCAGCTCTATCTCCAGTGGCTTGTCGGCATTGTTCGTGATCTGAAGCACCCGAGTCTGCGCCTCAGGCTTGGAGATTTTGCCGAAATACACGTTCGGCGGGACCATCTCCACATACCTCTTCACTTCACCGCGCAACTTCAGTCGGAGATTTGGCATGACGGGGTCATTGGAAATAATGGTGATGCCTTTCTCAAACTTGCCACGCAACCTGGTGCTGTCCGTCGAGAACGGGAACTCGCCCGATTCACCCGGCGCGATTGTCGTGGGATACTTCCCGGTGATGGTACATCCGCACGCCGGCCTGATATTCTCGATTTTGAGCGTCTTCTTCCCCTCGTTCTTGATGATGTAGGTGTGCTGCAGCTTCGGCCCGACCCACACCGTCCCGAAGTCGTGGACGGGGGTTTCGGCCTTGATGACCGGTCGGGGTCCTTTGGCCTCAGGAGTCGTGGCGGCGGCGTCCTTCTTGGGGGGTTCACTCTCGGCACCGATCAACTTGACCCGCTCGCGTTTCACGGCCGCCGGGACGTTTTCCCCTTTCTTTGCCTCTCCATACTTCTTCGGCGGTGGCTTCACCGCAAACGCCTGCAGCGTACATGTGAGCGCGACGGCCACGGCCAGAAAACCAGACACGGCTCTAGCAGTCCGCCCTGGCCTGGCGGGCCACCACCCGTTGATGTTGAAACGCCGTCTCCCATTTGAGTGGTAATTGAACTTGGCAGTCATGATTCGTTATCCCTTCTCCAAAAAAACACGATGATGCCGGTCTTACGTAAGGACCGGCTTGCCCTACTACTCGCATAGACGGACCGAAACGCGGAACGACCTGGGATTGGCTCCACGGTAACGGCCTATCCGTTGCCCTACGGGATCGGTGTTTATAACCCTTCTCTGTCGATCAAAGCAAGCCGTTAACCAAATTGTTACTATGACGTTACTGTCAGCTCGCCAGTGGTGGCTGACGATTCTCACAGCCTTCGGAGGTCCCCCGGGCACGATGCCGGGCCGCGTTCGATACGCTCGGTGGACACTTATCGCGTCCCACACCGCACCGCCGCGAGGTATCGGGCCGGCTTCCCCGTCCATCGGGCCAATCCGCGATGCGGACCGAGAGGAAATGCCGCCGCTTGTTACTCTGCAAGGCACGCACACAGAGGAAACACTCCTAGAAAGCCGCCGCCGCGGACCGGCGCTGCCATCGGGGCCATCTACCCGCAATCCACCCTGTTTCTTCCACCTCCACACCTTATTTGTGATTGCGGTGCGTGCCCGGCCGTGCCACTATAACAAGCGTGAAGGCTTCCGCCGGGCAATGGGAACGGACCGTTCTGATGATCGGATCGATCGGTCCGCTTGGTCACTTGCCTGCTTCTGGTACGGTCACGGTGGGAGTGGTCGGGATACCGCTCTTTTGGCTCATGCATGATTGGCCGTGGATCGCGTACGTTACGGCCACCCTCGCGGTCACGATGGCGGCCGTATGGCTTCACGCGACCGGCGATCGGATCCTCGCCGAGAAGGACTCCCGAACACTGGTTTGGGACGAGGTGGCAGGCTTCTTGGTCGCGGTGGCGTTTGTGCCCTTTACGTGGCAACTGGCCATCCTCGCCTTTGTGCTTGAGCGCACGATTGACGTCATCAAGGTTCCACCAGCCAACTGGATTGAAAAGCACTGGCCCAGCGGTTGGGGCGTCGTCGGCGACGACATCGCCGCCGGGCTGTACACCTGTGCGATCCTGCACATAGCCGTTTACTTGCGCCCGGACTTGTGCGGTGTAATGGGCTAAGGCATTCTCGTTTTTTTCTGCGGCGGCAAAGCTCGCGTTGACGTGGGGAACGCGACGCCGCCCGGGCTAAATGCCGCGGCTCAGGCGTTTACGATCAATCGCAACGAACGAACCGGTCAGCTTGACATGGCCGTTAACATCCTATAAGCAAATCCCACAATAACCGATCCTGGAAATCCTTTGGTTAGCTTTAGGTGTAGGCATAACGAGCGACCTTATGAGCCAGTGGCCACCTTTTGATTGGCATAGCGCGCAGGAATACCTCGAAGATCTGCTGCCTGAAGAGATCCACAAGCTCGAGCAGGCCGGCCACGCCGCTCCCCCGACACAGCCCACCATCGGCCCCTGGGTTGCTCAACTGGTCGATGTGTTGATTTACGCCCTGCGTCCCCGCCGCGCCCTGGAGATCGGCACGTCCACGGGCTATTCGGCCATCGCCATGGGGCGGGCTCTTCAGCGGGTCGGCGGAACATTGACCACGGTTGAAATTGACCCACAACTGGCGGAAGCCGCCCGACAAAACATCTCTGAGGCCGGGCTGGCCGACGTCATCGAGGTGGTGATCGATGATGCCAACGAAGTGATCGCCGACCTCACCGAATCGTTCGGATTGATCCTGCAAGACGGGAACAAGGACGACTACTTGAAGATGTTGCCCCGCCTCGTCGAGTTGCTCGAACCGCAGGGGCTGCTGGTCACGGATGACGTGCTGTTTCCGGTAATGCAGATCCCGGAGGAGGCCAAACGGTGGCAGTATGCTTTGGGCCTTTACAACGAAGCCCTGCAGAACCATTCCGGGCTGCAGACCGTCTGGCTTCCGATCGGCGATGGCGTGGCTGTCAGCGTAAAGCTCGATAGATGAGCGGGTGTCCGCCGCTTTCCAGCGACATGCACGCAAGCGTTGCCAAATATCCTCTGGTTATCACCGAAAATGAGTATGTCCGGTGATCGCGAGAGCTACTCGTGTAGCTGCGGCAGGCTGATCCCGGCGCTATCGGATTAAGGAGGACCTCCAGATGAATTGTCACCAAGTCGGGCTTCAGAGGCTTTCCAGGTCGATGCTATTGTGCGTGGTTTTTGGGGCAACCACCTCGCCCGCGCCGGGCCAGACGACCATCTTCGAGAAGCCGCTCAGCTCGCGGATTGCTAATTATGACATCAAGGTAACCCTTGACGACGAGGCAAAACGCATCGACGGCGACATGGTCCTCACCTGGAACAACCCCTCTGACAATCGGATCGATGAGTTGCAATTCCACCTCTACGCCAACGCCTTCAAGAACGCCAAGTCGACCTTCTTGCGCGAATGGCTCCGCAGCCGGGCGGCAAGCTCGGACAGCAGTAAACCCGGGGAGTCTCCGTGGGCGAAGGGTGATGACGATGTCTGGGGTTGGATCAGGATCACGCGCATGGAAGTTGACGGCGAGGACGTTACTGAACGCATCGCCTTCTTCCAACCCGACGACGACAACACGGACGATGAGACTGTCATTCGCGTGCCGCTGGCCAATCCCATTCCGCCTCGTGAATCGGCGCGGATCCAGCTTGCGTTCCAGAGCAGAATCCCCAAGTGCAAGATCCGAACCGGCTGGTGGCACGATGACTTCTTTATGATGGTCCACTGGTTTCCTAAGATCGGTGTTTATGAACCGCCGGGGGTGCGATTTGTACCGGCCGACGCTCCGCGCGGCCGCTGGAACTGCCATCAGTTCCATATCGCTACGGAGTTCTACGCCGACTTCGGTGTCTACGACGTGGAAATCACTTTGCCGGAGAAGTACGTCGTCGGCACCACAGGGCTGATTCTCGAAGAGCGCAGCAATGGGGATGGAACCAAGACCATTGTCGCACACGCTGAGGACGTGCACAAATTCGCCTGGGTGGCGGACGCACAGTTTCATGAATCCACGGATGTGTGGCGTAGCCCCGCTGACGGACACGAGGTTGACATCCGTCTGCTATACCAGCCTGGGCACAGAAGCGTAGTTGACAAATACATCGAATCGACGAAGAACACGCTCGACCACGTCGACAGTTGGCTCGGGCCGGGCGCTTATCCTTACCCAAACATCACCGTGGTGGATCCCAGGGCGGCAAGCGGGGCGGGCGGGATGGAATATCCCACGTTGTTCACCGGTGACGCATTCTGGTGGGCGGAACAGCTTTTCGGGGACGGCCTGCGCATCGTCGAGATGGTGACAATCCACGAATTCATGCATCAATTCTGGTACGGCATGGTCGCCAGCAATGAGTTCGAGGAGGCGTGGCTCGACGAAGGGCTTACGGTTTATAGTGAAAATCGCATCTCGGCCGAGCTCTTCGGCGAGAGCACCTCGGCAATCAACTGGTGGGGTGCGTCGGCAAGCGGTGCGGGCCTTTCGCGCACCGGGCTTGCTCTATCCCGAAGCAAAAACGACGGATCGATCGCCGAGCCAACCTTCGCCCACTGGCACAGAGCCATCGGGCTCAACATGGCCCACAACAAAGCAAGCCTCATGCTCAAGACCTTGGAGAACTATCTGGGTCGCGAGCGTTTCGACCGGATCATGCGAACCTATTTCAATCGGTGGAAGTTCCGCCATCCCTGTCGAAACGACTTTATCGCCATAGCCAATGAAGTGGCCGGCGAAAACCTCGACTGGTTCTTCGATCAGATCATCGAGCAACCCACCTCGCTCGATTACGCCGTGGCCTCCATCGCCAACGTTCCCGTTGACGCGTTTGACGAGGGTCTTTCACAGTACGAGTTTGAAGATCCCGAGAAAGGCGAAGACGAGGAAGAAGACGAAGAAGAGGAGCAGGACGAGGAGAGTAAGCCTCACCAGAGTACGGTCGTCTTCCGCCGCGTCGGCGAAGTGGTCTTCCCTATGGAAATCCTGGTCGAGTTCTCCGACGGTACGATCGTACGAGAAACCTGGAACGGGCAGGGACGGGTAAAGACTTACCAGTTCACTCGACCGGCCAAGGTCGTTCGGGCCGCCATTGATCCCGACCGCAAGGTGCCGCTCGATGTGGACCTTCTCAATAACAGCCTTCACATCGAAGAGAACAAGGAGGTTATCAACAAGTACACACTGAAGGGCTTCTTCTGGATGCAGTCGCTTCTGCAGTTGTTCAGTATCTTTGGCTAAGGGGAAGATCATTACTGGAGCGTAGGAGAGCACGATGTCACCCTGGATAGCATTCAAGGACGGTACGGCCAGAATCTGGTTCCACAAGCGACTTATCGTGTGGCTATACCTGGCCAATCTGGTGTTTGCTGCCGTGCTATTGTTCCCCCTTCGCAAGCTTGTAAGTGAGATCAGTCGCACTGATCTGGCTGATGAGTTCGTGTCCGGGTTTCAGATCGACTTGTTCGTCGACTTCTGGGCGCAGCATTCATCAGCGCTAAAGTCACTGGCGTTTTCCGCTGTGGGACTCGGCATTCTCTATTTGATCATAAACATCTTTCTGACAGGTGGAATTGTTGCATCACTGGCTGCGGAGCGTCAGGTGTCGTTGCGGCGTTTCTTCTATAGCGCAAGCAGGTATTTCTGGCGCTACCTTCGGTTGTTCGTGCTACTGGCAGTCGTCGTCGGACTGGTTCTGGCGGGCTACAACTTGTGGCTCGATGGATTGGTAGACAATCTGCGGAAGGATTCGACCACCGACGTTGCCTCATTCTTATGGCGTGCTCTTGCTGTGACCCTCGTGCTTGTGTTCGTCTCGCTGATCATGATGGTTTTCGATTACGCCAAGATTCGCACGGTCGTCGACGGTCGCCGAAGTGTCATTTTTGCTACTTGTGTCGCATTTGGGTTTTCATTTCGCCGGTTCTTGCGAACCGTTACACTGTTCTATTTCAATCTGGTGATTGTCGGCATCTTGTTCGCCATCTACCTTATCGTGGAAAATCAGTTTTCCAACGCAACCATAGGCTCAATGGTGAGCCTCTTTGTCGTCCAACAAATTTTCATCGTAAGCCGCATCTGGATGAGACTCTCGTTCTTCGCGACGCAAATGGCCTTCTATTGCGCTGCAACCGAAGTGTTGCCGTCACCTTCCCCGACGGAAACTGAACCGGTTCCTCAGGCAAGCAACGAGGCTGGCGCCAATATTTAGGATTGGACAACTGGGGTAATCCCCCGCATGCATGGCGCGTCGTCGGGGCCACCTCATCGCGGAAGATGACGGCGCTGTGCTCCCTGTCCTGCTGCTCAGTCCGGTTTGGACTCGGGCTGTGTTTCCTCCAGATCGGCGAGTGCGGCTTTGAGCTGACCAGACTGTGGATCGAGACGCAGCCCGGTTTGTAGAACCTCCAAGGCTTCTTCTCTGCGCCCGGTGCCCCGCAGATAGTCTGCGAAAAGGATACGAAAGTCCGCAGAGCCGGGGCTGATTTGCAGGGCCGCTCTGTAATGGGCGACGGTTTTCTCGGCCTGCCCCTGCTTTTGGTAGAGCCGGGCCAACTTGCCGTGAGCGTGGGCGAGGTGCGGATCGTGGCGGAGGGCTTGGAGGTAGCGCTTTTCAGCCTCTATTGGCTGCTCCTGCGCATCCAATGCCAGGGCGAGGTTGAAGTGTGCTCGGGCGTCTTCCGGGTTGTTGATCAGATAACGCCGGTATTGACTCTCCGCGTCTTGGTAGTTGCCAAGGGTGTAGTGAGTGACAGCCAGACTGAACCGGGCCTCATGCTTATTGGGCATCGCCGCAAGGGCCTGCCTGTAATGGTGAATCGCCTGGCCGTACTCGCCTCGAAGCTGATGTATGTGGCCAATGTTCGTGTGGGCCTGTGCCTGCGGCTCCGGCCAGGAGATGCAATGGGCAAGCATATATTCGAACTGGTTGCCGGCTTCATCTAACTCTCCACGTTCCCGCAGCAGCACGCCGAGGTTTCCTCGGGCCAGCCAACTGCCCGGATTGTGCCGTATCGTATGACGCCACAACTCCTCTACGTCTCGATATAGGAAAGCCTGCCGATAGGTGAGTGTACCCAGGGCGGCGACAACAACGGCTGTCAGCACTCCGCTGAACAGACGAGCGGTGCTCAGGCGCGCCGGTGTCTCGAAGCCCTTGACCAGACGGACCAGAAACCCTGCAACGCCAACAGCCGCGGCAATCACACCCAGACTCGCCAGGTACTGGAAGTGATCGGCGACGAAGGAGAACCTCATTGGGGCCACATTGACAAAGCCCAATGCCGGTGACAGGGTTATGGCAGTAAACCAGGCGGCGACGGTAAGCCCCCTGCCCCAGCGTTCCCGCAACGTCCAGAGCCCGGCTGCGACCAGGACGGCTGCAACGGGCCAGAGCCACTGCAGCACGTCAGCCGCATTGATCTGCCAACGCGGATAGTTGAACACCAGCGGAGAAGGCCAGAGCAGCTTGCCGGCGTAAAACCACAGGGCCTGACCGGCTACAATCACACGCTCCGGCATCGACAGCGCCCAATGCGCCCCGTGGGCGCCGTGCAGCACGTTGTAGTGCTCGTACGCGGCGGTGGCGGTACCCATGATCCCGCCTGCCAACGCGAAGGGCACAAGCAAAAGCACGTTCCTTAGGCCGATCGGCTTTTGCCACCACCATCGCAGTAAGAGCAGTGCTACCGGAAGCGTGCAGACTACGGTCTTGGAGAGAAGGCCTAACACGAACAACGTAAGCGCTGCAGCATACCAGCGCCAGCGTTGGGTCGCCTCAAACCTTAGATAGCTTCCCACGGACAGCAGGTAACACAGGCCGGACAGCACGTTCTTCCGCTCCGTGATCCAGGCCACCGATTCCACGTGGACCGGATGCAGGGCGAAGATGAGCGCTACGATGTAGGCACCGCCGAAACCCATCCGCCGCAACAGCCGCCAGACCAGCACGGCGTTGATGGCGTGCAGCAGCACGTTGACGATGTGGTAACCGCCGGCCTGGAGACCCCAGAGTCGATATTCGAGCCAGAACGTGGTGAAGACCAGCGGGTAGTACTGAGGACTCTCCCCGGTCGTCCAGATGCGCTTAAGACCGTCCGGCGCCGGCAGGAGCGGGTTTTCGTAGACGTAATCATCGTCGTCCCAGATGAAACCGCCGCCTAAGACCGGACTGTAGGCGAGGACCGTCATCGCAACCAGCAGCAGGCCGGCCACAAGAATGGAGAACCAACCATTATTGCGTGTTGCGGCACGAAGGTTCGACAATTGCGATCCTGCGGATTGCATCGAGCTCGAAAGCATGCCGCTATAATATGCCGCTCAACGGCGCACTACCACCGGCGCGCGGCCATCCACGCATCCGTAGCTTGGGTATCCCGATTGATGCAAGTATGATCCCCAGACCTGAGCGCGAAAAAAAAGGTCTGACAACAAAGGCACAGCGAACGGTGGCAGCAGGCGGCCAACTTCAATCCGTGAGTCGAGACTCTGGAACGCTTCTATCTGTCGAAGGTGAAACTCGGGCCATAAGCCGGCTGAGTTGGTTGGCATATATCATCCCGGCGGTCACAGCGCTATGTGTGGTCCTGATTCACGGTCCCTTTCTGATCGATGATGCCTATATCACGTTTCGTTACGCGGAAACCCTTGCCACGGGGGAGGGTATGGTCTTCAACCGTGGCGAACCGGTTCTGGGGACCACGTCGCCGCTGCTGGCCGTTCTGCTCGCGTTTCTGAAGCTCATCGGGCTGGAAGTCCCGTTGGCAGCCCGGTGGGTGGGCCTGGTTTCGGGTATGGCCGTTGTGATCATCACGCAGATGCTGGCGGCCCGCGTCATGCAGCCGTTGGCCTGCCTGGCCCTGGGCTTGTGCCTGGCGTTTCACCCCGACTTGGCCATCGCTGCCAACTCAGGGATGGAAACTGCTGTGAGCATGGCGGCAGTATACGGCGTGCTTCTAATGATCCTCAAAGGCCGGTATGCCTCGGCGGGGGTGTTGGGCGGTGTTGCATTCTTGCTGCGACCCGACGGCGCACTGGTTGTGCTGATGGCCGTCGGTGTCACACTATGTCATCGACCGCGTAAGATCTGGCAGCCTCTTTTGGCTGCCGGATTGGTGACGCTCCCGTGGCTGATCTACGCGGCCGTCACCTATGGCGGATGGATTCCCCAGTCGATACCGGCTAAACAGCTCATTCACCCGGACACGCCGGGGCACATCTTGTTGACCAACCTGCGCCGGCTCAGTT
>Ga0114930_10004673_pt1 | contig 11463 bp, 10 predicted proteins | sample AnhtaG_FD_87300 | JGI IMG/M metagenome (GOLD analysis project Ga0114930, IMG submission 87300) | Deep subsurface microbial communities from Anholt, Denmark to uncover new lineages of life (NeLLi) - Anholt_01485 metaG | ecosystem: Environmental > Aquatic > Marine > Oceanic > Sediment | place... | reverse complement strand
GACGTACGCGTAGTCGTAGTCATCCTCAATGTCATACCAGGTCCAGAATTCCAGAGTTGCCTCGTCGAGGTCTCCCAGGTCGAACTCCCTGGTGAGGGTCATGTTGCTCACGTCCCCCCTGTTAGACCACCATTCGTAATCGCCGCTGTGCGGATCGTTATCCACCAGCTTGACCTGAGTTGAGCCAGCGAACTCTATGACCAGGTCTCCACGGGTCGGCCTCAGCTCGATGTAGTCCGCTGCGTACTGGTGCACGGTACTGGACCGGCTATCAGGATACCGACGATGAGACTGGTCCAGAGCCACGGTGTCGTACAGCTCTATGTCCCGATAACCATATCGTCCATCTCCCAGGCTTGGATCGTTGAGGTAGTTGGCAATTAGCCAATCCTGAAAGACGTCACCGGATGTGACATCGAATCCGTTGGCTGCCAGAACCTCGTCAAACCCCGCCATCCCGTCCGCCTCGGTAGCGGTGAGTTCCCTCACCAATTCTGCCCCAAACCGCTCGGTGAAGTAGTACAAGAAAAGGTGAGATGCGTCGTAGTGGACGCCCGCGTCTTCTATCTCATCCGCCCAAGCGGTGAGCTGTGTATCGGGTTCGTCCAGAAAGGAACTAATCCAAGCCTCGTAGCCGTTGAGCGTCTCAGCGGTCTGAGCGCATCCCTCATTGACCCACGTGTCCTCATTGGGGTCCATGTTCCAGTGAATCATGTGTTGGAACTCGTGGGCCACGATGCTGTTGTACACATCATTGCCCGGCGGCACATAGCCGACATTGATGTAGAACATCTCCTTCTCATTGCTGAAGGGGTTCACCACGACGGGATACTCATCGTTGCTGGAGTAGTACCCACCCACGCTCGGGAGGTTTGCGTTGAGGATATGGATGTGAACATCATTGTCGACACCGGGGCTCCATTCGGAGCCGAAGTACTGGTGATTGGTCGGGTAGATGTGCTCCTCGAACTCGTGTGCCGACGCCTCTATGCCGTCCTGGTCCAGGCGCAGCCCGTCCTCCACCCACATATAGACATGTGGAGTGGCATAGCGCAGAGTAGCCTCGATAGTGAGATAGGTGTCTGACAACTCCTCATCATTGACCCAGAAGGTCTCCCGCTGCCCCATCTCATAGTGAGGGGCGCTATCGTTCACCACGCGGGGCACAGGACCTGTATGCTTCAACCGTTCGGTGAGGGAATACGAATCACGAGCGGGGATTGTCGTCCCGTGGAGCAACTCAACCGTAGTGAAGGCCTCTTCGCTCACCGGAGTCCGGAGCACCGTCGGAGTGATCTCCACCTCTGCGACAGGCGTTGGGAAGGAAGAGATGACATCCCTCACGACGACCATTGAAACCAGAAAGACGTCGATGGCCAAACATGCACAGACACACAAACCGAGAGAGACAAGAACTAGAACAAACTTGCGCAAGGGCCTTCTCCTTCTACTGTCTCAGTCCGCTTGCACGGTTACGGGGACTTCGCAGGGAGGGGGATGGTTGCCGTCAATTTTGACCACTGTGAGGCGCAGTGTAACAGGTCCCGATACCTCGCCGCTGTTCCAGACCACCAGGACGTCGTTCTCCACCGGAGAGTACTTCAGGTCGTCTATGACATGAAACTCGCCTGTGTTATCACCGAAGCAGAATTCGACCTTGTAGAACTGGAACGAACTGGTATTGGCGGTTCCCCTGATCTCCACCAGCCCGTGCACAGTCTGATTCACTCCAGGAGAACTGATCCTGACCATGGGATCTGGGCACGAGGCGGGCGCCACGACGGGGGTGGGCGTCTCCTCGGGAGTAGGGGTCCAAGGCGGAGTGGGACGGACCAAAGGCCCTCTGGTACCTGTGGCAGTAGGCGTCGGGGGAGGGGGAGTGGGAGTGTCGGTGGGTGTGGGTAGAATCAGGGGCGGCTGCGGTGTGCTGCTGAGGCCAACACCCAGAGACGGGGCGAGGTATACGTCCACGAAGGCTACTAGACCGACTATGACTAGTAGGCCGAGAATGGTAAAGGAGGCCCGGTAGGCCTTGCCGGTAGCTACCTCCTTCTCGATGGTGAACAGCGAAGCCCCTCGCTCCCTCCTCGCCAGGTATATGACCCGAAGGTAGACCAGGATTGTCAAGGCGCAGGCGATGTATATCCAGATGGCGAAGTTGTCAATAAGTTCTATGAGTACGGTCATGAATGCGTCCGAAGTGATTTACTCATTCTAACACTATCCAGCCAGGTTGTCAAAAAATGGAGCGAAGAACCACTCGTCCTCGTTCCCCATCCGTGCCAGCCCAGACCACAGTTCTATGCTTCTGCCATTCTCCTCAGGATTCCCTTGATCAAGAGGCTCAGTCTGGGCACCGCTTGTCTGCCAGCCTCCAAGACCTCCTGGTGAAGACTGCCCTCACCACTGATCTCAGCGCCATTCGGAGCCAATTCGCCCGGTATCACGTTGCTGATATGGGAAAGCCCAAGCACCCGCATCCCCTCGTGCCGGGCAACAATCACCTCCGGCACCGTGGACATGCCCACCGCATCGGCCCCAATCAGCCTGAGGAATCTGACATCGGCCGGCGTCTCGAAGTTAGGCCCCGCACACATGACATACGTGCCCTGCCGCAACGCCAGGCCCAGCTCCCCCGCCACCGAGACCGCAATCTCCCGCAAGCCCGGGTCATAAGCTGCCGACATCTCCACAAACCGCGGCCCGAGACGAGGATCGTTCGCTCCTCGAAGAGGGTTGAAACCAGCCATGCCAACAAGGTTGACGTGGTCGGTGATGAGCATGAGGTCCCCGGCTGCGAAGTCCTCTCGCAGCCCTCCAGCCGCATTGGTCACGATCAGAGTGCCTGCCCCTAGCTTGTGCAAGACACGGATGGGAAAGGTGATCCGCTGCAGAGAGTGCCCTTCATAGAAATGGGCTCGCCCGCGCATGAAGGCCACCTCTTTTCCGTCCAACACCCCTAGCGCAAGCTCTCCCTCGTGGCCTTCTACACCGGTCGGTGGAAAGCAGGGAATCTCTCCATAGGGAATGATGTCCGCTGCCTCCATTTCATCCGCCACAGCACCAAGGCCGGACCCGGTGACAATGGCAACGGCGGGTCGGAGGATCGTCCGCTCGCCAAGAAACGATGCAGCCTCCTCTATCTCATCCCAACCGTAGTGTTGTTCCTGAACAGCCATGAGTTCGTACCCACCTTACAGTTTTGCCAGCAAGGCCTTCTTCTTCTCTTGAAACTCTTCATCGGTGATGATGCTTCTCTTGCGTAGTTCATCCAACTCGGCGATGAGTTCGGGAATGTCACCCGCCGTTGGCGCCTCTTCGTCCAGCACTCGAGCCGCCTTGTCCTCAAAGATGTCAAGCTGACTCATGGATTCCTTCTGATTCAGCATCTCTGTCTTGAATCTGACAGGGCGAGCCATGCGCCTGAAAAGGTTGACGCCTAGCTCGCTGGCGGTAAGTATCTGCACATCTCCGTAGTTCAGAACCCTCCCTATCGCCGACTGTTGTAGCACTACATCGTTCACTTTCTCCAGAGAGGAATCTATGGAGTGCTTGTTTATGATACCCTCTAGCTGGATCACCCTGCGATTAGTGATCACATACTGCTCGTTCCACCAGTTGAGAAAGTTGACCATGATCCTCCACAACGGAAAGGCCAACGCCAGCAGGAGAACCAGTGCTCGACCGTGTAGCGGCGTCAGAGCCAACAATACTGTGATCAACGCCACAAGGAGCAAAACCACTGTCCACAGGACGAGCTTGGGCACAATGACCAGCCAATGTTGCCTGGACTTGAAGACAATCTCCTCCTTGCGGCCCATCAGCCCTTCAAGGTATCCCATTCCGCCAGACCTCCCTCCTCATCGATACCAAAGTGCTTCTCGCGCCTACGCGGCAGGGCATCTACTTCGCCCTGGGGTGTGACTCGTCGTACACTTCCCTCAGCCGCTCACTGCTGACATGAGTGTATACCTGAGTGGTAGAAATGCTGGTGTGTCCTAGCAGCTTCTGTACGTTGATCAAGTCTGCATTGCGATCCAGCATGTGGGTGGCGAAGGAATGGCGCATGGTGTGAGGCGTCACATGAGATGGGAGCCCCGCCCTCCCGGCATACTCCTTGAATATCAACCACAGCCCCTGACGAGTCAGGGGCCGCCCTCGCATGTTCAGGAACAGAATGTTCTCGCCCGCATCCTTCACCAAGTGAGCCCTCGCCTTCTCCAAATAGTCTCGCAGGGCGGCGACGGCTTGAGGGTGCATGGGAATCACACGCTCCTTGGATCCCTTCCCCCAACAGCGAACGGAAGCTGAAGCCAGGTTGACGTCATCAACCCTCAAGGAGATCAATTCGCTCACTCGCATGCCTGTCGCGTAGAGCAGCTCCAGCATCGCTCGATCTCGCAAAGCCTTGTGGGTGGGTGACTTGCCGGGCTCAGCCAGCAATCTGTACACCTCCTCAACCGAGATCGGCTTGGGCAAGTGCTTCCTCACGCGCAGAGAATCCAAGGTCGCCGTGGGATCGTCCTTAGTCATGCCCTCTGCGACCAGAAAGTGGAAGAACGATCTGATAGCTGCGATCTTTCGAGCGGCTGTCGCAGCCGCATACTCGCGGTCGCCCTTCAGATACATGATATATGAGAGGATGTCGCCTTTCTCCACTCTGCGCCAAAGGTCTTCATCGAGTATCCAGTAGCGCCTCTGCAAATACTCCCTGAACTGAGACAAGTCCGTGCGGTAGGCAGATATCGTATTCTCTGAGCACCCTCGCTCGGCGGCTAGGAAGGTGAGAAAATCGCTTATCATTTCCACCGTAGTCTCTCCCTCGATTTCCAGCTAGAAGCAAACCCGCCTCGTACCCATTGTACCACAGCTTGCCATAATGTCAAAATGGACACGCTCGGACGGCAGCAACTGTGGATTGAGAGCTTGAGTTCTGATGGGATGACCCTGGTCTCGTCAGAGGATCAGCATTGCGTCGCCGAAGCTGTAGAAGCCATATTCCGCTTCGATGGCCTCTCGATAGGCTCTGTCCAACAACTCGTTGCCGGCAAAGGCCGACACCAACATCAGCAGTGTTGAGCGAGGCAAGTGGAAGTTGGTGATGAGTGCGTCTACAACCTGGAAAGCGTGGCCTGGATAGATGAAAAGGTCCGTCCATCCCCTGTACGATGTGATGACATCCCCTGCCCAGTCGGGGGTCTCTCGGGCAGCGGTCTCAAGGGAACGGACCACAGTTGTACCCGCCGCTATGACCCTCCGACCAGCAGCGCTCGCTCGGTTCACGGCCCTAGCGGTCTCGGTTGAGAGAACAAGATACTCGCTATGCATCTGATGATCTTCGATCTGATCCTCCCTCACTGGCAGAAACGTGTCCAGTCCAATGTGAAGAGTCAGGAATACGAACTCTACTCCCTGGGATTCGATCTCGGCCATGAGGCGAGGGGTGAAATGCAGACCCGCCGTGGGCGCCGCCACTGAACCGTCCCTGTCGGCATAGACGGTCTGGTAGCGCCCTTCATCCTCCAAGCTCTCATGGATGTAGGGAGGTAGAGGGACCAGCCCAATCTGATCCAAGAGAGGCTCTACGGGCTGCTCGAACCTCACCAGTCTCCCTCCTGCATCGGTGGCCTCCAGTATCTCCGCCCGTAGAGGTGGAGTCGAAAGCTCACCATCTCTGTGCAAGAACTCGACCCGCCCGCCCACCTTCACGCGGCGTCCCCTTATCAAGGCCTCCCAGAGGCGGTCCTCCCGCTTCACAGTGAGAAGCAGTTCCACCCTGCCCCCGGTCGGCACCTTGCGGCCCAGTAGGCGCGCAGGGATGACACGGCTGTCGTTGCAGACCAGCAAGTCGCCGGCGCGGAGGTATCTGCCTATCCGATCGAAGCGACTGTGAACGATGCTAGACTCCTTCCGGTGCAGGATCATAAGTCGAGAGGCATCGCGGGGCTCTCTAGGTGTCTGTGCAATGAGATGCGGCGGCAGCTCGTAGTCGAAGTCGCTGGTCTTCACTTCCTCACCAGCGCGAGGATGAGGTTCAACACTAGCGTGGCAAGGATGCTGAGCACTATCCCAGTCATGAGTGGAAAGTAGCACGACGCATTGTCCAACCTCAGATGGATATCACCGGGGAGCCGGCCAGCGAGGGGGACCTTTGCCAGTGTCACCAGGATCAAGCCCAGGACGAGGAGGATGACTCCAACCATGAGTAGCATCTTGCCCATGGTTTCTAGTGGATTCATCCTGAAGCTATCCACCCTTTCCGGCGATAAACGTAGAGAAAACTCAACAGAGACGCGTCATCAGTCCAGGGCACGTCCAAGCGCGCATACGAATCTGAACCATCGAGAAAGGGCGCCGAGGCGATGATCAGGTCTGGCCGTCGCCACATGATGTAGTCAAAATCGAACTTCTCATGCCCGGGAACGCCCTGTCCCATCGTCTCAACCTCCAGATGGGCAGTGTGCACGTCGTTGACCCCAAACATATCGAGGGTTCGCAGACGCGAATAGTAGGGGATCTGCCCCGCAGCATCCACCGCAACATAGGTATCTCCGGGCACGTTATCACGCAGCCACCTACCCATGGCCACCCGCGCCTGACTTGCGCGAGCGGCCTGGAAGCTGGCGACGAACAGCGGATGTTCTCCTCTCAAGGATGAGAATCCCAACAGAGCCACCAGTCCAACCACCACGACAGCCGTCGCCGCGATCCGCAGGAGGACATGGTCCCTCGAGGAGTCAGTGGCGGCCCGCATCCATCTCCGCACACTCCAGTACGCTTCCGCCAAACCTGTGGCTACCAGAATGTAGGCCGGAGGTAAGATGGGTACGAAGAAACGGCCCACTGACCAATCGCCTCCCACATACAGGATGTACAACACATAGACCACGACCAGAACCATGAGGGAGGTAAACCAGAACGTTAGCTTCCTCTTCATCACAGGCACAATAGCTGCCACCGGGAGCAGCCAGCCCAGATGCAAACTCATAAATGTCACCAGATACTTCAGACCCCGTTGGTGTTGGAAACCGGCTTCTCTCACCGTGACCTTAGCATAGAACGTGTTGGGCAGCAGAAACCCGTAGTAGTAGAATCGCCACAGGAAATAGGGCACATACAGACCCAAGAAACCGCCTATCCGCGCTACATCAGCCATAGCGACTAGCTGCCGCTTCACAACCAGACGCGCAGCAGCCTGATGCACCATTACCACGGCCAAGACGAGCACCCCCTCGGGACGGGTCATGGCGGCCAGGGCCAGCAAAGCCCCGGACAAGAAGCCAGGCCTTCCGGTTTGCCATTCCCAAACGTAGGACGTCAGTGCCGCCAGGACCAGAAAAGCGAACATCGAGGTCTCCATGCCACTCACAGCCCACAAAGCGAAGGACCCGTCGACAGCCAAACACAGCGCGGCGATGAGGGGGGCCAAGGAATCCCTCAGCGACGTCAGTCTGAAGAACTGATATACCAGCCCAAGGGTGGCCACACTGAAAAAGATGCCCAGGCTGATGGACACTGGCGATGGCTCAAAGCCGAGCCGCATGAAGAAGGCCAGTATGACCGTCCACAAGAAGTTGGTGTATCCCTCAACCCGCTCGCCAGGGTTGAATACCAGACCATCACCTGCCACCAGGTTCTGCGCGTAACGAAAGGAGATGTAGGCGTCGTCAATGGAATCTGCGCCCAATGCACGGTAGTAGAATGCCTCGTGCAGCAGGAGGACAAGACACGCCAGCGACAGATAAATCAGGGGATGGGTAAGAACACTGAGCGGTTTCCCCAATCCACCCCTAGCCATCCCTCAACTCCGACAGAACCTCAGCGATGTCCACGCCAGCATGCCGCTCCCACTCGCTGTAGATGCAGCCGCAATACTGCTGGCGATAGAGCTTATGCTCGCGAGTCATGCGCCCTCTCTCAGACCACCCACGCCGCAGGTTCTCGAAGTGGAACGCAACTCCTTGTTTCTGAGCCACCGTTTCGCCTATCTCCCGTATCAGCCCCTGATCTTGGTGAGGGCTGATCAGTAGTGTGGTGGTTATGGCATCGAATCCGTTCCTCGCAGCCACTTCCGCAGTGCGCGTCAGGCGCATCTCATAGCAAAGCCGACACCGGTCCCCATAGGTCTCATGGCCAACTACCACCCGTAGGAACTGGAGCATGTCGTATCCTTCCTCCCCGATAAGAGGCAGATCCACCGAGCCCACGTAGCTCTCCAGGCTGGCCAATCTCCTCTCGTGTTCCGACAAAGGATGTACGTTGGGATTGTACCACAAGCCTGAGACTCGGAACCCCTCTTCTCTCAGGCGCTTGATGGCGTAAGTGGAGCAAGGCCCGCAACAGATGTGCAGCAGAATGCTCCGGCCCTCCCCGATCTTCTCCTCCTCCGTGCGTTGACGCCCAAGAGGTAGGTCAACTTCATAGGGCAATTGAATGGTCGGTGGGTGCTCAGTCACCAATATCGCCCTGCCCTGGGCCAGCATCGCTTCTGCTCTTGGAAGAGGGCAGGGAGAGAGCTCCCTGCCCTTTCTATCCAACACCCGTACTCTGTTCATAGACCAAGTCGAGACAGCTCACAAGAGCCGCGCCTGCGGAGGCTCCTTGTCGTACGGAATACCCAGATGCCCATAGGCCAGTTTCGTGGCTACGCGACCTCTTGGCGTGCGATCTATGAAGCCCAGTTGCAGTAGATACGGCTCGTACACATCCATGATCGTGTCAGCCTCCTCGCTGATGCAGGCGGCGATGGTATCGAGGCCCACCGGCCCTCCCCCGAACTTGACGATGATGGCTTCGATCACACGCCGGTCTATGTCGTCCAGCCCCAGGGCATCTACCTCCAACATCCTCAGGGCGTCGCAGGCCACGTCTCGAGTGATGACACCGTCAGCGCGCACCTCCGCGTAGTCGCGCACCCTCTTCAGCAGCCGGTTGGCCACACGGGGAGTACCCCGCGCACGCTTTGCGACCTCTTCGATGCCTCGCCCACCGATCTCCACACCAAGGAGTCCAGCAGAGCGCTGCACGATGCGCTTCATGGCTTCCTCGTCGTAGAAATCGAGACGGTAGACCACACCGAAACGATCCCTGAGCGGTGCGGTTAGCAGGGCGATGCGAGTGGTAGCACCAACGACAGTGATGTGGGGTAGCGGAAGATGAATCGTCTTGGCGCTAGGACCCTTCCCAATGACGATGTCCAGCGCGTAATCCTCCATGGCTGGATACAGCCGTTCTTCGACCGCCCGGCTGAGGCGGTGCACCTCATCAAGGAACAGAATGTCCCGCTCGCCCAAGTTGGTGATAATGGCCGCCAGATCCCCTGCTCGCTCGATGGCGGGGCCTGAAGTCACGGTGATCTTCACACCCATCTCGCGCGCTATGATGTGGGCAAGTGTGGTCTTCCCCAATCCTGGGGGCCCGTAGAGGAGCACGTGATCCAGGGCCTCGCCTCTTGCCCTGGCCGCCTCCAAAAGGATGCTTAGGTTGTCCTTGACCTTGTGCTGGCCGATGAACGTTTTCAGTGTGCGGGGCCGTAGGCTGACCTCCTGGGGTCGCTCCTCGACCCTTGCCTTGGGCGAAACCACTCTCGCTTCAGACACCCTGACCTCCGTCCTGGCTCCTTGCCTTGCATAGCAATTATACCAAAGCCGAGCCAAATCGCAAAGGAGCGCATCGGATACAGCGGAAAACGTAGCATGCGACAGCTTCTAGGAGGTCGGAGGAGCTTCTGCTCGGACAACGATTCCTACAAGCGTTGACACATAGGTAAAAATGCGGTATATAGATATATCGGCCCCATTCGGGGGACTGTTGCTCGTCCAGGCATCGCATCACTAGCTCGAAGCAGGCGATGCCCTCATTGACTGGGTACCAGGCGGAGGATATCTTGAACGGGCAGGAATGGAGCGTAGTCAGGAAAAAGCTGGAGACGGAGCAGAAGGAGACTCTGGAAGAGATCTCTCACTTGAGAGAAGCTCTGAAGAACGAGGTGGATTCGGACCCAGACGAAGGGGATCCGGACCTATGTGAGCGAGAGAAGCTCTTGGCCCTCTTGCGAACCCTTGAGGAGAAAAACGAGTCGCTCTCTCACGCGCTACGCCTGATGGATGAAGGCACCTACGGGATCTGCGAAAGTTGCGGTCGACAGATCAGCCCTGCGCGTCTTGAGGCCTTACCGTACACCGCTTTCTGCCTGGAGTGCAAAGCCCTAATGGAGAAAGGTGTCGGCGCCAGGCCCGCCGGACAGCCGGTCTTCTGACGCTGGCCAGATGATCCTTCCCTCTTTCACGTCCCACACCCCTTTCGGGGTGAGGCGCACCCAGGGCAATGTGGAGAAGGTGAGGAAGCCCACGGTGAAGACAGGGCTCTCCAGCGAAGATCCCAACTGCCTCAGTATCCCGTTCATGCTCCTTATCTGAGCAGTCAGCTCCTCCAGCGACTCCACGGACATCAAGCCACCAATCGGCAGCGGGATCTCCGCCAGCAATTCTCCCTCATGCGCCACTACCACTCCTCCACCCAGTTCGCGCATGCGCTGAAGGGCAAGCACCATGTCTTTCTCCTGACAGCCGATGACTAATGGACGATGCGGTTCGTGGGCCAGGCTGGAGGCCAGTCCGCCCACCTTCGCCCCGAAGCCAACCACAAATGCCACCATGAACCCCGGAAGCTCTGTGTTCAGCAAAGCAGCCTTGAGCACATCCTGATGCGGCGGCAGCCTGATTTGGCCATCCTCGACGGGCAAAGTGAGATCCTGACGTCTGGTAATGGTTTTGTCAACCACGGCGATGGCGGGCACGGTGACTTCGCCACTGGCAATCGGCGAGGCCACGTCGAAATCACCGACATCGAAAGCGCGAGGGAGCTTCCGATGAGGCAACCACTCGATCTCCAAGGCCCCAGGCGGCATGACCAGGGCGTCCAGCGTTGGATAGCCATCTCTCGCCACGATCTCGCCGTCGGCTATCACCAGCCGGGGTACAGGGCGCTCCAGTCGGTCAACGAGGAGAATGTCAGCCCGCCTGCCTGGCGCTATGCCCCCAATCTGCGTATCCAGGCCTAGGTAGGTAGCGGGGTTGAGAGTGGCCATCTGAATAGCGGTCAGGGGAGGTACGCCCTGCTGGATGGCCATTGTCACCAAGCCATCCATATAGCCCCGTTCCAATATGGTCGGAGGATCCATCCAGTCGGGGGTGAGCATCACTCTGTGCGCGTCCGCCGGTCCTTCCCCGGTCAGCAACTCCGCCAGCGCTTCCAGGTCACGACGGATGGAGCCATGCCGCAGCATCACATATAGCCCCAGACGCAGTCGCTCACGGGCCTCTCGCTCGTTTATGGCCTCGTGACAGGAGGTCAACCCGGCTGCGGCCAACGCAGCTAGCTTCTGATACGAAGCGCCAGTCGTGTGGCCCTCTATGCGCTGCCCGTGCCGTTGAGCCAGGGCGAACTTGGCCAGCAGATCTT
>Ga0114930_10004670_pt1 | contig 11466 bp, 5 predicted proteins | sample AnhtaG_FD_87300 | JGI IMG/M metagenome (GOLD analysis project Ga0114930, IMG submission 87300) | Deep subsurface microbial communities from Anholt, Denmark to uncover new lineages of life (NeLLi) - Anholt_01485 metaG | ecosystem: Environmental > Aquatic > Marine > Oceanic > Sediment | place... | reverse complement strand
GTGGGTGCCGATCTCTCGGATCTCGCCGTGGTGCATGACGACGATACGGTCGGCGTGCTGGATCGTGGAGAGGCGGTGGGCAATCACGATGGACGTGCGGCCCTCCATGAGCTTCGAGATGGCGTCCTGGATCAGGGCCTCGGTTTCCGGGTCGACGCTCGATGTGGCCTCGTCGAGGACCAGGATGCGGGGGTCGTGGGCGAGGGCGCGGGCGAAAGCGAGGAGCTGGCGCTGGCCGGTCGAGACGTTGCAGCCGCGTTCGCCGACGTCGTAGTCGTAGCCTTGGGGCAGACGCTCAATGAAGGGTGCGGCGTTGACGTACTCTGCGCAGGCCCGCATCCGTTCGTCCGTCAGCGCAGGGTTTCCCAGGCGGATGTTGTGATCGATGGGCCCGGAGAAGAGGAAGACGTCTTGCAGGACGACGCCGATGTGGCGGCGCAGTGAGGCCTTGTCGTAGTCGCGCACGTCCAGGCGGTCGACGGTGATGGCGCCGCGCTGGACGTCGTAGAAGCGGTTGAGTAGGTTGGTGAAGGTGGTTTTTCCGGCGCCGGTGTGGCCGACGATGGCGACGCGTTCGCCGGGCTCGATGGTGAGGTTGACGCCTTTGAGCACCCACTGGCCGGGTTCGTAGGCGAACCAGACGTCCTTGAACTCGACGCGGCCCTGGACCTTGGCGGCCTCGAGTGCGTGGGGCTTGTTGGCGACGTCCTCGGGCGTGTCGAGCAATTCGAACACGCGCTCGGAAGAGGCCATGGCTTCGAGCAGGAGGTTGTAGCGGTCGGCCAGGGCGCGGATGGGGCCGTAGAGCCGCTCGGACCACTGGACGTAGGCGAAGAACATGCCGATATCGGCCGGCGTGCCCAGGATGGCCTGCATCTCGAGGATCTGCCGGCCGCCGTAGAGGATAATAAGGGCGAGGGACAGCGTGCCCAGGAAATCGACGACGGGGAAGTAGGTGGCGTAGTACTTGATTTGGCGGAACCATTCGTCGCGGTGGTCGGCGTTGCGCCGCTGGTACTCGGCGTAGTTGACGTCCTCGCGGCGGAACATCTGCACGACGCGCATGCCGCTGATGTTTTCCTGCATGTAGGCGTTGAGGCTTGCGATCTTCTTGCGGATTTCGAGGTAGGCCACCTGCGCGTAGTTGCGGAACACCCAGCCCGTTATGAACACGAAGGGTATGGGACTGAGGATGATGAGGGTCAAGCGCCAGTTGTTCCACGCCATGAAGCCCAGAACGACGACAATGACGCAGAGGTCGTTGATGACTTGGACGACGCCGCTGACGATGGTCTCCTGGATTTTCTCGACGTCGTTGGTGACGCGCGTCATGAGGCGACCGATGGGGTTTCGGTCGAGAAAGCGCAGCGACATGTTCTGGAGGTGGCCGAAGATCTGCAGGCGCATTCCCAGTAGGGTTTTCTGGCCAATGACGGCCACGATCAGCATCTGGGCGTAGCGGGCGCCGGTCTCGCCCAACAGCAGCAAGACGATGACGCCGATGAGGGAGACGAGGGCGGCCTTGTCGCGCTCGGTTTGCTGTCCGAGGGCGGCCCGGTCCTCGACCGAAGTCCCCTCGCCGGCCTCGTCGAGACGCGCCTCGAGCGCTACACGCTCGGGGCTGTTGATGTACCAGGCAATGGACTTCCAGTACAGCCAGGGCGTGAGGCTGGTGAGAAAGGCGCCCATGACAAGGAGCACGGTGGCGAGCACCATGTATCGGCGGTAAGGACGGACGTAGGTCAGTAGCCGGCGCATGAGGTGGGCGTCGTACGAGCGCCTCTGCAACTCGTCCTCGATGTGGTACCTGTCGCTCACGCTTCCTCGAGCTCCTCCTCGAGCAGTTGCCGCTCGTACAGGGCGGCGTACAGTCCGCCTTGGCCGGTGAGGGCGGCGTGCGTTCCCCGCTCGACGATCCGGCCGTCCTCGAGCACGAGGATGAGGTCGGCGTGCCGGATGGTCGAGATGCGGTGGGAGACAATCACGCCGGTGCGCGTGGCCATGACCTCTTTGAGGCGACGCAGGATCTGCTCCTCGGTATGGGTGTCCACGCTCGACAGGGCGTCGTCGAGGATCAGAATCGTGGGGTTGCAGATGACGGCGCGCGCGATGGCCAGCCGTTGCTTCTGGCCGCCGGACAGGTTGACGCCGCGTTCTCCCAGCAGGGTCTCATAGCCGTTGGGCAGCGAAACGACGGTCTCGGCGAACTGGGCCACCTCGCTGGCGTAGTCGACGTCCTCTTGCGTTGCGTCCGGGCGCCCGAAGGTCAGGTTCGCCCGGATCGTGTCGGAGAACAGGAAGGTGTCTTGCGGCACAAACCCGATAGCGCCGCGCAGCGTGGCCAGCGGGATGTGGCGGACGTCCACCCCGTCGATCAGAACGCGCCCGGCCGTGGGGTCGTACTCCCGAGCCAAGAGGGACGCGATGGAGGACTTGCCCGAGCCGGTCAGGCCGACCAGGGCGACGGTCTGGCCCGGCTGGACCTCGAAATCGACGTCGTGCAGGACCGATGCGTCGCCGTAGGCGAAATCGACGTGGTCGAAGCGGATGCCCCCGCTCGATATCGTGACGTCCGCGCGGGTCTGTTCGTGGTCGCGGACGGCGGGTGTTTCCGCGAGGATCTGGTTGATGCGGTTCATGCCGACGGCCCCGCGCTGGTACAGGGTGAGGATCCAGCCGAACTCGGCGAGCGGCCAAATGAGCAGCAGCATGCAGACGATGAATCCGGTGAAATCGTCCAGCCGCAAGCGGCCCTCGATGACCATGAAGCCGCCGCGCCAGATCACGAGGAGGATCATAAGGCTGACAACGAGCCCGATCATGGGCCAGGCGAGGGCCATCACCGAGGCCAGCTTGACGTTCTCGCGCATGTAGGACCGCGACTCTTTCTCGAAGGCCTCGATCTGGCGGTCGGCTATGCCGTATGCCTTGACGACGCGTGCGCCGGCGAGGTTCTCCTGCACACACGCGGTGAGCACGGCGTATTGGGCCTGGACCTTCTGGGACTGGCGGTGCATGAACATGACGATCGCGTAGACGAGCAGGGACACGAGCGGCAATGGCAGCAGGGCCAGCAGCGTGAGGCCCTTGCTGAGGTAGAGCATCAGCGCCAGCGTGAAGGGAAGGCGCATCATGTCGATGGTCCCCATGATGCCGGGGCCGATGAACATGCGCACGTAGTTGAGGTCGTTGGTGGCGCGCGCCATCAGGTCGCCCGTCTGGGTGCGGTGAAAGAACGCGCGCGACAGGGCCTGAAGGTGCCGGAAGAAGTCGTTGCGGAGGTCGTACTCGCTCTTACGCGACGCGCCGATGATGAGGCGGCGCTCGAAATAGCGGGCGACGCCCGTGGCCGTGGCGATGCCCAGCAGGCCCACGAAGTACAGCCAAAGGGCCTGCGCCGTCACCGCATTGTCCTCGAAGCCCCCTACCACGGCCCGGATGACGAGGGGCATGCACAGCCCAATGGACACGAAGACAGCCGAGAGGCCCGCGCCGACGAGGTACTGCCGCCAATACGGGCGGTTGTAGCGCAGGATGGTGCGAAAGGGGCTCGCCGGGACGGCCCTGTGGCGCGGTTCGTACACTACGCTCAGTCTTTCGCGCTCGGCAGGGGAACGAACTCGCGCGCCAACTCGGCCAGCCTGTCGTGCCGGAACGGCTTGAGGATGTAGCCATCCGCGCCGACCTCCTGCACGCGCGCGGGGCTGCGAGCGACCGGCTTGGCCGTCACCAGGTATACCTTCAGGCCGGCGAGGGTGGCGTCGGCCCGAATCTGCCGGCACACCTCCCAGCCGTCGAGACCGGGCATGGCGACGTCGAGCAGGACAAGGCCGTACTCGTGCGTGGCCAACCGCTCGAGCGCCTCCTGGCCCGACGTGCACGCGTCGACCGCGCAGCCCTCCGTCTCGAGGCAGCGCGTGATGAAGCTGACCACTTCCGGCTCGTCGTCGACGCACAGGATCTTGTTGCCCAGGGGTTCGCCGACCGACGCCCCTTGGCTCAGCGCGTATTGGATGGCGCCGAGCAGGCCGCTCTTGCGGAAGCCTCGTTTGACGCGGGCCGCGATCAGGGGGCGGTAGCGCTCGTACAGGACCTCGTCATTGGTGAGGATCACGATAGGGACGGCCGAGGCGACCGGGTCCTCGAGCAGCTCGTTCAGCAGCGTCTGGTTGCTCTCATTTGTGCCCAGGTCGATGAGCATGCAGTCCGGGCTGTGGCGGCGGGCCAGGGCAATGGCGTACTCGGCGTTGGCCGCGTGAACGATGTCCATGCCCTCGGGCGCCACGAGGTCTCGCAAGTGGACGTTCAATGCCCGGTCCTGGGTGACGAGCTCAATGAGAAGATGGGTCTCGGTGGTGATGGGAAGCTCTCCCCCTTGCGCGGCTTCGCCGGCCTGCACGGGGAGGTCGAATCGGAAGGTGGATCCCTTGCCCGGCTGGCTCGTCACCGTGATCCGGCTGCCGTGGAGCCGGATCACGTCCTGGGCAATCGACAGGCCGATGCCGGTGCCGCTATATTTGCGCGTCGAGGAGCTGTCGTACTGATAGAACCGGGTGAACACCTTGTCAAGCGCTTCTTCGGGGATCCCGATGCCCGTGTCGCTCACGGCGACTTCGACGGAATCCTCGCGGCGGCGGATCTCGACGGTCACCCGGCCGCCGTTCGTGTTGAACTTGACCGCGTTGGACAACAGGTTGTTGAACACCTGGCCCATCTTCCCCCGGTCGCCTTCGACCAGGATCTCGTCGTCCGATGCCGCCAGGTCCAGCCGGATCTCGCGGCTGTCGGCCACGGGCCGGACGGTCTGCATGCCTGCGCGGGCGCATTCCACGAGGTCGAAGGTGGCGAAGAGGAGCTTCTCGGCGCCGCGGTGCAGGCGTGAGAAATCGAGCAGGTTCTCGATCAGCGTCACCAATTTCTCGACGTTGCGCAGGATGATGCCCAGGTATTCCTTCTGGACGTCGTTGACGGCGCCGACCTTGGCGTTGAAGAGCATGTCGGCGTAGCCCATGACGGCCACCAGTGGGGTGCGCAGCTCGTGGCTGACGTTCGACAGGAGATTGGTCTTCATCTCGTCGAGTGTCTTTAGTTCCTCATTGGCTTCGTGTAGTTGCTCGCGGGCGCGGGTGACGTCCTCGAGGGAATGCTGGAGGTTCTCGAGCAGGCTGGCGTTGCGCATTGCCACGGCGATGTGGGGCGCCATTTCCTCGAGCACTTCCATGTCGTGGTGGCTGAATCCGCCCTTCCTGCGCGCCCCAAGGTTGAGCGTGCCCGTGACGCGACCCGCGGCGTACAGCGGCACGCACAGGCAACTTCGGATGCCTTCGGGGAGATCATCAACGAAGGCGGGCATCTCCGCAGGCACGTCGTCGATAAGGACAGACTTACGCTCCTGCGCGACCGTGGCGGCGCAGGACTTGTCCCCATCGCGCCGCAGGGTCTTGGCGGCAGCGGGCCCGAGTTCGGGCCAGAGCTGCCGGGTTTCGAATCCGGTCCCCTGTTCATCGAGTTTGGACACTGCGGCGTAGTCGAAATCGGCCACTTTCCGGAGCTCGACGAGGAGGCTCTCGTTGAGGCGCCCGGCCTCGAGGCTCGAGTTGATCACGTTCGCGATCTGGTTGATGGCGCTGATGCGCTGGGCCCGCTCGCGGGCCTGCTGCTCGAGGCGGACGCTCCGGGTGACGTCACGGAAGATCCCCTCGGCGCCGACGATCTCGCCTGCGTCGTCAAGGATGCTGTTGCCGGACAGTTCGACGCAAATGGCGCGCCCGTCGGTGCGCTGCATCCAGATGCGGGTGCGCTCGATGAAGGATCTCTTGAGGATCTCGTCGGCGATACGGGCGAGGTCATCCGCTTCAAGGAAGAACCCGCGCACACGTTGGCCAATGGCGTCTTCGGTGCGGTCGAATCCGAAAATCTCGGCGCCGGTGGGGTTGATGAAGGTGACGCGGCCCTCGCGGTCGGTCTGGTAGATCCCGTCGCGCATCGAGGTGACGAGGCCGCGGTACTTCTCTTCGGATTCCCCCAATTGCCGGATGTTCTGCTTGAGGGCAAGGGCCATCTTGTTGAACGACGCGGCCAATTCCTCGATCTCGTCACCCGTGCCGATCTTGAGCTTGAGTTCGAGGTCGCCCTGGCGGATGATCTGGGCGCCTTCATTCAGCAACGCCAGGGGCCTGACGATGTTGTTGTGCACGTGGCGGTAGGCGATGATGCAGAACAACCCGATAACGGCGATGCTGCCCAGGATGCTGCCCAGCGCCCAGGCGTTGAGCGTCGAGAACACGGCCTTGACCGACCGATACACGATAAGGTAGGCCTGAAACTGGTTCTCTTCGCCGAGAAGGTGGCGATAGGTCAGCACAACACTGCGCGTGGCCCCCATGCTATTGTACCGCTTGAGACGGAGAGAGCCCGGTTCTTTCTCGTCGAGTCCGGCCAGAACCTCGACGATCCGGAGGTCGGGCGGTTTCTCGGACTCGAACGGCGAAAGTGTTGTGGTTTCGGGATTGAGGTACTGAATGGCGACGCCACCGAGGCGGCTGACGACCGCGATCTGGTAGGTGTCCTGCATGCCGGCGCCCTTCTCGCCCCCGAAACCGCCCAGCGTGAATTTGATGAGCGGCGTCACGTCCTGCCGCTCACAGACGAACCCGATCCGGTCATTGGTGTCTGGGTCGTGAACGGGAGCGGCGATGGCGGCCGCGTAACCCTTGATTCCCGGATCGTAGCTAAAGCTGATGAACTGCGGTTCCGTCAGGTTGACGACCTGGCGTTCATAGACCAGGTCGGCCAACGTGACTTCCCGGGTAGCGAGCACGAGTTTGCCGCGCTCGTCGAACAGGATGTATGTCGAGGGCGCGTCTTCCCCACTCGGGGCTTTCACCCTTAGCAGACGTTGCTTGAGGGTCTCCTTGGCGTCCTGCGTGAGATGCCCTTGGCGGTGCAGCATGAGGGCGGTGACAATGTCGGCGTCTTGCGAGAGGATGCGGGCGGAGCGAACACGGTCTTCCAGCACGAGGTTGACACCGCTGACGGTCTTCTCGGCGGCCACCTCGAGGGTGCGCTCGACCGTCGCGCGCTCGTACTCGAGGGCGCCGACATAGCCGATGATGACGACCAGCGTGATCGGGGTGATGCCGACCCACAGGATAGACAGAAGAATTCTGCGCTCTATACCGACCCGGCGTTTTTTTCTCAGCATCACAATCCAGCCCGCCGGAGACAAGGCCGACCCACTGCACGCGGCCCCGCAGGAACGACCCACGGAACCGGCCCGCTTCGCTCGAAACAACCCTCGCCGCGGGCGTTCCGTCCCTGACTGCGGCCCGGGGCGAGCGTGGCGCCGCACGCTGTCAGGCGACGACCCGTCCCTTTCCGATGAGGTCCCGCACCTTGTTGAGAAGGTCGTCGACCTTGAATGGCTTGGCGAGGTACTCGTCGGCGCCGCACGCGAATATCCGTTCGATGTCTTTCTCTTTGGTCAGACACGTGACGGCCATGATGGGGGTGCTTCGGGTGAGTTCGCTTTCGCGCAGCGCCGTGCAGACCTCGAAGCCGTTGATCTCGGGCATGAGGAAATCGAGCAGAATCAGGTCGGGGGAGAGCTGCGCGGCCTTGAGTCCCACCTCGGTGGCGTTGCTGACCTTGATGAGCTCGAAGCCCTCGTCGGTGAGTATGCGCTCGATGAGTGACAGCGCGTCGGGGTCGTCGTCGACCACCATAACGCGCTTCTTGGTCGGCCCCTTCTCCCTGGGGAACATGTCGTACTGCTCGCGGAACGCATCGAGGTCCTTCTCGAGAATGCGGTAGTGGCCGCCCGGCGTTCGCGATGCCTTGATCAGGCCCTGCTTGATCCAGTTCTTGATGCTATGGTGGGTGACGTGGCAGATCTTCGCGGCCTCAAATGTCGTGTAGGCCCTTTCCTCACGTTCCGTCATGGAATCGTCCTCCTCTTACCCCAGGCGAGGGCTCGCCGGACTCGGCGGCAAGTAGCCGAGCCGCGAGTCGGGCCACCGCGCAGGGCGCGTGCGGTCAGCACAGATGGGCGCATTGATTTACAATTCTCACAATAATCATCTTACAACGAAATTATACCCCCTAAGCAACCAAGTTGTCAACTGGTATCCGACAGATATCGCCCTTTTCGCCGTTCAGGGGGCGCGACATCCGTCACCGGCGAAGACGCCAAGTCACCCCCGGCATCCGCCTCGGGCGCGTCCGCCTCAACGCCGTCCGCTTCGACCGGTGCGGCGGGGGGCTGTTGGGGTTGGGAGCGTGGCCGACTACGGCGCTCGTCGAGCGAGACCGCGTCCACTGGTTCGTGCGCCGCATCCGGGTCGGTCGTAACCACAGCCTGAAGTTCGTGAAACATGGCGGCCAGCCGCCGCTGGCACGGGCGGCAGGAACTGAGGTGCCGTTGCACGCGCTGCCGGTCGTGGGGCGAATCGGCTTGGTCGAGGAAACGGGCCACGTCCTCATCGCTCGGGCACGGGCCCTCGGCTTGGCCGGGCGCGGCGCAGAGCAGGTCGCGAAGGGCCTGCGCCTCCTGGGTCAGGCTGTCAAGACGGCGGCTGGATTGCGCGTGGCTCCGGACCGCCTCCTGGACTGCGGCCGGGAGTTCCTCGCCGCGGGCGCGCATCACAGCGTACTCCTCGAGCGCCTCTTCAGAAACAGGACCTTGCCCCGTGGGCTTCTCTGGGCCATTCGGATCAGCAGGTGAGTTCATGACGGTCCTCCTCGAGCAGGTTGCGCAGCTTGGCCTTGGCGCGGCGCAGCCTTGCGGACGCGGTATTGATGTTGACGCCCAGCACTCGGGCGATCTCGACGTGCTTGAGACCCTGAACGAAAAACAGATCCAGCACAAGGCGCTCATGATACGACAAGGCGTTGAGGTGCTTGTTGAGTAAGGCCAGGCGCTCGGACGCGATCGCGCGCGCATCGGGGCCTTCGTTGTACCGTTCCTCGTGGGTCTCCTTCGCGACGGCCTGGGTCCGCCAACGGACGCCCCATTTACGGACCTGGTCCACCGCATGGTTCTGGGCGATAGTCATCAGCCAGGCCTGGATGGACCGGGGTTTGTGGAGACGACGAAGCAAGCGGCAGTCGTCGGCGAATAACCGGGCAAAGACCTCGTTGCACATGTCGTCGACGTCGGAACGAAGTGCGTCGTAGGCGCCGGCGGCGCCGAGTTTGCGGACCACGGCGCACCGCACCAAACCAGCGAACTCGGCGTAGAACCGGGCCTGGGCCTGGTCGTCGCCCCGAACGCAACAGGCAATGAGGCCGGCGACGTCGTTGGCCCCGACAGTGCCGTTGCGTCTTGTTTCCGTCTCTCTTCTGGGCATGGCGGATTGTTCCGACAATGGTCGCACGCCGACATCAGCCACGCGACACGGGTCCTCCCCGCCGGGCGCGGTCATGGCCATAGCCGAAGACCTATGCTCGTAACCCGCAGGCCGTGCCACGTGGGTGTTTTACCACGAGCGGCCCGCGGGCAGCAAGAAGTTGGCCGGGGCGTTGAGGGTCAGGCCGCGGGATCGTTGGTTCGGTGGGGCCGTCTTCCTCTTCGTCTTCGTCTTCCTCTTCCTCTTCGTCTTCCTCTTCGTCTTCATCTTCATCTTGGTCTCGCTCGGAGTATACGGTCACGAAGGGGTATGGAGATGAAGAATGAGACGAAGACGAAGATGAAGATGAAGATATTCGGAAGGGGTCAGGGGCCGGTGGCGAGGAGTTGGAGGACGCGTTGGGCGGTCTCGGTTTCGAGTTGGGTGAAGCCGGATACGAGCAGATCGAGCTGCCAGGGGTAGAGCCCGAACGCGACACGGTAGGCGAGGGCCCATAGGGCGAGGGCTGCGGTGAGGGCAGCGGCGAGGGCGCCGTAGTAGCGGCGTAGAAAGGAAACGGCGGCGGTGCGGCGTGCGGCGCGTGCGGCGCGGTGGAGTTCGGGGTGGTTCTTGGCAAGGCCGTGGTTCTGCAGGGCGACGGCCACGCGGGGAAGCCTCAGTTGCGGGTAGAGGACACCGAAGAGGATGGCGGCGGTGAGGACGCCGTGCCACAGGTGGGTGAGGGTTTGCAGCCAAGATTCGGGTGGCGGTTGTATGCCTCCGTGGTGGGCGGGCAAAGGGAGCAGGTGCTGTAGGGCAACGAAGAGGGCTAGGAGTGCGAGCCAGGCGGCCGGGGCAAGGGCGAGGGCGGCGATGGCAAGGCGGGAATGGGGCAGGGCCCAGCCGACGCGCCGGGCGCGCAGGAGGTGGGTCAGGATGTAGGCCGCCAGGTAGGCGAGGGCGACGGCGGTGAGGGTCCGTGCGATGAGGACGAGGGGGCGCTTGAAGCGGCGGCGTAGGAGGGCGATGCGGGGATCTCGGCGCTGTTCGAACTGGGCGAGTTGGTAGGCCGCGTTGCGCAGGTCGGCGCGGCGCTCGACGAGGCGCGGGTCGGGGGCGGCGGCGCCGAGGGCGCTGATGGCCTCGCGCTGTTGGATGGCGTCGCGTTGGATGCGGATGCCGGCGATGGCCGGCAGGGCGCCGTAGGGACGGGCATTGGCCAGGCTTTCGCCCATTTCCCCGAGGGTGTCGAGCCAGGAGTCCCAATACTGGACTTGGTTGAGGGCGATGTGGCTGCGGGCCTGCCCGGCCACGGTCTCGGCGAGGGTGTACAGCGGCGCGCAGCACTCGTCGACGATGCGGCGGGCGCGGTCGGTGTGGCGCAGGCCGCCGGTGGGTAGGGCGTCGGCCCACAGTGGTTGTGGGAACAGGACGGGGTCTCCGGCGGAATTGGTTTTGGCGACGAGGGCCAGGGCTTCCCCGAGGCCGTCTTCTTCGGGGTTCAGGGCGGCGAGGGCGGCGGCTTCGAGGTACCGCGGGAGGGCGTTGTTGGCGGTCTGGATGCCGGCCTCGCGGAAGCGTTCGCGGGCCTCGACGTAGCGGCCCTCGTGGTAGAGGCGGCATCCGTAGCGGATGGCGAGCTCGGCGTTGCTCGGGTCCAGTTTGTAGGCCTTCTCGTAGGTGGGCAGAATAAGATCGGCCTCTTCGCGCTCGGCGAGCGCGGCCACGTACTTGGGGGTGGGGAATTCGCGGTTCTCGGCGTCGCGCTTGGCGACCTGCCGCAGGATGGGCCGGGCCGACTCGTCGGCCAACGTGAGGGCCATGACGTACTGACGCTCCGCCAGATCCTGCCCCCAGTACACGTCCAGGAACCACAACGTGACGGCAAAGAACACCCACCCGACCACGGCGAAGCGCCATGCTCGGCGCATCCGCCGCGCGCCGGCCCTATCGCCGCCGTCGTATTCTGGGAAGCTGGGCGTTTGGTTCACGGTTTGGGGCAGGGTTTCGGGTTTCGGGTTTCGGGTTTTGGGTTTCGGGCTCTGAACTTCTGAATTCTGACTCCTGACTCCTGACTCCTGACTCCTGACTCCTGACTCCTGACTCCTGACTCCTGACTCCTGACTCCTGACTCCTGACT
>Ga0114930_10004669_pt1 | contig 11470 bp, 3 predicted proteins | sample AnhtaG_FD_87300 | JGI IMG/M metagenome (GOLD analysis project Ga0114930, IMG submission 87300) | Deep subsurface microbial communities from Anholt, Denmark to uncover new lineages of life (NeLLi) - Anholt_01485 metaG | ecosystem: Environmental > Aquatic > Marine > Oceanic > Sediment | place... | reverse complement strand
GTTGTTGATTTAAAATTTGAAGATCAAATTAAAGGTTTGGTATCCAAAACGCTTGAAGAATTTGGAAAAATTGATATATTGGTGCATAACGCTGGTGGACCTCCTTCAGCTCTAATTAGTGAAATAAGTAAAGAAGATTGGCAAAATTCTATTAATCTAAACTTACTTTCTTTTGTTCGAATTTCAGAATTAGTTTTACCTGTTATGCAACAACAAAATTTTGGGAGAATTATTGCTATAACTTCAGTTTCTGTGAAACAACCGCTTAATAATTTAGTTCTATCAAATACTACTCGTCTTGGGGTAGTAGGTTTTGCAAAAACGCTGGCTAACGAATACGCAAAAGATAACATTCTTGTTAATGTTGTATGTCCCGGACCCACACTTACTAATAGGATGAAAGAGTTAATTAAAACTCAAATGAGTGAAACGGGTAAGTCAGAACAGGAAATAATGAATTTTTGGCTCGAAAATATCCCCCTGGGAAGGTTTGGGCACCCTGAGGATTTAGCAAATTTAGTTGTCTTTTTAACTTCCGAGAGAGCTAGTTATATAACTGGGACGGTAATCCAAGTTGATGGCGGGTTCGTAAAAAGTTCTCTTTAAAAAAAAATATTGAGAAAAATATCACTTCAATATCCCAGTAATTTAAATATTAGTTCTATTTTATTTTAGGAGATGAAGATTTAAAATAGGGAAGTGTTACTACTATTTTATATTTATCATATAACATGGATAATCCTAAGAATAGAGCGATTAGAATTAATAAAAGTTTAAGATATCGAACCAGAAGTTTATTTTTTCTAATATAATAATATTGGATCTAATAGTAAAAATCGTAAAGATGAGTGAGTGAGTTTGACAGAAAGAAAAAGACAATTTAAAACAATCGGATTTTTAATTTTGCTGAGCATTTCTTTATTTTTTCCCTTTATTCAAAATAATCTTGATGTGCCTTACGAAGAAAATAGAGATGCTGATTTTGTCAAGACTTCCGCTCAAAGATCGGTTACACAACAATGGATTAAAAATCCTACGCCAATCGAACCTGCTTGGTATTGGGAAAATGGTACTGAAGGTGATAATTCAGATATGGACGCTACAACAAGTACAGGCCAAGCAAATTATGATGTTTTAGGAGAAACGAGAACATTCACAGTCGTATCTGGGATAATTAATTCATCTACATCACTTGGTTGGGAATATTTTAACAAAATAGGATTTCTATCTCCAGATACCGCTTTACTTACATCTGAAGGATGTTATGTCAGTCATTTTTGGAATGATGGACCTAATCAATTTCCAAGTGCTCAGTGGAGAACAAATGTAAGTGTTCCAATAGACATGTCTGATTATATTATAACTTCAGCATCTTTGGAAGTAATTGTAAATGCTTCTGTTGATGCAAATATAGACACTCCCAATGATGATAGTAGTTGGGAAAATTTTGCAATTGGAGATTCTGTAACATTTTATTCTCAAATTTCAGACTTAGATCATAATCCTCCATTATATACAGTTGCTTCAAATAAAACAAAATACTTAGGACAACAAAACAGCACTCAACCTACAATTCTTACAATGGATGATAGTCCATTAGAAACTGTAGGTGAAATTGATTTAATTACTGCTTTAAATTCTGCTTTTGATAAAGATCCTTCGCACTCAAATTTCACACTTACCTTGGGTATTGATATATATAGTGAAGACAACCTTGGAAGTGCGGATCCTGATAATTTTGATGATTTATTTATTAAGACATGCAATTTAACATTTACAGTAAAGAAAAAAATCGACCAATCGACGAAACTTTCTTGGAATTATATAGGTAACACACTTAATAGCTCAACTATTCAAGTTACTGATGCAAAATTCTTCTTTGAGTATAAGGTAAATAGTACTTGGTCTTCTAGTGCACCCCTTTCAGAGATCATTTTTTATTTAAACGATAAATCTTACGATGAAGGGATCATCAAAGTATCTTCAGCTTTAACCTCTTGGCAAGATGCAAAGTTAGGAGGATTTGATGTTACTAGTTTGATTTCTACAGATGAGAATATCACGGTCTCATTAGAAGTATTTCTCAAGGATACTTTTGAACTAGGTCAAGTTATTTCAATCTCAATCCGGAATGTTTATCTCAATATATCATATATTGAGACTTTTCCCGATTATGGCACAGATTTAGAATTATTTTTGGATGGAGATGATAAAACTCTTGATCCGGTAATTCAAATTCCTATTAAGGATATGTTGAATATTACTGTTACCTACAAAGATAATGTAAGTGCAAATCACGTTAGCGCAGATAGCTATACACTAGAAGGAAAGGTTTCTGGCAATTTAACTAAAGATAATTTCTTAGAACAGTATTCTTTCTTCGTAAACTCAACAGATTTAGGACTAGGAATTAGCATATTAACTGTTACTCTTCAAAAAGTCAATTACGAGACTGAATCAATTCAGATTTTTATTGAAGTTATCGAGAGAGAAACTAAGTTACAACTTTTAGTAGATGACACTCCAAGAAGTAATAACGAAACGATTGACGTGAAATTTAACGAATTTTTGAATTTTACAGTTTTTTATGAAGATAATTTAACTACTACCTTTATAGATGCTGCTTCAGTGGAAATATTAGGATTCGGATCTATGAACGAAACTCTAAATCAGTATAACTTTACTTTAAACACTAACGATTTAAGCCAGGGTGTAAACGTCTTAACCGCTTTTGCTCAAAAAAATAACTATCAATCTCAGACAATTCAAATCTATGTTAATGTTGTTGAGAGAGCAACCCAATTAATGCTTTATATTGACAGTGTTCAAAAATTTGATGGTAATACGATCATTTCCCAATACGATGAGTTCTTAAATATAACCATCAATTACATAGATGACCTCACAGCTTCACATATAGATGTAGCCTCAGTCGATTTATTAGGCGTTGGAAGCATGGATGAGGGTTTAAATCAATATAACTTTACCTTAAACACTAACGATTTAGTTCAAGGTGTAAATGTATTAACCATTTTTGCTCAAAAAAATAATTATCAATCCCAAACGATTCAATTTTTTATTAACATTCAAATCAGAACAACCTATGTAAAATTCTACGTAGAAGGAGTGGAAAGAAACGATGGTGATACAATCAACTCTCAGTTTGATGTATCCTTGAACGTAACTGTTCTATACAGAGACAATAATACCGATTCTCATCTTATAGGAGCAAATGTTGATTTATTAGGGATTGGAAGTTTTGATGAGGATGGTTCACAATTTAATTTTACAATTCTAACAAATACACTTGCTAAGGGAATTAATATTTTAACCATATTTTGTCAATTCGATGGTTATCAAGTTCAAACTATCCAATTCTTTATCAATGTTGATGAAAGAGCTACAGAATTAATTCTATTTGTCAATGGTATCCAAAAAAATCAAAGCGACACGATTCAGTTTGAGGCAAACGAGTTAATAAATATAACGGTTTTCTACAGCGATTATCTTACGGGAGCCCATCTAGGTGGAGCTAACGTAGAATTGTTAGGCGTCAATCCTTTGGACGACTCAGGCTTACAATTTAATATTACTATTAATTCAAATGATTTAGAGTTAGGTATCAATATTTTAACGGTATTTGCTCAATTACTAAATTACCAACCAAAATCAATCCAATTTTTCATAGAAGTGATAGAAAGAGCTACACAAATTCAGCTTTTTTTAAATGGGGTCGATCAGACAAATGATCCTGTTTTAGAAGTACCTATTGGAACCGATATCAATATCACTCTTAAATTTAAGGATAATCGGACAGGAGACGAAATACCTAGTGGAGTGTTGCAATTAATTGGAGAAAGCCTATCTGAAAATCTTATAGAGAACTTGATTTTAGAGCAATATTCAATCATTTTAAATAGTTCTAACTTATTGCTTGGGGTTAAATTATTCACAATCGTAGCTCAAGCACCAACATATCAAATAAATACCGTTGATATAAGAATCACCGTAAATAGAATTAGTACATTAATCAATACTGAATCTGGTCTTATCGCTGTAGAGATAGATTCAAGTGATGATTTTCTTATACAAATTGTTCTTAACAATACTGATTTCGGAGACAACATCAAGAATGCAACAGTGACCTATGTATGGGAAAATGGCCAGGGAATTTTAACTGATCCGAACGACGATGGAATATACGAAGCCACATTAAGTAGTGTACCCGCAGGAACGTATTGTATTAGAATTTATGCGTATGCTGGAGAAAATTACGATTTTCGCGATGATTTTGAAATAATTTTGAATGTTATTGCCCCACCGGGTTCTGACATTACCATATTAATAGTATCGATGGTAGCTGGCGTAATAGGATTAAGCATAGGTTTCGTTTTGTATCAAAAACATTTTAAATATCCACCAAAAGTAAGGATGATGCGAAAAATGAGGAAAAAAATTGGTAAAGGGAAGAAGTTGAAACCTTTGACAGTAGATAATCGCGACAATATCGTAACAAGTGAGATAGAGCGTAATAAAGATATGTTAAAAATAGAAAAAGAGAAAGTAGATAAAATGGATAAAAAAATGGGAGGCGAATCTCTCGAATGATACTGGCGGGTGAAAAAATGATTAGATTTAAAAAAATAAGAACTTTTAGTTTAATTTTTGTTATTGGAATTTCATTCTTTATAATGCCATTAAGTCAAAATTTCTTAAATAATAATTATGAACGCCCCGATATACAATCAGAATTTATTCATAGCTCAGCTGAAACGGTATATAATCAGGAATGGCTGAACGATAATGATTTTGAACCCCAAGGTGAATGGTTTTATAATAAAGGTGCTCAAGGTGATAACTCTACAACAGACGCAAATACAAATGGTGGAAATGCTAACTATATTGTTGTTGGAGAAGAATCGAGTTTTTCATTAACTGCTGGTGAAGTAAATTCATCAACTTGGTATGGATGGGATATCTATAATAATGGCGACTTTCTTCTCCCTGATGTAACTGAAATCAACTCTACAGGATGTTATGTATATCACTTCTTAGATGAAAATGAAGACGGAGGAGCAGGTCAAGTACACAACTTTCCCAGTGTACACTTCCGAAAAAATGTATCATTACCAGAAGATATGTCTGATTTCGAGATCACATCTGCTATGCTCGAAGTTATTTTCAACGCCAGCGTAAGCACAAATGTTGATGCACCAGGGGATATTGTTGGGCAATCATCGATTTTTGATTCAGCTACTTTTTATATCGAAATTGCAGATTTAGGATTAAGTTTTCCATTCAGAGTTGCTGAGAATAAAACATCAACTCTAGGTCAAGATTCACCTCCAATCTTGAGTCTCACAGATCAAGAACTTACTTATGTAAGTGAAAGTGATTTAATAACAGCTCTCAATTTAGCTCTTGAAAAGGACCCAGCTCACTCAGATTTTACAATAGTTATGGGAATCGATATATACTGTGAAGATAATGATTTTCCAGATTACGATATGTGGAATTCTCTAATCTTTAAATCGTTTAATCTCACATTCGGTTATAGACGAGAAGTTGATCAGTTTTCATCCGTTTCATGGAATCAGATAGGAAATACTATTTCTGGGAGCAATATACATATATCTGACGCTAATTTCAAATTTAGATATAGGATAGATCAAGATTGGCCTACATCTTTATCTCCTTTCTCAGAAATTAGAATTATAATTAACAATAACCAGCACCCAGAAACTGTTCGATTGAGTTCTGCTACTACCTTGTGGCAAGACGCAAAAGTGGGAGGATTTGATGTTACCAATTTGATTTTAACGGAGATTAATATTTCTCTCTCCCTACAAGTATTTATAGCAAATACATTCAGTTTAAATAACAACATCACATTATCTGTAGACGATGTTTACCTAAATATTACTTATGTAAAATCATTTGCAGATTATGAAACTGAATCTCAATTATTCTTAGAGACTTTTAATAAAACGACAGATCCATTTATTCAAATCCCTTTAGAAAATACTGTAAACATCACAATAAAATATTTAGACAATGAAACGAATCATATTTCAGGTGCCAACGTTCAACTTAGCGGTAAAGTTTCGGGTCAATTAAATGAAAATGGTCCTTTAGAACAGTATTCAAGAATAATTAACAGCACTGATCTTGGAATAGGGATATGGTCGTTAACAGTGACTGCCCAAAAGGCTAATTATGAAACACAGATAGTTCCATTCTTTGTTGATGTGGTTGATCGACCGACCGATCTCCAATTATATGTAAACGGTACTCTCAAAACTACCAATAATACGGTGAACATAAAATATAATCTGGCTATGAACATTACAATTTCTTACCGCGACGATCTTAGGAATCAACATATAAGAGGAGCTAACGTAACAATAACGAATTTTGGTGATTTAACTGATATCAATGATCAATATACCATTATTATAAATTCAAATGCGTTAAACCTAGGATTTAATGTGCTAACTATAAACGCCCAGTCTGAAAATTATACGTCACAAACGATTCAACTCTACGTTGAAGTTTTCGATAGAGCGACCGAATTTGAACTATATGTAAATGAGGATCAAAAAGCTAATAATGATATTATTCAAATTGAAGTAAATCAAGTCTTAAATTTAACTATTTTTTACCGAGACGATATAACAAAAACCCATCTTAGCGGAGCAGAAGCTACCCTTCTTACCTTCGGTAATTTCAATGAAACTGGCACCCAATATAATTATACCTTAAATTCAAATGATCTAAGTTTAGGTTTTAACGTTTTATCTATGTTTATTCAATTAGATAATTATCAATCTCAAAGTATTCAAATTTACGTCGAAGTTTACGATATTGCTACTGAACTTTTACTAGGGGTAGATGAAACACCAACAAGCGCCCTTGAGACAATTCAAGTCGAAGTTAATCAATTTGTTAATTTGACCGCGTTCTATAGAGATGATGCATCTAAACTGCATATCTTAGGAGCAATTGTATCATTAGGATGGGATAATTTTACTGAAACTGGAGCACAGCATTATTATAATTTAAGCACGAACGATTTAGATCAAGGAATAACAATAGTCACCATAGAAGCACAATTTAATAATTATCAATCTCAAACGATCCAAATTTATTTCGAAGTAGTCGAGAGGGTAACAGAAATGGAAGTTTACGTAGATAGTGTTCAAAGAACGGAAGCTGAAACAATATTTGCAGATGTAAGTCAAGTTTTAAATATAACGGTATTTTATAGAGATAATGTTTCTAAACTACATCTTTCCGCTGCAACAGTAACAGTCCTTGGAGGTAATTTTAATGAAACAGGTAACCAATATAATTACTCTTTAAACACAAATACACTAGAGCAAGGAATAACAATACTTACGGTTATTGCGTATTTAGAGAACTATCAACCCCGATCGTTCCAATTTTATGTAAAAGTATCAGAAAGAGCTACTGAAATTTCATTGTTCTTAAACTCAGAAGATAAAACGAACGATCCCGTATATGATCTTCCATACGGAAGAAGTTTAAACATTACAGTTCTATATTTGGATAATGAAACTGACGCACATATAAGTGGAGGTATTTTTCCACTGGTGGGTGATACTTATTCAAATAATCTTACTGAAAATGTAGCGATGAGCCAATATACCTTGTTATTAGATACATCAGTTTTAAAAGTTGGAGTGAATTTATTTACAATTGTCGCTCACGCTAACAACTTCCAAGTTAAAACATTAAGTTTAAGGATTACGCTGAATAAAATAGCTACAGTAATAAATACAACTTCTGGAGATTCCTACTTTAGTAGGTCAACGGGTCAATCTTTATTACTTTCAATAGTATTAACTAATTCTGATTTTGAAGAAACTATTACCAATGCAACGGTTACGTTTCGATGGGCATATGGTCAGGGCACGCTTTTAGATCCCGAGAATGATGGAACATACGAGTATAGATTAGAGAATATTCCAACAGGTACTTATACAATAACAATTACTGCTTTTGCAGGAGATGACTACAATTTTGAAACGTATGTAATTACATTAAATGTTGTATCAGTTGCACCAACTGATTTTACTATGATATTTATTTTATTAGCCGGAGTGCTTAGTACTTTGGTCATTGGATTTACATTATATGAAGTACGCTTTAAATATCCTGCTACTGTAAGAAAATCGAGAAAAATTAGGAAGAAGATAAAAAAAGGAAAGAAGACAAAACCTATAAAAGACCTTACATCTCGAGAAGATTTAATTAAAGACCACCTCGAGAGTAATGTCGAAACTTTTCAATCAGAAAAAAAAACCGAAAATGAATTAAAAGAAAAGTAAAAACTAGTAAAAATAAAAATAATAAAAATAAATGTGAAAAATATGGCAAAAGGATATGTTATTACTAACTGGACAGAAGATCAAGGCCTTGGAGTTCAATTGAGTTATCCTGAGGATTTAGTAGTAGATCTCGATGATATGATGAGAATTTTTTACGCTCATATTACCGGTGCTGGAGAAGCTGGAAATGTAGTGGTACGATTAGAAAAAGCGCGTTCAAATGTTTCCAGCTATTTTACGGGAATGGAATCCGAAAATCAATTTATGATAAATTTCATTATGGAACTAGGTGAAGATCCCGAAATTTTCGGAGAGGCCGTACTTTCAGAAATCAATCAAAACATTATATTTTACCTCAAAAATATGAACCAAAATCCTGCCAATAGACTAGATATAACAAGTGAATTGACAGATTACATAAAAAATTCTCTTACGTACTTAGAGCGATTAAAAAATTTAACGAAAGAGCAAGTTATGGCTCAAATATATAATAGCGAAAAAGGAAGATTGATATTAGAAATCTTACAAGAAAAACCACGTACTAAAAAAGAATTACATAGCCTATTAGAGGAGAAGACAGGGAAATTTATACCTAATATTGATATCTTGTTGAGTCATTTTGTTAAAACTGATCTCGTTAGACAAGATTGGATTGAAGGTGATTCAGACATTTCTCTATTTCTACTTTCAGATTTCATTATAATTAGAAGTCCAGTAAAAAAACTATTAGAGGAAGCAAAAGAGGGGCTCCCAAATCCTTACATTGCTAACAAGTACCTTGAATTGGCAACAGGTTATTTCTCATACTATAAACCGTCAAAAGCAGATAATTTAAAAATAGCGTCTCACATGATAAATCCAGATTTATTCGATTATATTATTCTTTTTAGAGAAAGAGCTTATCCCATAAATAAAGTACCAAGGGGACCTGGACAAACTTTTGATCAAATTAGGAGTTTTTTAGCAACATTAGAAGCTGATCACATTATTAAGATCATTAAGGACGAGAGTGATGTCGAATGGATAATTTTATTAACTGATATTGCAGCTCATAAGTTTTACCCTGAGTATATAATCGAAAATATAAGGAAAGCTGTATCGGAAAACGTCTTAAATAAAGAATCAGCAGTTAAACATTTAGAACTTCTTGAGCAGTCCTATAAAAAATAAATTTAAAGGTGATAAGTAGAATTGGCTGAGACTAACGGAGAATTTGAATCGACTAAGGAAGTTCTTGAGTTAATTGGGTTAACTCAAGACGAAATTGAAGCGTATTTTCAACTAACAGGAAGAGGTCCTGTAATGGCAGGTGAAATAGCGCTTCTTATTAATATTTCTGAGGAAAGGGCAGTTGTTGTTGCCAAAAATCTACTTGAAAAAGGGTTGGTTCGTGAAATTCCTGGAGCGAATCCATTTTATATTGCTTTGCCACCATATTCTGCCTTACTGAACCAAATAAAAAATTTTAAGCAAATAGTATTGAAGATTCAAGAATCCACGCCAAAAGCCTTACAGTTAAAATTTAAGGAAATTGAAGAACATTCAGCAAAATTAGGCAAGTTTAACGAGTATAGAAACTACATTAGTATCATGAAAACTAATCTGCCAGCTCAAGTAAAAGCACAGTTTAGTAATGTAGAGAAAGAACTCGAAAATGTAAAGAGATTTCAAGAAATAAGAGGATTTATCCTTAACTTGAGAGAGATCGCACCTGGCGAGTTAATAAAAGAATTCGATGTTGTTGAAAGTCGCTTAGAAAAAATCAAATCTGAGATCTCAATTGCTTTTGAAAAGCAATTTCGAATTGGAGCTTTAAAAAATATGGCTGAGAAAATTGTTTCTAAAATAATTACAGAACAGTTTAGTGATCTTACCGATTACTTTCGAGAAAAATTCGTCACTTCAATCCAAGGCACCTTAGATCAGGTTACTGACCAATTAGCATCAATTTCTGATGTTGCTGGTGAAATGAGCGTAGATTTAGGAAAGTTTTTATCAGATATAGTATCGGGATTAGAAGAAACTATGGAAGATCTAGACGGAAGAATAGCGACGGTTTACGATGATGTTAATAAAGGAATTGATGAATTAAAAAGTATGTTTCAGAGAGAAATATATAAAACGCTTGAAAAAGATATTATGACGAATATCTTATTACAACTTGATTTATCTGAAAAAACTATGACGGAGTTCTGGGAGCGATCAAAAGCAGCATCGATGCTTAGTTTCAAGGATGTGTGGTTTGTAAGAAGCGTAGAAGGCATGAAAGCTCAAATCAACGAAGCCCTTACTCGAGTTAAAGCAAAATTTCACATAATCACACCTAAATTGGAGGATATTGATTTAGTAGCAGTATCTAAGGTTAAAAAATTCGTGAATGTTAGAATTTCAACTAATTTCGATTCGAGCAATCCTAAAGATCAAGCAAAATTAGCTGAAATATTAAACTATCCTAATATCAACATACGGCTATACAATAGAGAAAATTTATTTTCGCTAAACAGAGATTATGAAGAAATCGTTATATGTGCTGCTTCAAAATCAGATTTCGGGGGCCTCGAAATTGCAGGTATGGGATCCGTTCTTTCTGAGCATGTTAAGCTTTTTGCACCATTAGTAGAAGATGTATGGATTCAAGGAAAGAAAATTAGCGACGATGAATTAAGGTATTCAATCGGAGCGACCCCTGGAATAGAAACTTTTCAACCACCAATTCAGCAAACTACATTTAAGATGCCAGTAACTCCTCAGGTTGTAAAAGAACCTGTAATTCAGCCCGAACCTATAAAGACTTTCGATAATAATAGTGTTTTAAAACCCTTGGAACAAAAACCGAGTGTTCCGATTCAACCCACAGTGCCAACACAACCCATAATTCCTCAAACACCTGCAAAAGAACAGCCAGTTGAAACTCAAAAACCAAAAACTACGCCTGGGCCAACAGTAGGTATGGAAGGTACCGTATCCGAATTATTCGACGCAGTGATTAATAATTTAGATAAAAAATTGAGCTCTGAACTTTCAGACGACTTAGAATACCTACGAGCAAGAATAACGGAAGATATAGGATACGCTTCTATATTGAATCCAATGAGTTTAGCTATTTCTACTCTTAGATT
>Ga0114930_10004668_pt1 | contig 11470 bp, 10 predicted proteins | sample AnhtaG_FD_87300 | JGI IMG/M metagenome (GOLD analysis project Ga0114930, IMG submission 87300) | Deep subsurface microbial communities from Anholt, Denmark to uncover new lineages of life (NeLLi) - Anholt_01485 metaG | ecosystem: Environmental > Aquatic > Marine > Oceanic > Sediment | place... | reverse complement strand
TATCCATTAACCTTCGGTCATGATACAGATGTACAATTAGATGAACGACACTATGTATTTATATCTGAAATAGAAGAAAAATTATATGAAGAGGGAAATGGACATTTTATGGTAGGATGGTTTCATTCTCATCCTGGATTAACGCTTTTCTTTTCAGACATTGATATTACTAACCAGTTATGGTTCCAACAAAACAATCCTGATTTTTGCGGTCTAGTTTTTGATCATACCATTCTCGGAAAAAAGAGAGAAGAAAAAATTGAAAATAATATTCTTACCAAATATGACACAGGATTTGAAATATATAGGTTAATCGACGTCACCTTAGATCCAGATTCTGTTGAGTATGAAAATAATTATTATAAAATCGATTATATTGTTGAAGGTTTAAACAAATTCTTTTTTGCAAATGTTCTCGCTGAGCTATCTTCTTTAGCTTCAGCAGGAAAACCACTTCAAAAGGCTTTTAAGGAACAACACAAACTTGAATCGGATTATAAAGATATTGATGATGTATTAGAGGATAAAAATATCGGATTATCAGAAGAGAATCTTGTAGATATCCCATTAACAGAAGATATTAAATTCAACGTAGATGATATTTTTTATGAGACAATTATTGATAGCGATAGGATAAAGGAAATTGCTGATCAGATAATTTATGAAGGCAATCAAGCTTTTAGAAACAAAGATACTTTTACTGGCATAGAAAAATATCGCCGGGGCATTGAAAAATATAAAGAAATAAATGATGTTGATCGAGTAATGGATTTACTAAGAAAAGTCTCGAGATCCTGCATAGTGAATAATCATCTAGTGATTGCCAGAGAATTCGCCTATGAACTATTTAAAGTAGCAGAATTTAACAATCAAATCTTTTATATGGGTATCGCAAATATTATAATAGGTAATACCATCGTAAGAGAAGGAGATTTAGAGACATTAGAAAACGGTCTAAAAAAGATCGAAGAAGCAGCCATAGAATTTATAAAGGTTAAAGATTTTGCTGGCGCTGGAAGGGCTTTTGATAAAATTGGATTTAGTTATGAAAAAAAAATTAAACAAATTGGAACCGCATGTCTTTTTTATCGGGAAGCTATAGAAAATTACAACAACGGCATAATTTATAGTCATCCGTTAAGAATAACTCCATGGAGCAAACCAGAAGTTCTTATTGAAAAAATAGTAGAATTAAGAGATATCATTGATGTTCTGTTGCCAGATATAGAAAATTCAGAGATTAAAAAAAAAGTCGTTAATGATTTGAAATCCATTCGTTATAATTTTTAATTTCAAAATAAAATCGAAAATATAATTCTTAATTTGGAAGGTAACAATCAAAAAAATTAAATTTTAGGATATATTTATTTTATTACATACTTCTTGGTTGGTTGACTATTCCTCGTAAAAAACAAAAAATAAAATTTGCTCGCAATTTTGCCTGTAAACATCTTACTTCTATGGGAGATATCGCAAATAGCTTACAACCACTCTGCTATTGTCCGGAAAGAGATTTAATTCTTGGTAAGAAAGCCTATGTTTGTCAAGTTTGCACTTTCTATGAGCAAACTAATCGTAAAGTTTCAGAAGTTTATGAAGAGAGTAGAAAAGGTGCAGAGAAAAAAATAAAAGAGAAAAAAATAGAATTAGAAGCATTTGAACTGGCTGAACTTAAAGTTGATAACGATCTCGACTTAACTATTGACGAATTTGAAGAAGAAGACGACGAAGTTCCATTAAAATTTGAAAAAAGAAAAGTGGGAAAAGAAGACATAGAAGATTCTGATGAATTTACGGAAGTTGAATGTCCTTTCTGCGGGGAACTATCTAGTGACCTCAGATCACACTTACCTAATTGTGAGTTTGCTCCTGACGATGTAAACATAGCAGATATAATGCCTAGCAAAAAGAAAAAGAAAAAGCCAAAAACAACAGTAGCAGTAGGAAAGCAAGGTAAAGAAAAACAAGCTTGCCCTTATTGCGGAAAAGAATTTATTCGACTAGGACGCCATCTTGCCTCCTGCCCGAAAAAACCTAAAGATGCAGAAGAAGACGAAGAAGAGAAAAAATAAGAAGACGAAGAATTTTGTTCCGTTGATTTATTTCAAACTTTATTTATTCTATTTTATATTCCATATTTTCTTTAAAAGATTATTATGACAAATAAAGAAAGAATCTACTATTGTGAACCAGTATTCCGTCCGCCATCGGAGCATAATTCTCTCTTAATTCAATTAACTGAAGGATGTACGTTCAAATGCGATTTTTGTATGTCAAATCTTAGAAAAAAATTTATAATTAGATCAATCGAAGAAGTTAAAAAAGATTTGGACATAGCAGCAAATAAACAATTTAGTTCATCTATGCGTAAACTTTTTTTTTTAGACGGAAATGCAATGGTAACCCCAACGGAAAAACTTTTAGAACTTACCAAATATGCAATTAAAAAACTTCCAAAATTGGAGAGAGTAGGAGTTTACGCTCATGCTAAGGATATTTTGAAGAAATCTGACAATGATTTGAAAGAATTGTCAGATGCAGGATTAAAAATAGCTTATGTAGGGTTTGAAAGTGGATATGATACTCTGCTTAAAAAGGTCCATAAACATGCTACAAAAGAGGATTATATTAACGCTACTAAGAAATTATTTAAAGCTAACATCACATTATCTGCTACCTTTATTAATGGACTCGGTGGAGCCGGTAATGAGGATGTTTCTAAAGCTCATGCCCTTGAATCGGCGGACTTAGTAAATCAAATTTGTCCCGATGATGATAGAATATGGTATATTGCTTTTTTATCTCTAATGATTCCCCCAGGAACTGTAATGTATGAGAGAAAAATAAAGGGTGATTTCACAGAAATGAACTCGAATGGGATTTTAAACGAATTGAAGATATTCATTGAAGGAATTATTTTTAAAAATAAAGAGGCTAATTGCATTTTTAGGTCGAATCACGCTTCTAATTACTTACCTATTAAAGGAACTTTAGAAAATGATAAAGCCAAAATATTAGAAGTTATTAATTTTGGATTACATCATAAGGAAGCATTGAGACCTGAATATTACCGTGCGTTATAAGATTAATTTTACTTGTTAAAAATCAGTTCGCTATTGTATTTTGTATATTTTTTGATAGGACTTTTATGTTTGTTAATAATCAAAGTAATAATATCTTCAACCCTTTCAGGAGCTATTGATAGCATTTCAGATATCTCTCGTAATGTTAATTTATCGTAATTTTCAGACATTAACTTAAATTGAATAAAAAGCAGATTTTGGAAAATAGTTGAAACTAAATCTTTCAAATTTGGATAGCGATCAACTTTATAATCTTTAACGAAATTTAGAATATTCCCAGAAGCATTGTTATAGTTTAGAACTTTATAAGAGCTAATGATAGTATACATTTTCTTAATAAATGTAAAATAGGTAATGATATTATCTTGTAAATCGTAGAGATTATATTTGTTTAGATTGTTATCAACCTCATTTTTGAGCATTGCTAATAATTTTAAGAAGTCTTCTAAATTAGTCTCAGTAAGCTGTTCCTTCAAAAGATTATTATATCGCCTTAGGTATATATTACGACGGTTATCGAATTCATTAAGAACTTTCTGTCGAATTTCACTAAATTCTTTCAACTCAGGCTTTAAATCGAAGTAGGATTGGAATTCATCTATCAAAGTTAAGGCAGAATCTATTTTCGTCAAAGCAGATTTGAAATCCTCAATATCTATTTTTTTTAGCACAAAGGATTGATATATATTTAATTCTTTAATTAACTCTTTTTTCTGCTTATATCTAGCGAAATTACTATTAAAGGTCATATTCGATTAGGATAAAAAGCTTTACATATACCTATAATAACATTTATGTACAAACACTAATTTAAATTTTAATATTAAAAAGATATACATTTTGAGATTTAATGGCAGAATTAATTTCAAAAAGGAAAAATAAAAAATAATAAAAAATTTTGAATTTTAATCAATTTCAGTCTTTTTTGGTTTTTCTTCATCTTTTTTTAGTTCTTTGTCAAGTTCCTCTGCTTTTTCCTCAAGTACTTCTGCTTCATCATCTAATTCCTCTAATTCCTCTGCTTTTTCCTCAAGTTCCTCGGCTTCTTCCTCTAATTCCTCTGCTTCTTCCTCAATGACTTCTGCTTTTTCTTTCGCCTTCTTAATTTTTTTCTTTATTTTAGCATCAATTTCTTCTACTTTTTCTTCCACTTTTTCTTCTAGTTCTTTCGCTTTATCCTCAACTTTCTTATCAAGTTCTTTGGCTTTTTTCTCTATTTTTTCATCAATTTCTTCTACTTTTGCAAGAAATCCGGGTTTTTTATTCCCTGGCCATGTTACATTTACGATAAACCCAATGATGACTATAACAATAGCTATTATAATATAAACGGTTAAGTCATTTTGAGGAAAGAATTGTAAAACATATTCCATCCAATTTACCATAAATAATCCCATCGGGTTTACAAACAGCTTTAAAAAATTCAAAACAGCTGCAACGATGTCTGCAATAACTTGGATAAAATCGCCAGTTTGAAGAATCATGGTAAATCGTTACCTCCTACCTCTGTTTTATATCTTTTCTCTCTAATAGTCTTCCGATTGAGAACGAAGTCAAAGAAATCGTATCCTTTAAGAAGTATTGTAAGAAAATAAACCCCCATATAGAGCATGACCATATTTTGAACGTTAATAGAAATATAACCAACATTTACAATTTCAAATACTATTTCGAACCGTATTTCAGTGGCTCCACTAAATTTATACGACCAGATATATAGACAGTTTAAAATAATTTGAACTAATGCGAAAGTTCCTTTTCTGATTGACTGTTTGGGAGATGAATAGTTAAAAAATGCTGCTGCACTAATTAGCAATCCGAAAGCAGAAATCCAAAAGATAATATTCTCATAATCATGTTGTGTTAATACAATGTTGACACCCATTATCTGGACTTCCTTGACCCATGTAAAAGTGAGAATTGGAATAACCATTGTGATTACTATATAAACACACATAAATATAATTCCTTTAGTAATGTTGAAGAATCGACCCATTTAAATCACACTCATGGATAATGCCCCAATGAAATATTAATTATATTAACTGTAAAGGTATAGAGATCTAGTGAATAAGAAGCACTAAATGTAAGGTTTGCGTGGAATTCTAATGCATAAGGAGATCTAGTCCAATCTACTTCAGAAATAGGTAAAGATCCTGTACCGCTGTAATTCGCTTTAAGAGTTTGCCCCGGTAATACAGCCTCATAGGATTGAAGTGTATTAAAAATTTGAACGGTTGTTGTATCATTATTAAGCGTCGATGAATTTCCGAAAGTCATACCAACTTGAAATCTTAAAGAGATCTGAGTTAGATCATATACTCCTCCATTTGAAATATTGAAAGGAACAATAATATCCATTGAACTACTACTGATATTAAGATTAACTATTATGGGTCCATCGGGAATATTAATATCGTTACTACTAGGATTCAAAATCGTTACAGCAGACCAACCTCCTAAAAGAGATACAGCTGATAAAGATAAAGTAGAAACTAACAACAATGCTCTTATAGCCCATCTAAACACACGAGACGGTCTCATAATCACCACTCTTTACATATACTTTTTTATTAGATTTAGTAAGTTAACAATAATTAGATAAGCATGTATATAAAAATATTGTCAAGTTTAACAAAATGGGAAGTCTTTAAATACGGCACGGGCACAACCGTGAATCACTTAATCTTCAAAAATTTTCAAGATAAGTTCATTTAGTAACCGTATACATTTGAATTTTTTTTTATGAACAACAAACCTACTTTTTTACCATTTACTTCTCCTACTGCCGCATCCACAATGGTTAGTTGTTTTCCTTCTAACTCAGGAATGATTTTCTTTTCGATATATACCTCGATATCTTCGGCTTTAAATTGGTCGTTCTCTATATCAGCATCTTTCAGCTTGACAAAATCGTCATCGTCTAAGAGTTTAAATTTTTCTACCAACTCGACAAAATTTCCACAAAGAGACATTGTTCATGTTTCAGCGGAATGATAAAAAAGTACTACTACTAATTGTTCTGATTCGATATTTTGTTGTTCATGAATAATATAATCCATTGCTGTTTTTGAGAAAGATATTTTAAACATTCATCACCAGTATTATTTTTTTATGAGCTTATATTTATTTATATATAATTTATAAAACTTTTATTTATCTAAAATACTTAGTTTAATATTTTAATACAAAATTGAAAAAAAATGAAGAAAAAATGACTGAAATAAAACAGATTAGCGCACACTCGGAGAATATTGATAAAGTTATCGAGGCAATGAGTACTTCAATTGAAAAGGGTTTGTCTGAAGCTGAAGCACAATCTAGACTTGAGAAATATGGGAAGAACGAATTAGTTAAAGAAAAAGGAAAAACAGCTCTCCAAATTTTCATTGGGCAATTTAAAAGTTTTCTTGTTTACTTACTTCTTTTTGCAATTGCAATTTCAATTATAATTGGAATGTGGGAGGCATCTCAAGGTGGTGAAGCGTGGTCTTCGGAATATACCGATGCTCTTGTGATTGCAGCGATTCTAATTGCCAATGCCGTTTTGGGGTTTTATCAGGAATATCAAGCAGAAAAATCGATGGAAAGCTTAAAAAAACTCGCGCCCCATTTTGCTAGGGTTCGTAGAGGGGGTAAAATCAGTGAGATTGCCGTAGAAGACGTAGTACCAGGAGATATTATCCTTTTTGAGGACGGGGATAAATTTCCAGCAGATTTAAGGTTAATAAAAGAATTTTCGCTTTATGTCGATGAAGCTATTTTAACTGGAGAATCTGCTCCTGTAAAAAAACAATTAGATATCGTAGATGAAAAACTGATTCTAGCAGACAGAATTAACCTTGGATACATGAACACGATAATCACGAGAGGAAATGGAGAAGGAATTGCAATTGGGACGGGTATGAATACCGAAATAGGAAAAATAGCTGAAAGTTTGCAACAAGAGATAGTAGAACCTAGTCCTTTTCAAGTAGAAGTAAATCGATTTGGAAAGTTATTAGGAATAATAATTCTATTGATTTGTGCTGGCGTATTTGTTACAGAAATTATTATTATACTACTTACTGAAGGTTTAGGTTTCGGTCCCGAAGAAATAGAACATATGATCGATGCGTTTAAAATTGCTATAAGCTTGGCCGTATCGGCAGTGCCTGAAGGTCTCGTTGTTGTTATTACGGTGGTTTTGAGTATAGGTATGAAAAAAATGGCAGGCAAAAATGCTTTAGTCAGGAAGCTAACGGCTGTAGAAACGCTAGGGCGTGTTGATGTTATTTGTAGTGATAAGACAGGTACATTGACAAAAAACGAAATGACTGTAGTGAAAATGTATTTAAACGAAAAAGTGCTCGATGTAGATGGCGTAGGATATAATATAATAGGGGATATCAAAGAATCTGGAAATCCTGTTAACATGAATCCTGATCTTAAGCGGTTTCTAGAAGTTTGTTTGTTCTGCAACAACTCTAACGTAAATATTCTCGACCAAAAAACGGGAGAAGTTAGTGTTGTCGGCGATCCTACTGAAATCTCCATGAAAGTCTTAGCTTTGAAAACGAAACTTAACGAATCTTTTGAGAAATTAGACGAAATTCCTTTCGATTCTGATCGGAAGATGATGAGTGTAATTGGTAAATTAGACGGTAAAATAGTTGCTTTAATTAAGGGAGCTCCAGATATAATGATGAGAAATGCGTCTCATGTATTATTAGATGGCGAAAGCAAATCAATTGAGAACGCAAAAGATAAAATATTAAACCAAAATGATGAATTTGCTAGAGGTGCTTTAAGAGTTCTTGGAGTAGCATATAAGGAGTTAGAAACGGAATACGATCTTAATAATATAGAAAAGGATTATACTTATATTGGTTTAGTGGGAATTATTGATCCCGCCCGAGACGAAGTTAAAGACGCAATCAAAGAAGCTAGAATGGCGGGTATCCGTACGATCATGATCACGGGAGATCATAAAGTAACTGCCTTAGCAATCGCACAACAAATTGGTCTAACTGAATCAGATGAAGTAATTACAGGACTAGAATTAGAAGAAATGACGGATGACGAGTTACGGGAGAAAGTTAAAACCGTTGATGTTTTCGCACGAGTAACTTCAGAACATAAGCTGAGAATATTGAAAAAACTAAAGGAACTCGATTTAGTGGTTGCCATGACCGGCGATGGGGTTAACGATGCTCCAGCTGTAAAAGGCGCTCATGTAGGCATAGCAATGGGTTTAAAAGGAACTGAGGTCACTCAAGAGGCTTCAGATATGATACTAATCGATGATAATTACGCAACTATTGTAAGTGCAATCGAAGAAGGTAGAGGAATCTTTGAAACAACCAAAAATTTTTTCCGTTATATGCTTTCGACGAATTTTGACGAAATTTTTCTGATTTTGGTTGCGTATATTGTCATGAAGCTATTTGTTAATGTCTTTCTCGGAGCACCTATTCAACCAATTCAGATACTTTGGTTAAATATAGCGACAGATGGCATCCCAGCGATGGTATTAGGGCTAACTCCAACAGATCCCGATGTCATGAAAGGGCCTCCGAGAAAAGGATTTACTTTATTAAAAGAAATACGAGGTCCCGCTTTGCTACTAGGAATATATACTTCAATTACTGATATCGCTCTTTACATAATTCTTTGGACAGTTCTTATTCCTGCTTGGAGCGTTCCCGGTTCTATTTATTTTGATCCAGCTTTAATATATGGTACAACAATATTCGGAGTTGAGTTAACAGCAACCGAATACGCTATATCGTTAGCGCAAACGGTGTTATTTACAAATTTAGTGATATGTGAATTAATTTTTGTCTACACATGTACGAGTAATACTAAACCGTTCTACAAATTTCCTAATAAGCACTTATTTTGGGCTACGGGACTTTCTCTCGGTTTACAACTTTTACTCCTTTACACACCAATAGGCATAGCGTTTCATGTCATACCTTTAACACAATGGTATCACTGGGTAACTCTCTTTATTGCAGCATTTAGCGTTTCTGTTGTTGATGAGCTGAGGAAATATAGAATACGGGTGAAGTTAAGAAGAGATCTAAATCACCCGCTTAATTCTAAATAATTATTTTTTATTTTCAATTTATTCTTTTTAATATTTAAAATCAAATTTTTAGGTTTTTTTAGAAAACGTTTAAGTATTACGAGCTATAAATAAAAAATAATAAAGTAAAGAATTATTATTCATAATTTCATTTTAAAAGTGATAATAAATGGGAATTGAAATGTCAGATAGTATTGAAAGCGGTAAAGTAATTGTAAAAGTTCTAGCAACCAATGTTGCGTCTGTTACTTTATTAACTGAAGATAAATTTAATGGAAAAATTGTTCAGCCAGGAGCTACTGCTAATAGAGTTAGAGGCGAACATGGATTAGCATTAAGCATTAGTATAGTAGATAATGATGAAAGACATCTATTTCTATTAGATACTGGAGGCTTGTCTCAAACTATAGTTAATAATAGTAAACAATTAGGAGTGAATCTAAATGAAGTTGAAAAATTTATTCTAAGTCATGGACATTTTGATCATTTTGGCGGTATATCAGAAGTCTTCCCGTTATTTAAAAAAGCTACAGAAATTTATTTGAACCCTATTTGTTTTAGTCAAAATTATATAGCAATCACGAAATCTGGGGAAGAAATTCCAGCTGATGTGTTAGGAGAATCTTTACGGACATTAAGTAAAGAGGGGAAACTTAGTATTAACAAAAAACTACCTTTACTCAGTAAAAACATGATTACTAATCTTGTAGATGAATATGGGTTAAACCTTATTGAGACAAAAGATCCACAAAGATTATATAAGGGGATAGTAACAAGCGGCGAAATTGAATTGTTTGATAAAAATGAAAGAACTAAAGGGATTTACATTCAAAAAAGTAGGAAAGAATTCGTAGATCATTATTTTAGAGACGAAACCTCAATTTACATTAATATAAAGGACAAAGGTTTAGTTGTTATAACGGGATGTGGACACTGCGGTATAAAAAACATTATCAAACATGGTCAAAAATTAACGGGTATAGATAAAATCTACGCGGTAATTGGTGGATTCCACGAGGAATGGAATCCAATTGAGAAAATTGAGGAAAAAGTAAAATATCTTGAAGCTTTAAATCCAGAAATCACATGTGGAATGCATTGTACAGGTTTTAAATTTAATAAGCTTATGTCTAGGCACCCATCACATACTTTAGGAATCGTAGGGACTGAATTCCACCTATAAAAAATCTTTTTATTTTGATCTTATTATTTATTCTCTTCAATATGTTGAAAGAATAAGCCAATTCCGATTATCTTAAAAGTATCCTGAACATTTATATTACGCAATGCTGAGGTTTCAGTGAAAAAGCTTTTCAACTCTCTTGCTTTTTTCAATCCTTCTTCTATAGTTATGACTCTATCTTCCTCTAAATCAATTTTATTCCCAATCAGAACTAAGGGTATATTACCTAATTCCTTCTGTGCGTCTTTGAGCCAGAAATTTATTGCTTCGTCAAAAGTCTCTCTTTTAGTAACATCGTAAACGATAAACGCGCAGTTTGCTCCCTTATAATAATCGCGTCTAACGCGTTTAAAAAAGCTTTGTCCTGCTAGATCAAAAATTAAAAACTTTATAATATCTTCTTTAAAACCTTGAACATGATAACGTTGGGTGGAAATTGAGATACCTAGAGTAGGACGATAATCAATAATATCTTCTTTTTTCAAAAATTGATTCACTAATGTAGTTTTACCTACTCCAGCTGAACCTAGCACTATTAATTTAAAAAGTTTTTCTACTTGTTTACTTTTCTTAAATTTATGAGTAGGAGTTACACCATTTATTATAGGCTTTGATTTTGGGATTGAAAACTTATCTAAATCTAGAGAAAAAGTATCATATATATTTAAATCGGGTATCTCAAGAGAATTAAATTTAAAATCAAAACTATTTTCAAGTAACTGAGCGATTTTCTCGACAACAAGGTAAGCTATTGGAAAAAGGGTGTTCAAATTTGTTTCGTAATCGCAAACTAATAATAGAATGGCTTCAGATCCCGCTTCTAAGTATATTATTCGATTATCCTCAGTTTCGAATGAACCACTACCATAACGACCTGTCTTATATTCTAAGCTAATTTTATCCAGAAGTTTTTCAACTATTGCAGTAAACGCTCCATAGATATCTTCCGATTCTTTATCTTCTTGAGCTGTTCCTTCAAACTTACTGTATTTTGAAAACAATAGCCCATCATTTGAATAAAGAAACGCTATAATAACATCATTTCGCGATTCTACGAAATTCTTTAATAATATCCGAAGGTTATCCTCTTTTGTTGCTGTTTTAGATTGCATTATACTGATAATATATAGATTA
>Ga0114930_10004667_pt1 | contig 11470 bp, 12 predicted proteins | sample AnhtaG_FD_87300 | JGI IMG/M metagenome (GOLD analysis project Ga0114930, IMG submission 87300) | Deep subsurface microbial communities from Anholt, Denmark to uncover new lineages of life (NeLLi) - Anholt_01485 metaG | ecosystem: Environmental > Aquatic > Marine > Oceanic > Sediment | place... | reverse complement strand
TACTTGATGGGAATGTTGAGAAAAGAGTGGCAAATATGACTGATGAATTGTGGGACATTTTGAGTCTAATGGGAAAGGAATGTGAAAAATATTATGTTTGATGAAAGACATGCGGAAAGTGAGTTCTAATATTCCATGTTCGCTATATAATCCATATATTTCATCATCAATTTTTTCAAATTTATTTAAATTTTTAATACAATGTTTTATAAAATCTAATAACTTTTCTCTAGTAAAATATGAATTAATAATTTCATTAATTATAGATGTAGATAATTGTTCAGTGATTTGAGAAATATTATGTTTTTCTAAAATAAAACTAACAAATCCTGCAACAATGAGGAGTTCCCCAATTTTTTCAATAAATAATATTATAATTCTGTACAGTTCAACAGAAAGTGCGGGGTTCATAATTAGTTCATCTAAGATTATTGATGAAAATAAAAAAATTATGCCTGCAAGTCCTAGTTGTATTGCAAAAATATTTATTTTTTCATGTAATATGTTAAAAATTTTCATGGTTTTTACCCATAATTTATAAAATAATTATATTAGCACAACAGATAAAGTTTATTATTTGTTATTAATATGTCATGTTTTCCATCCTTGTTATCTTCAAACAACATCTTCACAGTGCCATCTTTGAAATAATTTCCCCAAATCCCAAGACTTTATATCGTATTTGTAGGGTTTATTCCCTACCATACTTATATATTTTTATGTACTTTTGAAGCAATTCAAACCAAAAAGATAATCTCCAAAAATGTGAAAATTTCTTTCTGAGCCGCTCTGCTACTTATTAATTAATTAATTAATTACATTAACATTAACCTTATTAAGAATGGCGTAACAAAAGAACTGGAAAAACTAAAGAAGGTTTAAGCAACGGAATTTGTAAAAACAGTATCCTCTCGACATAATCTAAGATTATTGTACTCATTTTCATCTAAATTTACTTTCCTATTAAATACTTCCTTGAATAGATCATTTACATTTATTTTAGCAGGTATTAACTAATGAGCATTATTGAAAAAACTGTATCAATAATTCACGAAATGGATATCAAACAGATCCAGCGCTGGACAATTCTAAGCACATTAGTGGGCGTGGTTGGAGGAGTAGCAGCCATCCTTTTTTACTCAGGCTTATTCTATACCACTCATTACTTATTGGGTGGTGTGGGCGGTTATTTTCCTGCCACCCCGGCAGGAGATGTAGATCTAATAGCTCCGGGGATAAATAATCCAAACAGATTCCTGCTAATCCTGATCCCAGCGCTGGGAGGCCTGATAGCTGGCATACTGGTTTACGGTTTTGCACCTGAGACAGAAGGGCATGGTACCGATTCGGTCATAAACTCCTATCACAATAACCGTGGTATTATTCGAGGCCGGGTACCATTCATCAAAGCAATAGCTTCAATGATAACAATCGGTTCAGGGGGAAGTGCTGGCAGGGAAGGCCCCATCGCCCTGATCAGTGCAGGTTTTGGTTCAGTACTTGCCACAAAACTCAAGCTGTCAGATAAAGACAAGCATATTCTGCTAATTTGTGGTATGGCTGCCGGGATTGGCAGCATATTCAAAGCCCCGTTAGGTGGCGCAATATTTGCAATTGAGGTACTGTACAGACAGGATTCGGAATCAGAAGCCATTGTCCCCGCATTTATTTCATCCACCATTGCCTACTCTATTTTCTCTTCTGTATTTGGGTGGGATTCTTTATTTACTATGCCTGATTACCAATTTACTCATCCTTCAGAGCTTATATTCTATGCTGTTCTTGGAATAGCATGTGCAGCAGTTGGAATTCTATACATTCATATCTTCTACGGATTGCGGGATATCTTTAAAAAGATCAACATTCCCAACCACTTCAAACCAGCAATAGGTGGATTATTACTTGGTCTACTGGCATTTTTTTTACCAGAAAGTCTCGGTGTGGGATACGGACTCATACAGCAGGCAATAAACCAGGAATTAGTGGTTGGATTAATGCTGGTATTGGTATTCGCTAAGATTCTGGCTACTTCATTCAGTGTCAGCAGTGGTGGTAGCGGTGGTGTATTCGGCCCCACATTGGTGATCGGTGCAATGATTGGCGGTTTCCTCGGAATAACCTTCCACTCTCTATTTCCAACTATTGTACCGGAATCTGCCACATTTGTGCTGGTAGGAATGGCAGCGCTATTGGCCGGAGTGGCGAAAACACCCATTGCTGCAATAATAATGGTATCAGAACTTACTGGGAACTATAACCTGCTGCCGCCTCTAATGCTGGCCTCAACCCTGGCCTTTGTCATATCTGGCAGATGGTCGATATATGAAAAACAGGTTGAAAGCCGGGTAGATTCCCCAGCCCATCGCCGTGAAATGACAATAGATGTACTTGAACTTGTCAATGTAAAAGAAGCCATGGTTTCCGATGTCATTACAGTTGATCCTGCCACAAAGGTGCAGACTGTATTAAACCTGGTTCACAAATACGGGCATCTGGGATATCCTGTACTTGACAACCTGAAACTGGTAGGTATAGTCACATTTGAGGATGCGGAAAAAGTACCATTTGATCAGCGGGATAAGGTCAGGGTTGAAGAGATCATGAGCCGCTCGTTGATCGTAACATATGAGGATGAAAATCTTGAAATAGCACTTAAAAGGGTACTTGATAACAGTATCGGACGACTGCCTGTGGTAGACCGGGAAGACCAAAAAAGACTCATCGGCCTGTTAACCAAATCTGATATTATCAGGGAGCACGCTAAAATGAGTTCCAGGTTTTGCAGGCTGCCACCTGAGCGGAGATAATCCACTCTATCTCTTGATCATTTCTCTTACAATATCACCGCTGCTGAGTATCCCGACCGGACGATCTGAAGCTCCCACGCCTTGTTCCGATAAAACGACTAACCTGTGGATGCCTTTATTCATCATGATCCTGGCAGCATTATCTAATGTGATGGATGGTCCAACTGATTGAATATTGGAACTCATTATGCTTTCTGCTGCAGAATTAAGTATCGATCGATCCATAACAGCTTTAAGTACATCCATTTCAGAAATTAATCCCATGATCTCCCCGCTGTGATTAGTAACTGTAACAGCAGAAACATTTTGTTGTGTCATCTTTTCTGCCACTTCCCTTATGGAAAGATCCATAGGAACCGAAACAACACCTCTGGTCATAACATCTCTTAATAGTCTATTCATTGGTTTCATAATTGTTAATCACACTCCCTAATTATTAATCACACATTATAATTATTAATCTCATTATATAATTATTGAGCTCATCATATAATTATAAATCCCACAATATAATCATTAATCCCATTCAATGATTATTATTGATTTGATAGAATATATAATTATTTAACATAATTAAAAATGTGGAACTGATGACCAAATCTAAATAAATAAGTATCATCAGAACCTTAGAATGTCGTTAGGCGATGTAAATGTGCACATATGTCACAGGAAATATAGGAAAAACAGTGAGATTGGAACGGATTTTCGATAGAAAGACCGGAAATGCGATCATAATTCCAATGGATCATGGTGTAGGAGCCGGGCCTATTAAGGGGCTGGTAAATCTTTCAGATATGGTGAATAAAGTAGCAGACGGTGGTGCCAATGCTGTGCTTGGACACATGGGACTGCCCAAATACGGGCATCGTGGTTACGGCAGGGATGTAGGATTGATCATACATCTTTCCGCATCCACTTCCCTGGGACCTGATCCTAATCACAAGGTACTGGTAACCACTGTTGAAGAGGCAATTAAGGTTGGAGCAGACTGCGTTTCTGTACATATAAACATTGGAGCTGATGACGAAGTTGAGATGCTGATGGATTTAGGGAAGACTGCCCGGAAATGTGATGAATGGGGTATGCCTTTGCTCGCCATGATGTATCCACGGGGTCCAAAAGTCGAGGCAGAACATGATGTGGAATATGTGAAACATTCTGCAAGGGTTGGTGCTGAACTTGGTGCTGACATTATTAAGACAAATTATACAGGTGATCCGGATTCGTTCAGGGAAGTGGTGGAAGGTTGTCCGGTACCTGTGGTCGTGGCTGGAGGGCCTAAAGTGGAAACCGAACGTGATCTGTTAAATATGGTCTATGATTCAATACATTCAGGCGGCCGGGGAGTTGCAATTGGAAGAAACGTATTTCAGGCCGACAATCCTACAGCCCTTGTAGAAAAGATCTCCAAAATTATACATCAGGATTATTCTGTAGATGAGGTCTATGAATAATATGCCTTCTCTTGCTATTGAAATAACAGGACTTGAACTGGAAAATCCTGTTATGTTGGCAGCTGGTGTTTTGGGCACCACTGGTTCATCTCTCAAACGAATGGCTGATCTGGGTGCCGGTGCAGTGGTCACAAAGTCCATAGGTTCAGAGCCAAAAGAGGGGCACCCAAATCCAACTATGGTCAAACTGGACTGTGGATTTTTAAATGCAATGGGTCTGCCCAACCCGTCCTACAAAGATTTCCAGGATGAACTGGCAATAGCCAGGCAGGGATGTGTCCCGTTAGTAGCCAGTGTATTTGGCGCGCATCCTGATGAATTTGCAGAAATTATCACTGGTCTTCAGGGGGCAGATGCTTATGAATTAAATGTGAGCTGTCCCCACGCCAGTGGATATGGTGCAGTCATTGGTACTGATCCTGTACTGGTTGAAGAGATAACCAGGGCTGCAAAAAAAGCTACTAAGGCACCTGTTTGGGTCAAACTGACACCCAATGTTACAGATATCGTGGTAATAGGTGAAGCTGCACAAAAAGGGGGCGCAGATGCAGTGGTTGCCATCAATACGGTAAGGGGAATGGCAGTGGACATCCATAGTGGTTATCCTATACTGGGGAACATCTATGGAGGGTTGTCAGGACAGGCTATTCGACCTGTGGCTGTAAAATGTGTGTTTGATCTATACAAAGCTCTGGCCATCCCAATAATAGGTGTTGGCGGAGTTGGAAGCTGGCAGGATGTGGTTGAAATGATGATGACAGGAGCATCTGCGGTACAGATCGGTTCTGCTGTTTATGATGATGTCAATATTTTCAATAAAATTTGCAATGGATTATCCGGATACCTATCTGATAAAAATTACACTTTGCACGATATGATCGGCCTTGCCCACAGGAGAGTGGATCAATGAGACCAATGAATGCTGTAATTACAGAAATTATCAGGGAGACACCTTCAATTACCACTATAAGCACAGATCTCGAAGTGGATGCCGACCCTGGCCAGTTCGTTATGGTCTGGGTTCGTGGACTTGATGAGATCCCGATGGCACTATCATTTTCGAATGGTATTACTGTACAGAGGGTAGGTGATGCAACCCGTGCACTTTCAGATATGCATGTGGGTGATAGTATAGGTATCAGGGGTCCCTTCGGGAAGGGATTTAACATAACTGGAAACAGAATAATGATCATTGCCGGAGGGGTGGGCGGTGCTCCATTATTACCATTGGCAGAACAGGCACAGGATATTGAAGTGCACACCCTGATCGGGGCAAAAACATCTCAAGAACTGCTTTTTGAGGGTCGGTTCTCAAAATACGGTGTCGTGAGTGTGGCTACCGATGATGGGAGTAAAGGGTATCATGGTTTTCTTACAGGGCTTATGTCGAAGTACGACCTGGAAGATTTTGACCAGTTCTATGTGTGCGGTCCTGAATTGATGATGAGAGGAGTGCTGGATATTCTCCACGGCCTTGAAGGTAGATCACAGTTCAGTCTTCACAGGTATTTCAAATGCGGGATTGGAGTATGCGGAGCATGTGTTATTGACCCTGCTGGTTTGCGGGTGTGCAAGGACGGACCTGTTTTTTCGGGTGATGTTCTTGTTAAAAGCGAATTGGGGAAATACCATAGGGATGCCACCGGAAGAAAGATAAAATTATAAGTGGCAAAAGCCGGGGTATGTTTTGCTGATGAGGGCTGTTCACACTCATCAAAATTACCAGCCACTCTAAAATCAATAACAAGGGTAATTTATAAAAAGATTAATAACTTTTATAATTATAGATAATTATGATTGGCAGATTCAAATTTGAGGATCAGATATTTACCGGGAAAATAAAGGATGGTAAAGTCATAGTAAAGCATGAGCTATACTTTGACACATATAACCTTGAAGACCTGCAATTACTCCCCCCAACAATCCCCAGTAAGATAATCTGTGTGGGCTTGAATTATATTGACCATGCTAAAGAATTAAAAATGGCACTGCCTGATCATCCTATAATATTCTTAAAACCCCCTTCGTCCATTATAGGGGATGGAGATAATATTGTATATCCACCAAACAGCCAGGTGCTGGATTATGAAGCTGAACTTGCAGTCGTGATCAGTAAACGCTGTAAAAATGTTCTGGCAAAAAAGGCAAAAGATGTCATACTGGGATTTACCTGCTTCAATGATGTTACTGCCCGGGATCTCCAGAAAATAGATAACCAGTGGACCAGGGCAAAAAGTTTTGATACATTTGCTCCCATCGGCCCGTATATTATCGAACCCGATAAGATCAACCTGGGTGATGCTTTTATTATATCCAGGGTCAACGGCAAGATCAGACAGAATTCAAATATCAATAAAATGATCTTCGATGTTCCATTCCTTATTGAATTTATTTCCAACATAATGACCTTGGAGGAAGGTGACATTATTGCCACAGGCACACCAGCAGGTGTTGGCCCTCTCCACATCGGTGATATAGTAGAGATCGAAATTCAGGGTATTGGTATATTAAAAAATCATGTGGTTGGCTGATTCCTTTTTACCATTAATGGAATTAATCTGTGTCATTTATTTCGATCTCGTCATTATTTTCCTGCTTCTTTTCCACTTCAAAACCCATATATGTCCTATATATCGCAAGCATGAAACCGTATGCTGCCGGGCCGACAATAATTCCAATGGCTCCAACAACAAACAGGGGTGCAGTAAATGCAAGTAGAGTAATAATTGGATGTATATGTCCGCGCTGCATCATTAGTCTGGGCCTAATTATATTTCCAGGTATGGTTTCAAGGAACAACCAGCCAAAAATAAACAAAATCACAGCTTTAACCGGCTCGTCGGTCAGGAAATAGAAAATGGATGCCGGCACATAGAATGTACCCGGCCCTACGATCGGTAATAAAGCCAAGATGGCAATAATAGCACCCCACATAGCCGGATAGGGAACTCCTAATAGCGTAAGACCTACAGCCCCGATAATACCTGTAAGAATGCAAACTATTAGATACACGTTGAACAGGCTGTTATATATGCTGTCCAGATGGTTAAGAAAATCTTCAACAATGTTAACCCTGTTTGAGGGTAAGACCTCGATAAACGTCTGTAATATATTTTCCCCATCGATCAGCAGGTAGTAAACCATAAAAATGACTATTACAAGTTCCAGGGTTATGATGGCCAGGTTCGATATGAAACCCAGTACAAATCGCTGGAGATGGCTTATTGTGAACTTGATGGCGTCAGAGGCCGACGATCCAAGACTGGCTCTCATATTTTCCTGGATGGAATCCGGAATATAATTATCGATCAATTCCATTGCACCATCAATGACTGCATTCACATCATATTCCATCACTATAGGCTGGAATCTTGCAAGTTCGTAACCGAGGATGAATATGATGTTCAGGAAAACAGCTGAAAAAATTGCGGCTACTACAACAATTGTCAGAATCGCTGAAAGCCTTCTGCTTTTGATTTTCGTTATCTTTCGCAAGGTCCTATCCAGCGGACGGAGCACATAAGCGCCAAATAAACTCAGAATTATTACATTCAGGAATGGCCATGAAAGATATATGACCAATAGAGAAGCTGCTATCACTGTGATCAGAGCCAGTAATACGAAACGTTTACGGTCAAGTGAATTAATCATCAAAATCAATTTATTTTATATATTCAAAAGGTTTTCTAAAATTTATTAAGGTTACGATAGATTTAAACTCGATTGTATTGTTATTATTCATAAATGATCGACCTGCACACCCATTCAATATTCAGTGACGGAGAACTGCTGCCCAGTGAGCTGGTACGTAGAGCAGTGGTGAAAGGCTATACTGCAATTGCCATAACTGACCATGTGGATTTTTCCAATATTGAGCATGTATTGAATGGGATTCAAAAAACCAAATATATTGAGGATGTTTGGGATATACAGGTCCTATCAGGTGTGGAGATCACACATGTGCCTCCCCAGAAGATCTCAAAATTAGTAGATCTGGCAAGAAAGTTGGGTGCTGAAATTGTGGTAGTTCATGGTGAGACGCTTGTTGAACCAGTAATAACAGGAACAAACAGGGCTGCTATTGAAGCACAAGCTGATATTCTGGCTCATCCCGGACTGATCTCAAAGGAAGATGTGGAATTGGCTAAAGAATTGGGAGTATGTCTTGAGATCACAGCTCGTTGTGGACATAATCGAGCTAATGGTCATGTGGCAAAGATATCAACAGAAGTTGGTGCAGATCTTGTGGTAGGATCCGATTCCCATTCACCCTCTGACCTGATCACAGATGAAGAAGCTCTTAATATAGCAATGGGTGCAGGGTTGAGTGATAAGCATGCACATGAAATTCTTCTCTCAAAACCTTTAAATCTAATAAACAACCCCTAATAAAATATCTTACGATACCTTTATATATTGGATATGTGCTTTATATACTACTTTCATAGAGGTGCATATTTGAAAATACTTGGAACAGTTCTTCATACTTCCAGCCATAGGAATTTAATAATTCGGGGGGAGGAAACAGATAAAATATATATTAAATCAAGATCCCCAAAAATTAACTCAATGGTTTTCGACACAAAAAAGAAGAAGATCGGGAAAATCAGTGACATATTCGGGCCTGTAAAACGTCCATATTTTTCTATTAAACTCTTTAAGAATGTTACCAATGAAAATCTCAGAGGTTTCAAACATAAAAACGTCTACGTTAATTGAATGACAAATTGTTATAAAGTTCGGTTTTTCATATATTATCAAATATAAATTTATATTACTAGTCAGGGATTGAAAATATGGTTGAATTAGAAAGAGAGAGAGAGAGTGAGAGATCTGAGAGAAGTAAAATACGAGAAGGTATTAAACTCAGAAAAGAACAGGAAAAAGTAGGTACTTTCGAGAAGCCTAAAGTAGAATGTCCGGAATGCAAAAGCCGCAGTCTGGTACACGATTATGAGCGGGCAGAACTGGTATGTAACGAATGCGGTCTTGTAGTAGATTCCGAATTCATAGACCAGGGACCTGAATGGAGAGCTTTCGACCATGACCAGCGTATGAAAAGAAGCCGAGTAGGGGCCCCCATGACCTTTACCATCCATGATAAAGGTCTGTCCACAATGATCGACTGGAGAAACAGGGACTCCTATGGGAAATCCATTTCATCCAAGAGCAGGGCACAGTTATACAGGCTACGAAAATGGCAGCGTAGGATCCGGGTCAGTAATGCTACAGAGCGAAACCTGGCCTTTGCTCTATCTGAGCTTGACAGGATGGCCAGTGCACTTGGTCTTTCCAGGAACGTCAGGGAAACCGCGGCTGTAGTTTATCGAAAAGCTGTTGATGAGAACCTGATAAGGGGACGCAGTATAGAAGGTGTGGCAGCTTCAGCATTATATGCAGCATGCCGCCAGTGTAGCGTACCCAGGACGCTGGATGAGATCGCAGAAGTATCCAGGGTCAGCAGAAAGGAGATTGGCAGGACATACCGCTTCATTTCCAGGGAACTGGGACTGAAACTCATGCCCACCTCACCTATTGACTATGTACCGCGTTTCTGTTCAGGACTTACCCTGCATGGAGAAGTACAGTCCAAGGCTGTTGAGATCCTCAGGCAGGCGGCAGAGAAGGAACTTACTTCAGGTCGTGGACCTACTGGTGTCGCAGCAGCGGCCATCTATATTGCCAGTATCCTTTGCGGGGACCGCAGGACACAGCGGGAAGTGGCAGAAGTGGCTGGAGTTACTGAGGTTACTATCAGGAACAGGTACAAGGAACTGGCAGAACAGTTGGATATTGAAATAATATTATAATGGAAGTAGAGACATTAAATTAGACGAGAAGGCATTTTATTGCCTTCTTTTAATATTTATGGCAGCACACATGTTTACCAGGGATTCGATTATAGAAGCCCGGATCCAAAAAGAGATGGAACTTCAACACCTCTTTGGGAAAAAAGAAGCTATAGAGACTCACATATCGTTATCTGAGGATAGCGGGGTTATTAACAAGCTCCAGAATATTCTGGATAATATTAATCAAAGGATCACAGAATATCAATCTGTTGATCCCTAGCATTTTTTCATAAACTTCTAATGTTAGAAATCCTTAAAATGTTAGGTATCGGGTTCTTTGTGGGCCTGACTGGTGCTCTTGTCCCAGGACCGATGCTTTTCGCTACTATTGAAACATCCCTTACCAAGGGGTGGCTCAGTGGTCCGAAAGTGGTTTCTGGACATGCATTGATCGAGATGCTGATTTTTGTACTTATTGTGGCAGGTGTTTCCACCCAGGCAGCCCAGGGAGCTGTACTGTGGATATCCATAGTCGGTGGCGCAGTACTGGTGCTGTTTGGGATAATGACCATCAAGGAAGGAAAACATGCTAGTGTCAAGTCAATCCTCAAGTGTCTGATAAAGCCGAGATAACTTAATCCTTGCATCCTCAGTTGTAAATTGCCAATTAACTTTCGAATTTTTATTGTTTCTGTATTTTTGCCAAGCCAGTACCTCATTACTGACAACCGCAATGTCATCGATTCTTCTTTTTAAACACTGCCCTGTGAGCACGTTTAACTCTATCTCAGCCATATTCAACCAACTCCCATGCTTTGGAGTGTACACAAACTTGAATCTGTCCAATATTGCCTTTGCCTTTTCCGGCTGAAACGTTTCATAGAGCGATCCTGGAACGTGTGTGTTCAGATTGTCCATCACCAATATTATTTTTTCTGCTGTTTCGTATTGACCCTCAATCTCCTCCAAAAAATAAGCCCAATCCTGCTTGGTTCTTCTTTCTGTGACCTTCACCATGCGCTTTCCTGCCAATGGTTCACAGACGATAAAAACATTGCACATACCGCAACGCCTGTATTCATAATCATACATGGTCGGATGCCCTGGCGAAGCAGAGATTGGAGTTCTTGTCTCTGCAATCAGCTGTTTTGGGGATTCGTCCATGCATACAACAGGATATCGTGGATCAAACGGACGTTTGTAAACATCCAACACTATTTCCATATTTGCAACAAAGTTACCGTTTTGCTCTGGAGGAATTACCCAACCTTTTTGCTTCCAAGGCTTGATTTCGTTTTTTTTAGGATACGACGTACCGTTTCATGGGAGATGCTATCAATATATTCAAGTTCGACAACCTTGTCGGCTAACAACCTTAGAGACCATCTCGCAAAACCTTCGGGTGGCTCACCGCAAC
>Ga0114930_10004666_pt1 | contig 11474 bp, 7 predicted proteins | sample AnhtaG_FD_87300 | JGI IMG/M metagenome (GOLD analysis project Ga0114930, IMG submission 87300) | Deep subsurface microbial communities from Anholt, Denmark to uncover new lineages of life (NeLLi) - Anholt_01485 metaG | ecosystem: Environmental > Aquatic > Marine > Oceanic > Sediment | place... | reverse complement strand
GTAACCTGAATCCGGCATGAAACCTTCCGGGACAACGATCCCGATCTCACTTCTTAAACTTTCAGCCGGAACTATAGCTGGATCATCATAATAGACGCCCACCATCTCTCCGGTAAGTTGCTTACCAGCGGCGTAAACACCCAGTTGACCGAACAAAGCTCCTACCTGATCATATGGTCCCGTATGCTCCAGATAGCAGATGGTCATCTTTTCAGTGGTCTTGGTTAAAATCTCGTAGGGCTTCTTCTCCTCAGCTTTCTTTTCACATCCCACCTGGGTGAGAACGAAGATCCCCAGAATCAGAATCAACCAGAAAACCAGAAAAAGCTTCCTCATGAATAGCTCCTTTTTTTGATGTTTAGCTTTCTTCCCATAATCTTCACGCTCAAACTGTGAACTATGAACCGTGAACCATGAACCGAATTCATCCTGGCTGGGGGTAGTGGATGATTTTAGAACTTTTCTTATCCACACCTCTCAACTCACGATGCCCAATATAAGAGTGGAACGTAATCACGCAAGAGAAAAATACACTTAAGGGGTCCCCCCAACTGGACGATTTTAGAACTTTTTTGGTTACTGAAGGCCAAAGTTCTAACCTTATGGATGGTATTCAAGAGCTTGTTGCTCGTGTTCAGTTGTAAGGAACTTGGTCCGCAAGTGTCCGAAAATGAAAATTAATATAAAGCACAGAGAAGTTGCTAAGGATATATGGGACGGGAAGTTGTCCCAAGAGGAGATTGCGGGAAAGCATCGTGTTTGTGAAAGGACAATCAGGCGTTGGCAAAACGACAGGGATTTCAAAAACTTCTTAGATGAAATGGACGAAAGCTATCGTAAGGCGGCTAAAGGGATTGTTACCAGGCACGCCCAGAGAGCAGCCAAGGCATTGGTTAAATTGACTGAAACTGTAGCTGTTGAAACCGAGAAAGGCGAACATCAAAGGTTCAAATATCGTGCAGAAACCGTCAGAAAGGCTGCTCGTGATATCCTTCGGATGGCAGGGATAAAATCCAAATAGAAAGATTCTAAAGGCAAGGGCGAAACAAGAGACGGATTGATCATTAAATTTAGTGACGGTGGCAAAAACGATTAGGATAGACTACAAGCCTCATCTGCGTCGAAAAGAATCCAGCCTAATGTTCTTTCAACTGTGGTAAGAATCCTGAAAAGATAATGTTTTGTGGATGATTGTGTATTCTCAGGCGTCCAGTCTATTGGTGCACCAATTTAGATGTTAGCTGTATGTTTTGATAAGAAGGATGCTTTCCAGTGATTGGCCACAAAACGCCACCATTACCGTATTGAAAGTATCTTACTGTAATTCGGGCGAAATCCATCCCTTATGGTGAAATGGATTTGGTCCTTTAATTGACTTGATTTATGAGTCTCACGCTGCCATATTATTGCAAGAAAAATGTGAGGAAAAAATGGTGAAAAGAATTGAGCACGACTCAGGGTTTTACTTCCAAATCAATGCTGAGTTTACAGACTACCTTACGCCTTTTCCAAAACACTTGGGGGGGGGCACATAACCACCGACCCCCCAGACCACTGGTTAAATAACATAATCGAGGCAAAGGAAAACCTTGTTGACTCCTTTTTTTCCTGTTGACTAAGCAAAGGCAATTGATTAAATTAACTGTGCTAATCAAGCAAGAGAGATTAAGCTTTTTTGGTGAGCCTTTAAAGAGCTATTTTAACGGGAGGTGAACTTGAGTTTAGGGGAAGATCTCAGACAAACCAGCTCATTTATTTCTGCATTTATTCCTGCCCCTTTATTGGGATTCTGAAGGGGGGAATTGCGGTGCCATTTCACAGAGCGCCCCTTTCTGTGAAAATATCCCTTTTGGAAGTATCTTCTGAGATCTTCCCCTTTTTGAAGGACTGTGATAAGGAATTGCAGAATCAGGGAGAAACCACGAACGACTTCGGGAATCGGGGAAAGGAATCCTTTAAGGGTGGGGTAGGCACCACCGGCCACCAGAAGCTGAAAGATAATGGAGGCGAAACAAGGTTAAACAGATTTTTGTGATGGTTCTCCGCTTTAAAGAAGTGTGAGGGCTTGTGGTTACAATGGGCATTCCGATGTCCATAGTCTAACCCGCAAACAGAAGTCCAGGGACCAATAAACCCATCTCGGGAGAAAATCTTCCTAATAAAAGAGCCCCGCCACAGGCGGGGCTCTTTTTGTGCACCAATCGACCATACGGCTATTTCATCAGAACCATCTTCATGGTCTGGTCAAAGGTCTCTGTCTTTAGACGATAGAAGTATACACCGCTTGCCGCCAGACTGCCGTTTTGACTCTTGCCGTCCCAGTGCAGAGTATGGAGACCTGCGTCCATTTCCTCTTCAGCCAAAACTCTCACCTTCTGGCCCAAGACATTGTAGACGATCAGAGAAACCGTTCTTCTCTGGGGCAAGGAGAAGTAGATGTCGGTTTCCGGATTGAAGGGGTTTGGATAGTTCTGGCCCAAAATCGGGCTTTCCGGCAGGTTCTCCTCCTTGGCTGCGATAGGCGCAGGCGGCGCCACAAGCTTGTAGGGACGCATCATTTCGTTGTCTTCGTGTTCCAGGATGTGGCAATGCCACACGTACCCGGGCTCGGCCGTAGCGTCGAACGGATAGTCAGTCACGTTGACATCCCCAATAGGTGCGAATCTCGCTATGATCCTGGAAACCTCGCCCGGATTCATTCTAAACGTGTCCTTCCAGCCAGCCTCGTTGGGGTCTGGAGGCACCGGAGTCGCCTGCAGATACGGCCCGATCGCCGGGTTTATGGTGGACTCCGCCGGAATGACCGGATTGAGCGCGTTGTACGCCTTTAGATACTTGTTCGTCTGGAAGCGCTGTCGACTGAGCGGCTGGAACTGTACCAGATGCAGATGGATAGGATGCGTATCTGCAGTCAGATTTATGATCTCCCATATCTCCGTGCTGCCGACTACGGGGTTCTCCGTTATGGTTCCGTCCCACGTCTTACCATCCAGAAACATCGCCAGTGGGCCTCCTGGCCCCATGACCTCATTCAGTGTCAAAGTTCTGGTCACCGTGGCACCTGCGAGCGCGGGAATTGTGTTGATGGTCGCCGGGATGGTGCTATTGTCTGGTTCTGTGAGAGCCACCACGCGGAACTGCATGATCTGTCCCGTCGTCCGTGGATCCACGGGAGCGCCCTTGGGGTAGGGCGATCTAGCCGTATTCTTGAGAAAATAATTCGTACCTGCGGCGATCCCGGCGAAGTCAATAATGATATCGGTGCGTTCACCCGGAGCAATCAAGAGCTTTGGCGATGCCGGGTTGACTGGGTCGTTGAGCATAACCGGTGCTTCTAAGTAGCCGCCATCGGTGCCAATCTGATAGAAAGCCGGCCCGGGCATAGCAGTCAGCTGATCGATAAGCTGCAGCTCGTAGAAACGGGCACTTGAGCCGTTCAGGAAACGCAAACGGTATTTCCGCGGCTCCACCTCCAGATAGGGCCACACTTTGCCATTCACCACAATCGTGTTTCCGAAAAACTCGGGAACCCAGAAAGGATGTTCCGGATTTATCCCGACATTTGGATAGGCCAGCGAGCCGTCAGCATTGAAAGAGCGATCCTGGATGACTATCTCTCTCTCATAATTCCCGCTGGGAAGATTCAGAGGTGCTTCAAAAGCGGGCTCTCTGATTATGTAGAATCCCGCCAAGCCGGCGTAAACGTTTAGGCGGGTGATACCCAGCGCGTGATCGTGGTACCACAGGGTGGTTGCGGGCTGATCGTTGTGATAAGTATAGGTCTCTTTCTTCCATCCTGCGCCTTTGATATCAAAATCAGGGGTGAACCAGGAATCAGGATGCCCGTCCCTCTCTGGTTCCGTCTCTCCACCGTGAAGGTGCACTATGGTAGGGATCGGGCCGGTATAGGGATCGGGAGTCGGGTGCTGACCGAGAGGGTCAGCCCAGTGAAGGGTCTGATCCACCGGGAGACGCAGAGTTGGGCTGTAAAGGTTATTCATCCATTTAATCTGAACAGGCGTTCCTCTCTGCACCTCAATGGTTGGGCCAGGGTAGGTGCCGTTATAGCCCCACACGGTTGTCATCAATGGGGCGCCAGTCACCGGGTCAACCAACCCCAGGTCTTGCTGAAACTCGGTCATGGTTATCTCGTGATAGGTCCCGGTTAAAGTCGCCGGAGCCGGCAGAGGGCTGACATATTTCGTCTGGGTCCTGGGATCCAGCGGAATCTGGGCGAATAGTTGGACACTGCTCCAGCTCAAGAGAACCAGAATCATGGCGCAGGCCACAGTACCGGTCTTTGTAAATCTCCGTCTGGTCATCATTACTTTTCTCCTCGCGTTTTGCATTAACATGAGTTTATTGGATTGATTTCGAAACGGCACAACCGTTATGTAGTGGAGTATTCGGTCGCTACCTAAGCTGTCTCACAAAAGCCAGCCCAAAGCGGGTAACGACCTCGCTTTTAATCATATGAACTTCGCCTACTTGATAGTCTCCACCTCCTTTCAGATCAAGTACAGAAAAAAGAATTCAAGTGTTCTGGCCACATCATTTCCAAAGGCACCTCCTTTCTTCCGCAAAGGCTAACGGTCAAGGCTTTTTCCCACCCTGGTCAGGATCGATTCAGATCCAGCCACGTTCATCTTGAACTCACGAGAAATAAAGCGGAAAGCAGGGATTTGTCAATGCGACAAGAATGCGTAAGTAATACCCCAAAATCCTACGCATTCCTTCTTTTATCAGGTCTTACCCGGCCTTGGCGGGTGTGACCTGATAACTCAAAGCTAAGTTCGTTTTACGAACCTCAGCAACACTTGCCCAACGTGTGTCAGGTCACACTCATGGCGAGCCACGAGCAAGACCTGACACAACAGTAAATGGAACGCGGATGATAACATCCGCCTTGGAGCATCAACCACCTTTACAAAAGAAGAGCCCCGCCAAAGGCGGGGCTCTTCTTGCTAAAGATGTCTACACTCACCCTATTTCATCAGAACCATTCTCTTAGTCTGGTCGAAGGTGTCCGTCTTCAGGCGATAGAAATAGATGCCGCTGGCAACTTCATCACCACTATCATCCTTTCCATCCCACTGTGCTGTTTTGCATCCGGCTGTTTGATATTCATCTACCAATATTTTAACCTTTCGCCCAAGAACGTTATAGATCACTAGTTTCACTCTGGTGCCTTGAGGCAAGGTATATCTGATTTGGGTTTCCGGGTTGAATGGATTGGGATAATTTTGCACTAAAGAGAATACAGCTGGAATTTCTATCTTTAACGGGTTTGGAGTTCGGATGGCAATATGGCAAGGTCCCACGCAGCAGGCATAAGGCCAGATCCAGGTCGGAATCTCGTCCAGCTCACCCGGTGGCCAGCACATGCTTGAGTCCCCATAAATATCGATAGTCCTCACCTTGAAAAAGTAAGTCCAGTCACTGCAGTAAACAGTATCCGGTGGAGTGTGAATCAGCATGTGACGATTAAGATTCACAAAGGTGGCTTCGCGTCTGACCACATTATGATTATACCAGTGGCACGACTTCGACCATACTTCCATTCCGGCAAAAGTGCCCGGCTTCTGATTGATCGGGTAATCCGCATAGATCTCAGAGGCGTCTGAAGGAATGCTGTCTGGATAAGGAGGCTCGCAGTATTTTTCTAGCAATATGATCGGTTCGAATTCTGGTGTCGAAGTACTTGCTTTCCCTATCGGAACCGAGGGACGATAAGGTCGATTGCAATAGAAATTTTCCACAAACAGATTCAGCGGTGGACAAGGATGCGCCTTCTTAGAGATGGTATTGCTATAACCAGAGCTACCAAAATAGTTATAAGCTTTGATCCGATAATAGTAGGTCTCACTTCCCATAACCTGGTAGTCCGTGTAACTTTCTGTATCCCAGGTGGTGGTATCAATGACACCCCATTGATCGTTGGTTACGTCCTTTCTTTCAATGATGTAACCTAACTCAAAGCAATTGTTATCATCCCACTCAAGATATATGAAGGTATCTATGGACGCAATTGAAGTAATGACTGGAGTGTTCAAAGGCTGGCTGTGATCAATAGGAATTATGACGGGAGATGCGTTATTTCCTCCACCATCGGAACAAGAGAGTTTTATGTAACTTCCCGATGCTAACAATCCCGAAGGAACCTCAATCTCGTAGATTGACTCATCTGGTCCCGTATTACCGGTAAGGAATTTGTGACGCATAACATATCCTACCACGTTCCAGTCTGCATCGAATACGGTGATGGTCACATATCCTCCTGCTGATGCCGCGTCTCCGAGCCTGAAATATAGTATGCAACCTTGGAGAGAGCATTCCTGAAAATAGGGAGCATGAGTATCCAGGTACCAGTAGAGGGTTCCTCGTTCTGCACCGTTTACCTTCCATACGTATGGATCATAGGAAACCGCATCACCTTCATTATTGGTTGCATCCCAGAGCGTCACACTTCGTCCGTATTGTTGCCTTACCGCGCAGTTATCCGGCGAGACAGAGATTACTTTTACAAGTTGCCCTAGCGTGTTGTATATGGTGATAAGATCCCCCGGATACACATCCCAGAGATTCTGAAAGTGTTGGGTGCCCATGTCCAATGGATCAGGGATGTAGTTGCCATCCGAATCCCTCCAGCCAATATGACCGTTGGTGTAAGTGCAGTAGACTACATCATTGTATATGGAGTCTATCATAATGCAGTGAAAGGGATTGGAATTACATACTCTACAGTTACCATTAACTACATCTAAATATCCGTAAGGAGTAGTACAATCCCCACTTCCACAACCATCAGGATATTCATCCTTTGCTCCAAAGATGTGACATTTTTCATGGTCTACAACTTCATCCATGTTCCACCAACCCCAATAGTCATTATTATAAGTCATCACCAAACAGGGGCCTCCAATCCAAGCATAAGCAAATTTTCCATCGCTGAACTTGCCGTCAGGGTCATTTTCGTCATTGACCAAGTAAATTATGAATCCCCACTCGGTCTGATTATTGTGCCTCATGTCATTGACATATTCATTCATGCCATCCCATCCGTGACTGTATCCCAGATAGTCCAAAGCATCATTGCACCAACCGAATTCCCAGTGAGGCGGCACCCACACCCAGCGCGGACAGTGATCCCCTTGAATCGGTTCACTATTGGTTGGGACGGAATAATGAATGTCATAAAACCAAGTCGTACTTATTCGCTTTTCGTAAGCATAGGAAGATGAGCGATCAAAACCTTCGACAATTTCACCTATGGCTCGATCGTATTGTTCTTGAGTCCAATCCTCATCATGACCATTGCTTTCCATGAAGAGGATGCCCACGGAGTTCCTCCCGATTTGATAACAAGATCCCCATCCCACTGTGGAAGTCTTGGTCGAATCTTCTTCACCCAATACATTTATAGGTGGATAGGCATCACCAACTAATGGTGAAGGTTCTCGCTCCTTGACTCCTAGAGGAACTTTCCCCGCTTCCGTCAACAAATAGTTCCAACTCTTAACTCCCTGAATGCCTATCTCACTTCTGGAAAAGATAGTGGCTGGATCAACTGCCTGATGAAAGATTCTGGAGATAACCGGATTGTTTTCCACTCTTCCAGAAATCGCCACCTCTTCAGGAAAATAGGCAATCAGCACATCAGGAGGGAAAATATGTCTTACATCCCCCCCATTGCCTTCAATAAAGTTTATTGCCTGCTGAGTTTGATCAATGTTCTGCGCATTTAGAAGAATCAAGGTGTTACTTTTCTCTGCATTACCCAGAGAATACATTGATAACCACAGTATCATGATTATTACAACACTCTTCTTCATGGTTTTCCCCTTTCCAAAAACGATGTTCTATTCTTTTTACTGGTTTCTGGGGCTTGAAAAAGATGTGAAGCGAAAAATTGTCCGGGATAGCCCCAACTATTTCTGGTGGAAAATGTTCTTCAGGGAGAATGGATGAACAAATGTTCGTCCAGTTAATACGAGAGGATCAGGAGTGTAACTAACGCAAACAGAGATTAGGATAGTCTAGTTTCTTTAACTTAGAGGTTACTACCTTTATAGGCTTATGGATTTCGTTCCAGACGGAATCCTTCTGTTTTCATTTGGTGACTGGTGTCAATTCAAAATTCATCTCGGCAGTGATCCCATACCCAGTAAAAGTGACTTCTTTCTTCTTAGTCACGTAGCCATCTTTGCCACAATATATGAAGTACCTTCCAGCATAGCCTACCGGCATCCTATAATTTCCAAGGGAATCGGTGTATACTTCGTGTAGTGCTAACGTATCCGTATCTACCCATGCACTGTCGATAGGTACACGAGTTAGACTGTCAATAACAGCACCTTTGACACCGTTAATGGGGTGACGGCCATTGCTCACTTTGTCGCCACAACCCATCCAAAGTAAAGCACTTACTCCGATTGATAACAGAAATATTCTTTTCATCTTCTCTACTCCTGAAAAACAACTTCCATTATTTATACATTTTTAAAATATTATACCATAACCTACCTCCTTTGTCAAGTCTTTCAAGTTACCTTTTTCCTGCTTCAGAAAGCAAGTGGTTCCAACTTTTAATTCCTTGCAGGGCTATTTCACTTCTGGAAGAGAATGGAACTGGATCAACCGTCTGGTGAAAAATTCGGGAAATGATCGGATTGCTTTTTAGTCTTTTATCAATTCCCATGCTTTCAGGGAAATAGGCAATCAACACGTCAGGAGGGAAAACGTGTCTTACCCCTCCCCCATTTTCTTCGATTAACTTTATCCCGGTTTCTGTTTCTTCCTTGGTTTGAGCATTTAGCAAAACTAAAGAATTGCTCTGGTTGGCTTTGGCAACTCCGATAAGAAACAATGCCATAAAAATGCCTAATATTATCTTTTTCATGGTATCTCTTTTTAAGATAAGTAGATTACAGATTAATCCCCCCAACTCGTTTAGATGGAATACCCACTCTGGAAAGGAGCAGAACTCAAATTAAGATAGACTGCACGATCTGTTTGTTCTTCAGCGTTTGTTCATTCTTTGGTGAGTGCGAAGTCTAACCTGATAGAGCCGCCGTTTTTGGGGACAAAAACTTCTTTCTGCGATGGAAGGTAACCTTCTGCTCTTGCGGTAATCTTCAAATGTACGTTGCCCCCCCATGAGGTGTAACGATAATAACCTGCAGTATCGGTGCTATCAATAATAAAATTACCCAAAAGTATTTCAACATTCACTATTGGTTTTTCGCTTTCCGCGTCTATTACATAGCCATAAACCGAGTAAGAAACATCATGACTGACCTTTTTGTGACAAGAACAAATGAAGACAACGGCAAGGCACAAGATTAATGTCAGAAAGAGAGGTTTCGATAGTGCCCTTATAGATTTTCGCTTCTTAAGTGAGATCTTCAGTAAAATAAACTTGATACACGACTTCATCTTGGTTCCTTTCCACAGCTAGGGTTAACACATTTTAATTATAGCATAACCCACCTCCTTTGTCAACGGTAACTTTTCCTTCCCTCCTCTCTTCTTTTCCAGCTCTGCCCTCACTGTGGGCTGAGCAAGGGCGGAGCCTTTCTGGAGACGTTAGTGGGGCTTCACCAATTGTATGGTGATGCTGTTTTACTTGAAAGGAGGAAAGAAATGCATGCATTAGCAAAATTATAAGTTCCATCTTCAATTTCTTTTTTCGCCCCATCCCACCTCTGGTATCAACCGCCGGGGACGGACCAAAGGCGGGACAGGACTTCTTCTTTTAGAAGAAGGAGGTAAAACCAATTACTTTGCTAACGAATTGGCTAACCACTATAAAACTCTATACAAAAAGTGTGCCAACTTCAAAAAGCCAAAGCCATTTTATCCTTAAGTCTAAGTTTGATTAAAAGATAGAAAGGGAGGGATTGAAAATCTCAGAAGGAAAAATAAAGAAGAAAACAAAAAACCTTTTCAAAAATGAAAAGGCTCAATAAAATAAATTGATCTAATCTACTACTCTCTATATTGTTACTTCGCTTTTCAAAAATGAAAAGCTATTTTTCAAAATTGATTTCTCGCTCCAAGTTATACATTTTGATCTTTCTATACAGAGTAATCTTTGAGATACCTAAAAACTTTGCAGCTTGCTCTCTATCATTATTAAACTTCTTCAATGCCCCCAAAATTTCTGCCTTTTCTAACTCAGCTTTCTTGTCAGAAAGAGAATTTGCAAGCTTTGCCTTGCTTTTTCTATCATCTGATTTGCCCAATTTCTCAAGCAATCTTTGTGAATCAAACGGATTCAAAATCGAAACCAGCCGTTTGAGCTCATTTTGTAATTGGCGAACGTTGCCCGGCCATTCACACTCCATGCACCCCTGTAAATAGGTAGATTTATCTAATTCCTCGCATAAGCTTTCTTCCACACCAGACTGTGCTAAAAAATGCTTAATCAAAAGGGGGATATCCTGTTTTCTTTCCCGCAAAGGCGGCAATTTCAATTCTATCGCCTTAAGCCGATGATAAAGGTCCTCTCTGAAATTTCCTTTCTCCACCTCTTCTGCCAAATTCTTATTGGTGGAGGCTATTACTCTGAAATCGCTCTTTTTTGGCTTAACGTCTCCAAGTCGGGTCACCTCTTTATCCTCTATCACATCCAAAATCTTAGCCTGAAGACGGACAGGCAAATCTCTAATCTCATTCAAGAAAATCGTCCCTCCATCCGCCTCCTCAAATAAACCCTTCTTATCCCTGTCCGCTCCAGTGAAAGCTCCCCTCTTATACCCGAAAAGCTCACTTTCTAACAGGGTCTCCGGGATAGCGGCACAATTCACTTTGACAAAGCGCTTATTTTTTCTTTTACTTTCACAGTGAATAGCCTTGGCTAATAAATCTTTGCCAGTCCCAGTCTCTCCCTCCAGCAAAATAAGCAGATCCAAATCTTTGAACCTTCTTGCCTCCTCAATCAATGTCAGCATATCAGGGTCTTGTGTTACTATGTCGGAAAAATAATACTCAGCCCGCGGACGGTCTTCAGGGGAACCAACTTTGCCCAAAGCTTTATCAATTCTGCTTTTCAACTCCAAAACTAAATCTAAATCTTTCTTTGTTGCGTCAGGAGCTTCTCCTGACGCTCGGATCGTGTCAGGACTAGGTCCTGACACAACGTTGAAACCCTTCTTTTCATCCAACCTTTTGAAAATCTTCTCCGGCTCTCTCAGATAAACTTCGGCTTTGTCATATTCGCTATTTTCAAACAAAAATTCACAAAAAGCTAAAGCGATCATCCCGATATGATAATCCGATCCCAACTCCTTAAATATCTCCCTCCCGCTGGCATAATGTGCTATCCCATCAATATATTCAAAAGCATTTGACCTAACCGCCTCCAGATAAGCCTTGCCTAATTCAAACTTCGCCCCGATCTGTTCTAAAATTGATATAGACTTCTCAAAGTTCTCTCTGGCTTTCTCTTTTTCTTTTTTGGCAGTATAAATTTG
>Ga0114930_10004665_pt1 | contig 11474 bp, 10 predicted proteins | sample AnhtaG_FD_87300 | JGI IMG/M metagenome (GOLD analysis project Ga0114930, IMG submission 87300) | Deep subsurface microbial communities from Anholt, Denmark to uncover new lineages of life (NeLLi) - Anholt_01485 metaG | ecosystem: Environmental > Aquatic > Marine > Oceanic > Sediment | place... | reverse complement strand
TTGAAATTAGGGGTAAAAGGGTACGCTTACGAAAAATATCCCCGCGTTGATGTTATTAAATCGAGAATTCTTGAAGGAAAAAACTTTCGTGAAAGTGAAGAAAATCTGATACCTCATTTAGAGCTATCGCTAAATTTAATAAATGATTTGTTATCAGAAACCTCAATAATTATACCTGTTATTAAGTCTAAAGCGGAATTTAATAATTTTCTCATACTTAATAAAGTCTTAAATAATCTAGGTATAGACAATTCGTTTAAAAGAAGCCTTGAAAAAAGGATTAATCATTTTAAAGAGTCCTTAAATAAAAAAAAGGAGCAAGAAATTAAGTTTCGTCAAACAAAGTTAGATTTTGAGTCATGAGTATTGGTTGGTTGAATTCTTACTTATAGTATTTATCTTTTAAAATTATTATTTTTTAATACGCTTAATTTTTAATAACCTTATGAGCCTTTCTTTTAATGAAAAATAATCCCAAAGTATAATTTTGTCAAATTTACGAAATAACTATGGCGCAAAAAATTATTCCACCTCAAGAAAAACCTGTAGACGAGAAGGGATACTTTGAAATTTTAAGTAAAGCCGTTTTTAATGCGGGATTCTCATATCAAGTGGTGAGAACAAAATGGGAAGGTATCAAAGAAGTTTTTAACGAATTCGACCCCGAAATTATCTCGAATTGGACAATAGATGAGGTTTCAGATGCGTTAGAATCTCCTAAAATAATACGAAATTCAAGGAAAGTAAACGCAATCGTATCTAATGCGAAAATCTTTCTTGAATTAGTTAGGAAACACAGTTCCTTTGAGAATTACTTGGGATCCTTTCGAAACAAGTGTTACGAAGATAAGCAGCAAATTATAGCCAAACAATTTAAGTGGCTGGGACCAACTGGAGCCCACTTTTTCCTATGGTCAATCGGAGAGGATGCTCCTCCGTGCGAAGCATTGATTAAATAGAACGATATTCATTTTGAGATGAACAACTTAAGAAGAAGGGCTTTTAAAAATTAATCTTATGAAGAAAAACAGCAAATTATAGCAATTCATTAAATTCTGGAATTAAAACGATAAAATTGCTTCCTTCAAGATATTTTCCTTCAACTCTATCCTCAATCCATATTTTTCCTTTGTATATTTTGATTAATTTTTTAACAACTGATAAGCCAAATCCTAATCCCTTTCCACCTTTAGTGTTTATATGATCCCTCTGAAATATAGTCTCTTTGAACTCATCAGAAATTCCTATACCATTATCGATGAATTCTATTTTAATGAAATTCCTTCCACTTTTTTGCTCTTTTGAGATTTTAATAGTTATTTCAACTGATGGATTATCATTGTATTTCACACCATTATTTAATATATTTTCAAAGACATTAATCAAGAGACCGTTTGCGTGAGCAATAATATTGTTAGAGGGAGTATCAACTGTGATATGAACTTCTCTACCCTTAAAACAATCAATTGTGAACTTTATGGCATCATTTAAATAGTTTAAAACATCGACACTTTTTAACGAAACATCAACATCGTCTTCAATTTGAAATAGTGTGCGTATATTGACAATTAACCTATTTGCCTTGTTTGTAGAATTGGAAACTACTTCTACCATTTCATCTCTTTTTTCAGGATTGTTCTTATGCAACGAATATAGTTGGGTAGCTCCTTGAATTACGGATATTATATTATTCACATCATGAGTAAGCAAATCTTTATACAAGTTAGCTCGCTCGTAAGCTTTGCGATATTTATCTTCGGAATTCTTTAATTTTCGTTCTGCTTTTTTGCGTTCTGAAATGTCATCAAAAATAGTTATGAAATCCCCTTTTTTTGGTGAAAGAACAGAAATTTGAAAATGTTTATTCATTGGTGGAAAGTATGCCTCAAAACTCGTTGCTTCTTTTGTTTTAGCCACTTTTGAATAAATGTTTAAATATGGAGCATTATCAACTTTATACACTTCAGTAGATTTTTTATTTATCACGTCTTCTCTTTTAAAAGATAAAGTTTTTTCGTATTGTGGATTAACATCTTTTATTATATAATCAATGGGCTTTCCTTTTGCATCATAAAGGATGGTATGATACGCAATCCCGGTTATTGCGTTATTAAATAAGACATAAAATTTTTCTTCAGTCTCTCTTAAATTTTCTTCTGCCATTTGTAGTTTTTCTATAAGTGGCTTTCTTTTAGGAAGAATGACGAGTCTTGTCGAGAAAGGTTTTTTTATGAATTGTATTAGACTCCTTTTATGAAGTATCATAAAAACAAGGAGGAAAGGGCTAAAACCAATGCCCAGAATCAATTTCCCGATGACATTTCCTACAATAAATTGTCCAAATACAGGTTCAAAGAATGAAACGATGAAAGGGAATAAAAACCCATCTAAGCAGAGAATCCCAATATAAAATACTAGGTATAGCGCAATAACTAAATAAAGCTGTTTAACAAGTTCCTTTACTTTCTCTAACATGTAAAACAGAACAAGGATCTCAATTATAAATACGACAGAGCTTACTATATTGATCGTGATTGTAGTAGTGAAAATTCCTGGTGAAATAGAAAATAAATTTACTGTAGTAGGTGAGTTTAAAACTGCAACTAAGAGTTGATATAAAAAAAATAGAAACAAATTAAAAAAAACCTGAATGCTAATCAAATTCCTAACTACAGTCGGTTCCTGTGAGGCTATTCCAATAAAGAACGTGATTAAAATAATAGAAGAGTATGCAATGTTTCCTCCAGTGATTTGTATGTCTTCAGACAATTTAATTGAATAAAGAACAGCAAATAACTAGGTGAATACATATAAGAATCCAAAATAAAAATAAAAGAATGCTGTTGATTTAAATGCTCGAAAAATCGAAACAATTAATATAGGTGAAAGACCATACAAAATTAAGTGCAAAATTAAGAAAATTAGAGATTCCATCGCTTGACTCCTCTATTTTAGAGAATTTAAATTCATCTCACGTACAAACAAAATTATCTGAAAATAGTATACATTAATCTTATAAAAAATCTCTTTTAATAAGTAATAAATACAATATTTATTTGATTTAGAATTTTGAATGTTTAACAGTTTTAATCTATGACAAATATTTAATATACTGAGATTTAAATCAAAAAAAAGGGAATATATAATTATGGCAGGATTTTCATATGAACCGGCAGAATTTAACACAATAGTTACTATGTTAGGGTGTTTATGTGCGACAGTCCAAGCGGCAACAGGATATTACGCGGGTTACAAGAAGAAGAAGGTAGCATTGCTAAAAACAAATGATATATTGTTTAGATCTCACAGGGCTTTTGGTGGATTTGCGACAACTCTATATTTTTTGGGTCTATTTGCGGGGCTTTCAGGGTATTTAGGAACTATTTTTTTTGGAGAACCACCTTTTGAAATACTTAGTTTTAGTTTTAACTTTCATTTTTGGCCTAGTTTTGCAATTGCGGTTATTGTTATTATGAAGACTTTTTTCTCTTATTTTAATAAGCCTTTAATCTATAAGACTTGTAATTGGTTAGGAGTTGCTACATTTATAGCGTGGGCTTTTAATTGGATTAGCTCTGCCATTTCTTATTATTTAAGAACATTACCATCCAATCCACAGCATGATCCTCCTACGTATTTGTTACCGTTCGAATTACTTTGGCTTCAAATAATTATCCCGTTTATTATAGGAGCGTTAATAGGGCTCTTTATCCTAAGAGCAGCAGATAAAAAAGAAAGGTAAATGCAGAAAGAATTTTTACAATATAAGAAAAACTTTTTTATAATTACTTTTTAGTTACAATTTTATATCATGAGAGGTGAGTTTAATACCGAGATTAGTGCATTTTGAAATGAATGTGAAAGATGTCCATAAAACAATAGCATTTTACGAAGAAGTTTTTGGTTGGAGGTTTCAAAAATGGGATGGTCCCATGGATTATTGGTTAATCATGACAGGTGATGAGGACGAACCTGGGATTGATGGAGGGTTAGGTTACGCAGAAAAGGGTTTCCCAAAAGTGGTAAACACTATAGATGTTGAGAATATTGATGAGGTAATTAAAAAAATTGAAAGTAACGGTGGAAAAATAGTGAGCCCAAAGCACGCTGTGCCGGGTGTAGGTTGGATGGCGTACTTCAAAGATTCTGAAGGTGTTATGTCCGGCGTAATGCAGAACGATCCTTATGCAAAATAATTTTTTTTATTTTATTCCAAGTCTTTCTTTTTCCAGTTTGACCAGTTCTCTTCTTAAAATCTTTCCTGAGCCCGATTTTGGGATTTCATCAACGAATTCAACCTCTCGAATCTTTTTGTATGCAGAAATCCTTTCAGCGACCCATTCTATAAGATATTGTTCTGAGATTTTACCTTTGGATTCTGGTTTTAAAATGATGAACGCTTTTGGGATTTCACCTACATCCAATTCCTTTGACGGCTTGCCTATTACTGCGACGTCAAAAACATGAGGATTGTTGAATAACATATCTTCAAGTTCAGCAGGTGCGATGCTCCATCCTTTATATTTAATCATTTCCTTAATCCTATCAAGGAGGTGTTCGTATTCTTCTTCGTCTATATATGCCATATCGCCCGTTCTTAACCATTTTTCTCCGGTTTTAGGATCTGTCCAAAATGCACTTTCAGTAGCCTCTGGTCGGTTCCAATACCCTTTCATAACTTGAGGTCCCTTTATAACTAACTCACCAATATCTCCACGATTTGGTAGTTCTTCACCTGTTTCTAAGTCGATAATCTTATGAAAAGTATCGGGAATTAAGGTTCCTTGGGATTCCATCTTAGGCCGAGACATAGGATTAACGGCAACTACAGGTGAGGCTTCAGTTAATCCCCACCCATGCTGGATAGTGACATTTTTAGCGTTACACTTCTCTTTTGCTAATTCGTAAAACCTATCAAGAAGCTCGAGTGGAATAGGAGCTCCACCATTGTTGACAACTTTAAGATCCTCCCAATCATATCCTTTAACTTCCGGCTCTTCAAGGTGTCGAACTACTGCGAGGAATATTGGGGGAACACATAAACTATATGTCACTCTATATGTTTCTAACAGCTCAGAATATTCTTTCACTTCGAATCGAGGTGTCACAACCTGTGATGCTCCTAGCCAAATCGCTTGGTTCATGCACACATTAAGACCGTAGATATGGTAAAGTGGTAGTACGGTCATAGCAATATCAAACTCGCTTAACTCATACACCATACCACCTTGAATTACGTTTGATACGATATTGTAATGGGTAAGCATCGTTCCTTTTGGTAAACCTGTCGTTCCACTCGTATACATCAGTGCTGCGAGATCTTCTTTAGGACTGAACTCGTATTCAGGAGGATCAGATTTTGTATTTTTCATAAGTTCTATCCATCCAATGGTTCCCTCCGGCAATTTTAGATTCTCTTTATTATCTTCTGATTCCAGTATTATGAATGTTTTAAGGTTTGTTTTATCTTTGACTGCAGCTACAATTGGATATAACGGCTGATAAACAATAATGGTTTCAGCACCAGAGTCGTTAGCTTCGTATTTAACCTCAGCTTCTTTAAATAAAGGATTCATAGGAACCAATGTTGCCCCAGCCTTCTCTAATCCATAAAAAGTGATTTCCCATTCGATGGAATTGTGAGCATATAAGGCAACTCTATCGCCTTTTTTCACGCCTAAGTTTTTTAAAGCTGTAGCAAATATGTCTACTTGCTCTTTAAACTGTTTGAAAGTCATTTCCCTAGGGAAAAGAAAAGCTAGTTTTTCAGGAAACCTTTTAGCTGTACTTTCTAGAACTTTATGGATAGGAATTATGGGATAATGAAGATGACCTCTTTTGTATTTGACCAATTCTTGCACCTCGCAAGCTTTTGTTAATTTTTTCTCTTAGATGGTATCATTAGTAATAGAATTCAATTCAATACCGATAAAATGCATTTATTTTATTTATATAAAAGTTTAATGCAAGTGAAAGTACAATTTACTAAATTAAAAATTAATTAGAAAAGTAATTTCACAAGACAATGGTACGCTCCAAAATCTTACAAGGCCAATTTGGTGAAGAATTCTTTCTTTTAGGGAATGAAGCCGTTACTCGTGGTGCTCTGGAAAGCGGTTTAAATGTTTACACCTATTACCCAGGTACTCCAAGTTCAGAAGTAGGAGAGATTTTTACAGAAATATTTAAAGATGCAGGATTGAATTGGGTAGAAAGTAGCGTTAACGAAAAGGTTGCAATTGAAGTTGCAGGTGCTGCATATTCTCGAGGAGCTAAAGCTATGGTTGGGATGAAAAATGTAGGTTTGAACGTCGCTTCAGATGCCTTCTTTGCTCTTGCTACTACACGCCCAAAAAATGAAAATTCCGCTATGGTTGTTTTAGTTGCTGACGATCCTCAACAGTATTCCAGTGCTGTCGAAATGGATTCAAGATATTACTTGAAACTATTAAAGGTACCCGCTCTGGAACCTAGTAATCCCCAAGAATGTTTGGAATATACTAAACTTGCGTTCGAAATTTCAAGGGAGTTAAAAATTCCTGTAATTATACGGTTGGTTACTATGGTGGCTCACGCAAGGAGTAATGTTAAAGTTGGAAAACTAGTACCACCTAAACTTAACGAAAATTTTGATTTATCACCTGAGGTTAATGTAGCGTCAAGACTCTATTTCTTAGATTTGAAGCAAGATCAGATATATAATAGGATGAATCGAGCATTATCAAAGTCAGAAAATAGCTCTTTAAATAAAATCGAATATGAAAATGTGTCAAATGAATTCGATTTAGGAATCATTACAAGTGGAGTGTCATATACATATGTGCTTGAAGCACTAGAATCACTTAACATAAAAGCACCTGTCCTTAAACTTGGCTTTATTAACCCTCTACCTGAAAGAAAAATCGTTACGTTCCTTAAACAGTTTAAACAAGTATTTGTAGTAGAAGAAAACGATGCGTACATCGAAACAGAAGTTTTAGCGATTGCTCAAAAGAACGGCGTTCAAACGAAAATACACGGGAAAGATCCATTTTCCTATTCAAAAGAAAGTTCAGCATTGAATTTTGTTGGAGAATTAAATCCAACTAAAGTTGCTCTTGCGTTAACAAAAATAACTAATCTAATACCAATAACAAACCTAAGGCAAATTAACGGTAAAAGATATGAAACCGTTAGAAGGAGGCCCATATTATGCCCAGGTTGTCCTTACGGTACGATTGGATATGCTTTAAGGAAAGCGGTCAAGAAATTAAAATTAGACTTCGCAAAAGAAATTTACTTTTATCAAGATATTGGGTGCTATACACTTCTTTCTTTCTCGCCGTATTCGTTTGCTAACGTGAAGTACTGTATGGGATCGAGTATTGCGTTAGCTCAAGGAGTTGCGCACACTGACGACAGCTTAAATATTGCTATTATTGGAGATGGCACTTTTTTTCATTCTGGAATACCGGCATTAATAAATGGTGTCTACAATAAAGCCCCTATTTTAGTATTAATTTTAGATAATGGGTGGATCGGGATGACTGGCCAACAACCACACCCAGGAAGTGATAATCGTTATTATCAGGAAGGATCCAATAAGAAAAAAGTAGATTTAGGGAGGCTTTTACAAGGTACTGGTGCAAATGTCAGTATAATCAAGCACCAAAAAGGAAATGATGAGAATTATCTCCATAATCTGGAAGAAATTTTATATGAAAAAGGTCAAAGTGTCTTAGAGAAAAATGACATGCAAGTTATTGTAATTGAAGATGAATGCATCCAAAAATATAATCAAAGAAACACACTGGAAGTAAGGTATGTTGACGAAGAATTATGCACTAACTGTGGTTTGTGTTACAATCAATTTAACTGTCCTGCGTTAACTAAAAAAAACGAGATCGCTCATATTAACTCAAATGAATGCTTAGGATGCGGTATTTGTGAATATATCTGTCCAAACAATGCAATTTTAGGAGGAAATAATAATGAATAGTAATAACTACACAATTGTTATTACAGGCTTAGGTGGGCAAGGTTTAATTAGGTTTTTACAAATATTAGGAAACAGTCTAATGCAAAAAGGATATAAAGTAATAACTTCTGAAAAACACGGTCTTAGCCAGAGGGGAGGAAAGGTAATTTGCTTCCTTCGTTTTGGAGAAAAGATTGCTGCCCCTATACCTATTATAGGATCAGCTGATATGATAATCTCCACTGAAAAGGCAAGCATTTTAGACGTATTAGAATTTGCAAAACCTGATCGAAGTTCTAAACTGATTGTAGCAGCTTACCAAAAAGAAACACGGACTCGTGAATATCCTTTGGAAGAATATCTATCAATAGTTCTAAATGAGAATTCGGATAATGTCTACACTGTTCCAGTAATGCCAATAGTTGATAAATTTAAGAACATTAAAATGATAAACACGATTATTTTAGGATACATCGCAAGATTCTTACCTTTAACTGAGGAGGATCTTTTAGCATCGATAAATCAACATTTTAAAGGACCAATTATAGATTTAAATCGAAAAGCGTTATTAGAAGGAATAGCATTAAATTAAAAAAAGATCAAAAGAAATATTAATTGTTCTGAGGGATTTTCCCTATTTCTATTTTCATAGTTCAGGACAAGTAAGACAAGTGTCGAAATTTTTAACGAATTTATTATTTTCTTTAATTTCTTCTACAACTTCATTGAAAATTCCTCTATAATATTCTTTTGGACTCTTCGTAAGCATTTCTATACTTTCATCGAACCAAATCCGTTCTTTCAGTGCTTTCATTTTTATTACCTCCGTAAAATATTATTAGGTGGTTTATTCATGTGTACCTAATAATAACTATCATTAGGTATTAAATAAAGGAATATGGTATATTTATGAGCTATGATCCTATAGAAAAAGGATTTTGGATTAATTTTATTTCTTCTATTATAAACAGGAATCAAAACCTTTCCACATTTATATTTGAAGCCTAATTTTTCATGGATAGAGATGCAATGCTATTAAAACTTTAGGTAGATTGTTATTTATTACTTCTGAGCATCAACCATATTTCAGTATCGAATTCAGGCAAAGCTATATGTTCAACAATTTCAAATCCAAAATGTTCGTACAGAGCCAAATTTCTTTCGGGCGATTCTAAATAACAAGGTAAGTTGTTCTCGTCAAGTTTGGCAAGCATAGGTTTTAATAATCTGCTAGCATAACCAAGACCTTGATATTTGGGGTCTATCGCAAGATTATATAAGTACATGTGAGGAAAATTTGCATACTGCTTATGTTTTCTACTAGCTATGTTGGGATATCGCAGTAAATTTCTTCGCCCTTCATTTCCTGCTCTAAAAAACGCGGAAAGAGCTCCATGTCGTATGTATTGCCAAATTGATAAATTAACTTTATCATGAGGTAGCCAAGCGGCAACTCCCTCAATAGCTTTGCTTGGAGCATAGACACTACCAAATTTTACAGATATATGAAATGTTAAGTTCATTAATTTTATTAAATATTTCATCTGTTTAGAGGGATCTTTAGAAGAATTCGTAAAATCGTCGGCGTCAAAATATGCTTTAGCTGCAACTTTTCCTGCTAAGTGAATATTAGTTTTATCAAATCTAAAGAGATTATCTAGGTCGTTAAACACACTTAGAATAATTTTTAATTATTCTTAATTATTTCTAAAATTTGTTTAGTCTTCTCATCAATGAGTTTTATTCTTTATATTTCGAGAGAGGTAGAGTAAGGGTATAAAGACAATTACTCCAATGATTGTAAGAAACACAAAGACTCCGTAAATGTTGATTTCGGCAATAAAGCCTGCAGCAATAGGAGTCAACCCAAAGCCGATTCCCTTTAATATTTCGTTTATCGTAGAATATTTTTTTGTACGATTCGCAGCACCGTAATCAATCATAATTTTTAGTGAAGTACCCTGAATCAGTCCTATAAAAAGCCCAATAGATGCACCTATTATAGATATAAATATTATATCTTGAACTAATACGATTGCTATGGAGCTAAGTATTATCATAATAAGACTAACATAGACGGATATTTTTCTTGAATAAATTTTCATAGAGTTACTCCAGGTTAAGCCACCTAACTGTCCGACTTGCATTGAAAGTTGAATTAGATATGAATGGTATGAGGGACTACCTGAATTTTTTAGAAATACGGGGTAACCAAACCGGAACACAGATTTTGATGCAGCATATATTAATAAAATGATCCATGAAAATAAAATAGGATAAGCAATCATCTTATTGTTTGAATTTTGTTGGTCTTGAGGTACGACATTGCTGTTCAGTTTCAGGCCATTACTGTTGTTTTTGAAATTCCTATCCACATGGTTTAATTCTGATTCCTTTTTAAGGAATAGACTAAAGAAAGGTAGTGAAAATGAAATTACAAACGCGAAGGTCATAGCGAAATATTCGTCCAGAGCGAAAGCCCAAAAGTAACCAACCAAAAGTCCAGAAATAAAGCCTAGATTCCAAGAGAAATTAAAATGCCTAAAATTTTTATTAGATTTAGCATCACTACTGACACTTTGCCATCTACTTAGCAAGTTATAACAATTAGGCCAATATATGCCTAATAATAATCCACTTATAACTCGAATAAAAATGAGATAAATTGGCTCAAAGTAAATCATTTGAGCAGCCACTAGGATAGGAGTGCCAATCGAAGATATTATAATTGAATTTCGAATTCCTATTTTTTTTGTAATTAGGTGGCCAAGAATAGGACCGAAAATATAAGCAATTGCCGGTGCTGAACTTATTATTCCTAGCATACTCTCGCTTACATCTTGATAGAAATAGATATAGTTTTGAAATGCTCTTTCAAAAATAGATAAGAAAAATAATCGACAAAAGGAAAGCATAAAAATGGGCCAGACACGATAAGAGAATAGATTATCACATTTATCTACCTCTCCAGCATGGAAAGAGGGCGTATCCTCAGTAATCCCCAATTTTGTTACCTAATTTTTTAATAAGAAATAGAACAGAGAATATCTCAAATACTTTTTCGTTATGTAAAAATTTATTAACAAAATGTTACATAATTTATCTGAAATTACTTCATAATTTAAGAGAATTAAAAATGAATGTAAAAGAGATTAAAGGTCGTACAGATTTCAGTTCAGGTCAATTCTTAGGATATGTTCTATGGAAACATTTTGATGGTTTTCACCTAAGGTGGACAACTAAAGGGAAGAAGGAACACGATTTTCAAGGAAAGATAATATTTCAAGAGAAAGTTTTAATAACTAAAAAGCTCAGACCAGAATCTAAAGATAATATAAAAAAATCAGAGAGTAAAACGATTGAATGGGATACTATATTAAAAAATGATATTGATGGCGTAGATTTCCTCACTCCCGGAAACTTCGAAGTAGAACTACTAATAGATAAGAAAAAAATAAAACCAAAAAGCATTTTTCTGGGACCTCAAATGATACAACCTGAGAGTAATCCATTTACG
>Ga0114930_10004664_pt1 | contig 11481 bp, 13 predicted proteins | sample AnhtaG_FD_87300 | JGI IMG/M metagenome (GOLD analysis project Ga0114930, IMG submission 87300) | Deep subsurface microbial communities from Anholt, Denmark to uncover new lineages of life (NeLLi) - Anholt_01485 metaG | ecosystem: Environmental > Aquatic > Marine > Oceanic > Sediment | place... | reverse complement strand
GAATTTACCAATCAGAAATATCAAGTCATGAGAAAAATATTGAGCCAAGAAGGACGACAACGATTAGAAAATATTAGAATTGTTAAACCTCAATTCGCAGAACAAATTGAAATGCAATTAATACAATTATTCCAATCAGGAAGATTACAAGGAGCTACTCCTTTACCGGATAGGGAATTTAAAAAGATATTAGAAAAAATAACAGCAGGAAGCAAAAAAGAATTTAATATTAAAAAATAAATACTGTGAGTATAAAAATGGCACGCAACAAAGACTTACCCTCAAAATTAAGGAGGGCTAAAAGAATGAAACAAAGTCGTTCAGTTCCAAATTGGGTTGTAAGGAGAACAGGTGGAAGAGTGAGATCCAGTCCTTATTCTAGAAGAGAATGGCGAAATACAAGATTAAAGAGAGATTAAACAATAAAAGCATAAACTTGATGTAATATGGCAAAGAAGAAGACAAAAGAGATAAGCTTGGACGATTTAGAAGAGGAACTAGCTGATACTGAGGAGCTCGAAGAGGAGGAAATCGAAGAAATTGAAGAATTTAGTTTAGATGAAATATCTGAAGAAGAAGAAGTCAGCGAAGTTTTCGAAGAGGAACTAGAGGAATTTGAAGAAATAGAGGAAGAAGAAGCCCCTAAAGAAGAAATCATAGATGAACGAATATATATAATTCCATTAGCAAAAGCACGACACGGTCCGCGAAATAAAAGGGCTAAAAAGGCTATAAGATATCTCAGAGAATTTATGGAGCGTCATTTTAAGCCAGAATCCTTAATTATCTCGCAAGAAGTTAATGAAGCAATATGGGCTCGTGGAATTCAAAAACCACCAAGAAAAATTAAAATAAGAGCAACTAAGAATATTGATGGACTTGTTGTTTGTTATTTAGCGGAATAAATCAATATACTCAATATTACTTATTTTAAAAATTTAAAATTTTCTTTAGTCATTTAGTTTTATAAGTTATTCATTTTACTTTATCTTAAAAATTTAAGTCTATCACAATCATATATAGAAGGTGAATTACTATAGCAGATTTATCGTTAATTAAATTTTATTTTTCGTCAGATCTTAAAACAATGGGTAAAGAAGAAGCAAAGAGAAAAGTAATTGAGAAAGGGGGTATTGTAAGAGAAGAGATTTCTACTGACTTGTGGTATTTAGTTACAAATGACAGCAACAGTGAAACTAAAAATTACAGTAAAGCACACAAATTAGGAGTAACTTTCATTAATGAAATAGAATTTCTGAAAATGCTAAAATAAAAAAAAAGATTAATAAATTGTATGAGTGCTACTCATATTTACTAATCTCGGCAGAATTATGCTTGAATTGTATAGTGGTCCGACAAGGAAAGTATTATTCGCGATGTTAAAATTTAAATAGTCTCTTGCTAGTGGCGCTCCTGTATTAGGGTTTTTAGCAAAACGAGGATAGTTAGAACTTGAAATCGCTACTCTTATCTTGTGACCTGGAGCAAATGAATAAGCGGTTGACCAACAATCGATCAATAACTCATAAATATCATTTTGATTCCCGGACATGAATACTTCCGAAGTGTAATTATATCTATATCTCACAGTTAACGAACCGTCGGTTACTAACATAGATCGTCCGTCTGGATATACATCGGTCAACTTAATAGTAAAATCTGTGTCAGTACAATTAGAATTTATAAACAGATTGCCCCAAATTCTTCCTACGGTTTCTACAGTTTCGGTTAAAACAGGAGTCTCAAATACCAAAACATCAGATCGGTTTTCTATCCTTGATTGATCCATAGGACCTGCCAGATCAAACGGCTGATTTTGTCCTCCTATGTTTGGAACAGGGTATCGTGGATCGTATAAATAGGAAAAATTTTTATTCATTAAACCAGCAGAACTAATATCTAATCCCCCATCAGCAGTGAAATACCATGTATCGTCTACGTGATCTAATGGCCAATCATATGCATAACGCCAGTAATTCCAGTCACTCGAGTCATCATCCACATCACCCATTAGATAATATGCAACTCTCGCTCCAGTCCAATCGGTAGGAATATCTAGTAAAGCTTCATCAAAGATTCCGAATTCCCAATCTAGCAATAAATCGAATCCATTAGAATTATCAGGATATGTTAGCTCTCCTTGTTTCCCGCCATACACCGAACCATGAGTCCATGGCCCCATCACCAATTTTTGGTGTCCTTGTGCTCTAGTAGTACCATAATCGTCGTATCCAATATACCCATCAATCGTCCCTTGTAAGAAATGATCGTACCAACCACCAACATGAATTCCGTAGACAGAAACATTTGAATAATGAGGTCCTATAGGAATTGATAACGATGTCGAGTTGTAGAGAATTTCGTTTTTTGGAAGTGTTAGAGAAAAAAGTGTATCTATTTGGTACTCCCAATTCGTTGGACTAGTGCTTTTTACCCAAGTTTCAACTGAAGATTTATGATAAGATCCTTGAAAGATAGCATGATCAAACATTTCTGGCGTACCAAACCATAATTGTTGGGCTAACAATCCATCGGGACCCATCCCTGCGTAGTAATATTGGTTAAGACACAGGGCAGAAACCCCTGCACTAGCTATTTTACCATTAGACCAGCTTTGATCCGATATCCAATCAATTGTATCAACCCCATCTTTGTATGAATTTATAAAAAGAAGAAAGCTTTCTCCCCCCTCAGAATCATAAGTGCCCCTTAAATCTTGTATGACTAGATGATAATCTTGATTTAAGTATATAGGAGAATACAAATCATACGCCCAACCAGATTTACCATAAGGAGTCCTAATCAAAATGACGGGACGAGGTGCTCCAAAAGATCCAGGAGCAAAATAAACATCAGTAGCTAATTTAATATTGTCTCGCATAGGTACCATAAATGTTTGTTTTTCTTGAGCTTTATAGACTCCAGTTCCTATTATTACCGTTGTTGGGAAAGCAATTAAGAAAATTAATAATATGTACTGAATGATTTTAGGGATTTTCTCGATACGCCTTTTACTATATTTTTCTAAGATTTTAGTCAAAGACAAAGAGGAGATTTTTAATCCATAGTGAAGGAAAGCAATTACGCTAACTCCGATAGCAGCGACAGAATAATAATCCGGGTTGATGATTGTATACCATAGAATACCTATAAGGGGAGATAAAAAAGAGAAGAGGTTTCCTAATCTACTCAATAATCTACTATTTCTTCTATTAGCAATATTATTTATGTATTTTCCGCTCATCGCTAAGGAATAAAAACTTATAAACAGAGCAAAAACCAAATGGATCGAACCAAAAAGAATAATTATTGTTTGCTTGAGAATGAAGAGAGCAGTCTCTTTTTGAGTAAATAAAGGTTCTCTATTGTCGGTTTCGCTCGTTAAACCCTTATGGTAATTTAGAACATAGGTAAGGCAATAAACACCTCTACAAATTAGCAGCAAAGGAAGGTTCTTCGTAAGTATGTTTTCAATTTTTAACAAACCAAACTCTTCTAAAAAATAGAAGAAGGCAATAATCCAATTAATCATATTTCATAATAGCACCAATCTCACTTATAAAGATTTATGATAATGGTAATTTCTTTTGTGAAATTAAAACCTATGAGTAGGCAAAATTAGGAGGAGATTAAAGACGTTTGTGATTATATTCGTTTTACATACGCTTTTTTAATAAAATATTTATGGTTTAGAACTCTATCCATCATATAACAATTTTCTTAGTTTTATTAGATGACGATTATAAAGTACCAGATTTACGGTAAGAACTCAGTAGGTGTTTACTTAACAGTTAATAATTCATTTGGTTTATATCCATCGACACTACTTAAACCAGTAGTTGAAAAAATCAGAAGTGTATTCAAAGAACCTTTTTATCCAATGTCGATTAATAATTCCAATTTAATTGGAGTCTATACCGTAAGTAATAAATATGGGGCAATTGTTCCTCATATAATTAGGGAAGACGAACTTCAACAATTAAAAAATTACTCTAAAGAATTAAATAATGGTTATCAAGTAGGGGTTCTTAACTCTTTAGATAACGCTTTTGGAAATTTGATATTATGTAACGATAAAGGCGCTATAATCTCTTCTTTTTTAAAGGATTATAAAGAGCAAATTGAAGACACTTTAAAGGTTGAGACTGTTGTTTATGAATTTATAAATAACTATCTCCCAGGTTCTATTTCGTTGACTAACAATAAAGGGTGCCTAGTTCATCCACTCGCTACTGATGAAGAGATTGAGATCATTTCTGAGATTTTAAAAGTAGAGGAAATAGATGTGTCCACAGTTAATAGAGGAATTCCATATCTCTCCTCTGGAGCAATCGTTAACGATCAGAGTGGAATATTTGGGTTTGAATGCACGGGTCCTGAAATGATGCGTTTAACTAACGTATTAATGCTATAGAGCTTATTTCTTAAGCGTTGTATTATTGTCCTATAAAAAGCAAAATTTAATATTTTTAAAATAATTATAATTTATGTTTAATCGTTGAATTAATCTTTAAAAAGGAGATGAATAGAAATGGCAGAAGAATTATCTATAAAAATTTTCAGGATTAGTGGTACTTACTCAAAAAAGCATAGAAAATATTTATTTCGGAAAGAGGTTCGAGCTCTAAAAGAGGAGGATGCTTTAGAAAAAACCATGAGCCAAATTACTTCAATCGGTATTCTTAGGAGACAGATAAATATTAAAGAAATAAAAGAAATTACGCCAGAAGAAATTCAAGATTATCTAATTAAGGAATTATCTAAATAGAGAAGTATTCACAACTTTTATTGATTTTTATGGAAAATAATCAAAATTTAGAGCAACAAATAAGCCAATTTAGGTATCTTAAATCCCAAAGAGACATGTTTCAGGGCCAATTTGAAATAATTAATGCGTCTCTTGGAAATTTATACACAACTAAACTAACTCTAGATAATCTTCGCGATGGAGTTAGTGAGAACGATGAAATCTTAGTCCCTATTGGAGGTTTAGCCAGCATAAAGGCAACGATTAAAGATACAAAAAAAGTTCTCGTGTCTGTTAAAAATGACACGATAATTGAAAAAACCGTTGAAGAGGCTATTGAATTTATCTCAAAGCTTATTGAACAACACAATACCCAGTTAAAATTTCTCCGAGAAAGAATTTTAAACTTAGATTTAAATCTTCAAAGTATGAATCAAATACTTCAAAGTAGAATGGCTCAGCAATAAATTAATGTAAATACTTTTTCTAAACTAAAATTGATTTTCAATTCAAGTGGTTAAATTAATGAAAAAATTAAGTAATGTTTTCTCTGCTTTCGTTAAAAAACCTTTAACACCTGAAAGCTTAGAGGGTGCTTTAAATGAACTGAATCTATTATTGATAGCAAATGATGTAGCTACAGAAACAGCCGATGCTCTATGTGAAAAAATCAAAGAATCTCTTAAGGGAGAACAAATAGGTAGGCTAACATCAAAAAGCAAGTTTTTATTTGAAATTCTAAGAGAAATAATTACGGAAATCCTAACTCCAGAGAGAATTATCGACTTATTAGAAGAAATTAGAAAGAAGAACAAAAATAACAATCCCTACATAATTTGCTTTTTAGGAGTTAACGGAACGGGTAAAACTACCACAATTGCTAAAATAGCACATTATTTAAAAAAAAATAACATTTCTTCTGTAGCTGCGGCTTCAGATACATTTCGCGCTGCAGCGATCGAACAGCTTTCTTATCACATGCAAAATATTGGAATCAGAGTTATCAAGCACGAATATAAATCAGATCCAGCGAGTGTTGCCTATGATGCTATACAACATGCCAAAGCAAAAAATGTAAATGTTGTTTTGGTGGACACCGCAGGGAGACAAGTAAGTAATAAAAACTTAATGAGAGAAATGCAAAAGATTGTAAGAGTATCTGAACCAGATTTAATCTTATTTGTTGGAGATAGTTTAGCTGGAAATGACGCGTTGAATCAAGCTAAGGAGTTTAATAAGAGTGTAGGAATTGATGCAAATATCCTTACTAAATTTGATGCTGACGCAAAGGGAGGTGCTGCATTATCTATTTCTTACGAAACAAAAAAGCCGATCCTTTTTGTAGGAATAGGACAAGGTTATGACGATTTAGTACCATTCGATAGTGAATTATTTATTTCAAATATTCTCGATCTTAAGGAAGAATAATTTAGAAAATTCTGATTAACAGTAAAATTTTTTAAATATTTAATTTTAATTTAATTGTGTCAGATAATTACCCTGGATATGAAAAATATGCAAAATTCGATAAGGGTAAGAAATTAACCCTTTACGAGCGTATAGGCGTCTTTTTTCAAAATACCAGAAGAATAATAAAAATAGCAAATAAACCAAGTAGGAAAGATTATTTTCTAGTTTTTAAGATATGTGCCATCGGAATATTAATATTAGGAGCCTTATCCTATGTTATTCAGTTAATTTGGACTTTCGTTAATTTTGTTTTGGAAATTGGTTAGAGTTTTTAAATTAATTTTATTTTTATTAAAAAGATAAATTGGTTTTATCGTTGATTTGTAATGAAAGTATTACTAAATTATACTAAAGATCTTCATTTTAAAGCTTCTGTAAGAAATTTTAAAGATTTTAGCATCGATGAGCCAGGTCCGTTTCACGGAACAAATCTTGGTCCAAGTGCAGTAGAGTATTTATTAATCGGTATCGGAGGTTGCTTAGGTACAACCTTTGTTTACTGTCTACAGAAGAATAATATAGAACTGGAAACATTTGAGGTAGTAGTAGATGGAAAAGTATCTCACACAGGTCCTCAAATGCGTCTAAGATTAGAAAATGTTGATGTCGATTTGAAATTTACACCGAAGGAAGCTAGTTCTGATGTAGAGATCAATAGGTGTATAAAAGAATTTACACAATATTGTATAGTTACAAACTCAATCGCAAATGGCTTGCCTATTAGTGTTAATTGCACAAAAAGATAATTAGTATCTAATAATTTTGATTAAAAAAAGAAAATAGTTTTAAAGAAAAGATAAGATATTTTAGAAGAAGTAAACTATGATATCTGACGGAACTTTGAGCTCTTCTTCCCTATTTTTGCAGGCAATAAATTTTATTTTCATAGGCAGTAAAAGCGTAATCAAACGCTTACTAAGGATACCATCGATAATGAGAAATTGCGTCGATTTAAATTCTTTAATTTTTTCAAAGATTTCCCCTACGGGAATTTCAAATAATTTCTCTACACTCTTATTAAACCCAATACTGTGTCCAGCTTCTATTTTTTCAAGGCTTTCTTTTAGTGCCGCTTGATTTTTCACTTTCAACTTCTTCATGTGTTTTTGGAACAATGTATCCTTTCCTGTAACTCCTTTCTTATACTTAGTAGTTGATGTATGTTTAGCTCCCGCTGGTTTTTTGTTTTGGAGTGATTTTATCATCTGTTTACGAGTAAGCTCTTCCACTTCTAAACCTTCCGGTGCTCGAGCTACAAAATCAAGTTTTGATACTTGTAATAGTTCATTTAAAATAATGGATCCACCTCTATCTCCATCCAAGAAAGCTATCACTGGACTTTTGGTCTTTATTAACTTTATAACAGATTTTGGTACTTGTGTGCCTTGAACCGCAATGGTATTTTTAATTCCTATCCGTAGTAGGTTTAAAACATCCGCTCGACCTTCAACAATTATTAAATCTGGGCTAGAATCAACATCAGGACCTGCGGGTAATTTTTCCGGACCCCAAGATGTTATTTCTCCAAGTTTAATGTCTGCGTCAATTTTTTCTTCGATTTCGCTAGGTTCTAAAGAATTCTGATCCCATTTTTTTAATAATTCTGCAGCACGTTCAATAATTTGTTTACGTTTAGTTTCTCTAACATCTCGAATGTCCAATAATCCGATTTCAGCCTCACAAGGACCAACACGAGAAACTGTTTCAACAGTCGCTGCTAATAGTGCTGTTTCTTTGCGTGTGAGGCTACTGGGTATCCTAATGGTTCCTTCGGATATCCCTTCCTTAGATTCGTTGTTAACCTCAATTCGCCCGATTCGTCCCGATTTTTGAAGATCTCTTAAATCCAAGTCTAAGAGAAGCCCTTCAGTTTGTCCAAAAATCGCTCCAACGATGTCTGATTTCTCAACGACACCTCTAATTTTAAACTTTGCTTCTATAACATATTTAGTAGTAAAATCTACATTGCTAGTCATAATTTTAAACACTCCCTTTTTCTATTTACTATTTGATTTTATCAAAGAATCTAAAATTAATTATAAACTTATAAAAAGAAGTAAAATCCAACTAATAGAGTGGAACTAATGTTAAATTGATTATTTCTAACTAATATCTTGCATATTTTATCTTTAAGACTTTACTAAGCTTGAATTATGAATACTTCCTGTATATTGTTATAAGTTTGGATAATAATTTCAATTGAATCCTTTGATTGAATATCTATTTTTGATTTATTTATTTTAATATTTTATTTAATTGATGATATTTCTGGAAAATTTTAATGTATTACTATGAATGGTAAATTTAATTTGATGATTATTCTATAAAAATGATTTATTAAATTTATCTTTTGTCAATTTAAAAATAAAATAAGAATTGACTTCATGGTTATATTATCTCCATAAAATGCGATTTTTTATTTCATGGTTATAATTTTAATTGTATGAGTCTTTATTGGAACGGAAAACTAGTAAGAGATTTTTTTGCAAAAAATGCAAAAAGAAGAATAAAATACCGAATCAATACTGATATTGGTAGATTTTATTTTTATTTCGAGGAAAATAAGAATTCTGACAGACCCTCTATTTCTGGAAGATTAGTTTTTTTTCCAAAAAATTGATAAATTGATGTCGATTTATTAACCTTCTTGAATTTATTTTATATAATTATCATTATTAGTCATGATTAAATTTCTAACTTTAGAGTTAATTAGCGTTTGGTATGATTGAAAAGATAATAGTGCTCGGCGGAAAGGGAGGTGTCGGTAAATCATCCATAAGTGCTGCAACTGCAGTTTTATTGTCGGATTTATTACCAGAAAAGAGAATTCTTCTCATTTCATTTGATATGGCACATAATTTATCAGATTTCTTATCAAAGGATATAGGAAACGCAATTACTCCAATAACGGGTAATTTATGGGCGATTGAGCCGGATGCAAATGTATACGCTGAAATTTATACTAAAGATTTAGTTAATAAAATGAAGACTCTTATGAAACAGATGCCTTTAGTCGGTAGGATCCCCCAAATTGAGGAATTTATTGATACTACTTTCACTTCAGATTCTATCCCCTTGGCTTTAAAAAATGCTATGTTTTTTCAAAAAATCTTAGACGCTGAGGACATTAATTCTCAAGAGGCACAATTTGATATTATTATAGCTGATTTTCCTCCAACTGCCAATATGATCACTCTTTTTGAAATCCCTGAAGACCAGGTCAAAGTAGTCTTAAAATATTCATTAAATTTCTTTAACTCGATTAAGGGCGCGATGCAAAATTTTACTAAAATGTTTAGACAGTTTTTAAAACCGTTTAATGATGATTATGAAAAAAGAAAGGAATTAGGCAAAGAAATCTTTAACATGATGGTTGATCTTGAGAAGAGAGGGGAAAGAATCACTGATTTGATCCATGATGTAGGATCATTAAGATTAGTTTCTATTGCTGAGAAACCAAGTTTTGAAGAGGTCAAACGAGCGAGAGATTTAACCAATAAATATATTAATCTTGATGCTGTTCACATTAATATGATAATTCCCAAGAAACATGCGAAGAAGTGCGACTTTTGCGGCCAAATTTCCACAATTCAGCAGCGATATTTAGTTGAGATTAAAAGCGAGTTTAAAAATGAAAAAATATGGGAGTCTAATAGACTTAAAGAAGAGCCTATTGGATTAACAGGATTAAGAAAATTAGCATTGGAAATTTATAAAGATAGTTCTGTTGAAGAAATACTTAATCCTGGAAAAAAAGAATAAATCAGGAATACTTTTTAGGTCTCTTTTTGGATATTGAAAAGAATAGATTCGAAAAACAATTAGAAAGTTTAAAGAAGAATCTTGAAAAATAAAACATTATTTTGAATTTTTAACAGAAATTTCAATCTCACAATAAGGATCTCCCAAAGGGATCTTTTTCTTATGTTCTAAAATAAATTCGTTTTCTGGAAAAGCCCCCTTTAACAAACCCATAATACTTGCTAGTGTAACCTTATGACAGGGAATTGCATCCTGATTCCATACTTTCTGAACCATTTTCCAAACTTCACATTCTAAAACTCTGTGAATCATTTTGCTTTCATTAATAACCTCTATTTCTGAATTCATATTCATAAGCACACCTTGGATCCTCATTAGTTTTGGCAATGTTTTAGAGAAATCACCTTTTAGATTTGTTATTGAAGCTATTTTCTTTCCCAACCTTTCAGAAAACATTTCCCATGCTTTTACATCTAATTCTGTCGCAGTCTCCAAACCGAGTTTTTCTACCGAAGCCATAAACCACGCACCATCCAACCTGAGAAAAGCATATCTCATCAATTCCAGTAATTCTTCTAAATCTAATTCTATATTTTCTTTCATATTTAACACTTAATTATTGTTTGTTCAAGGTTTTATTATTTGTGATTATGATAGTTGAACGTAAGTTAATTTAAATTCATGTACTAGAGAAATTAAGGGAATTTAATATAGAATAAATAAAAATAAGTAATTTAATTGATTTTAAGTACCTTCTTCATATCCATGGATGTAGTTATACTGTTCTTCGGTGAGCTTATCTATTTCTACACCCAATGCTTGAAGTTTCAAGAATCCAACTCTATCGTCAATTTCAACGGGAACCTCTACCATTCCAGGTTTCAAAGAATTTTTGTTCTCAACGATGTATTCAGACATGAGAGATTGTAAGCCAAATGACATGTCCATGACTTCTGCAGGGTGTCCTTCAGAAAGCACTAAATTGGCCAGCCTTCCTTTAGCAAGCAAGTAAATTTTTTTACCGTCTGGAAAAATTAATTCTTCTACATCTCGTCTGATAGGTTTGATTTCTTTAGCATGCTCATACAATTCTTTAGTGGGAATCTCAATATCGAAATGACCCAAATTGCCTAAAATGACGCCATCCTTTAAAGCATCAAAATTCTCTTTAGTAGGTAATATTACATGCTTACAACCCGTAGCAGTTAGGATAATATCCGCATAAGGTAAAGTTGTTTCTATAGGCATAACATTAAAACCTGCAAATTTAGCTTGAAGAGCTTTTATCGGATCTATTTCCGTTACTGTAACATTAGCACCCAAACCTCGAGCTCTAAGAGCCATTCCTGAAGAACAATGCCCATATCCAGCAATAACTACATTTTTTCCTGCGAAGAGGACGTGCATCCCATAGATGGCAGCAACAATTCCTTGTCCTGTACCTAACTCGTTATCAAATTGATTTTTACATCGGGCATCATTTACAGGAAACAATGGGACTT
>Ga0114930_10004663_pt1 | contig 11482 bp, 10 predicted proteins | sample AnhtaG_FD_87300 | JGI IMG/M metagenome (GOLD analysis project Ga0114930, IMG submission 87300) | Deep subsurface microbial communities from Anholt, Denmark to uncover new lineages of life (NeLLi) - Anholt_01485 metaG | ecosystem: Environmental > Aquatic > Marine > Oceanic > Sediment | place... | reverse complement strand
GCGTATATTGGGAATGGCCTGCCTTATCTCCTCCATTACCATCTGTAAGCCCTCACCAGCCTCAGCCAATCTAGCGGCAGCCACAGCTATCAGCCCTAAACCCATAGACACTGAAAGCGAATCTACAACCTCAATACGACACCTTGCCCCGGCTAGCTCCCTGCCCTGCAGTGCTGAGTTGTAGGTGCCGCTTAACTTACTGGTGACCTGAATAGAGACTATTTCATCGGTCTCTTGTGATAGCTTACTATAGACACCAGCAAAGTCGGCTGGCGCCGGCTGGGAGGTGGTAGGGTGAACCGGGCTTGCCACCAGTTTCTGGTAAAACTCATCCTGATTTATATCCACTCCATCCCGGTAAACCTCTTCCCCAAAGCGTACATAGACTGGCACCACTGTAATCCCTAGCTGCTGAGCTATCTGGGGTGGCAAGTCAGCAGTACTATCGGTCACAATTTTGACCGTCATAAAACTCTCCTCGCCTCGGCTTGATCACTACTCTCTATCTCCCAAGACAGCGACGAGTAGTAGACCGGGACCAGTGTGTGTGCCAATTACTGGGGTTGTCTTCGACCGGTAAATACGGTCCTTGGGAAATTTACGGTTGAGCTGCTCAACTAGCGCCTCCGCATCATCAGGGCAGGCAGCATCCTCTACCGCCATCTCCTCAATATAGGAATAGCTCATGGCAAAATTATATAAATGGTCTAGTGCCTTAGCCCGAGAGCGCGTTCTGCCAGCCGGCTCAACTACGCCATCTTTTATAGTTATAATGGGATTCACCCTAAGCATTGACCCCAGAAAAGCTTGGGCCTTGCCAATGCGCCCACCCCTTCTGAGATACTCCAGTGTATCAAAAGCGGCTCGAAAATCTACACGAGAGATAGTCTTTCGGGTTATATCCATCACCTCATCCAGGCTAGCCCCAGCCTGAGCCGCCTTAGCTGCCTTCATGACTATGAACCCCTGTGCCATAACAGCCCATTGTGAATCAATTATTTCCACCCGGCATTTCTGCTTCATTAATCCGATACTTTGTAACGCCACCTCATGGGTACCACTGAGCTTGGAAGAAAGAATAATAGACAGGATTTCGCCTGTCTCCTCAGCCAGCCTGCTATATGCGTCAGCAAAAGCCTGAGGTGTTGGCACTGAAGTAACCGGTAGGGTTTCGCTGTGCAATAGCTTGTCGTAGAACTGCTCAGCCGTCAGGTCAATGCCGTCACGGTAGACCTCAGTGCCAAAGCGAACATTTAGTGGAACTACCGTAATCCCCAGGTCCTCAACTACCTCAGATGGCAAATCAGCCACACTATCAGTGATAATTTTGACTATCACAGCTAAAATCTTCTTTATTACTCTACTGAAACAATAAAGTTATAGTGAGGCTGACCACCCTTAACTACCTCAACCTGAAGTTGCGGATGTTGTTGACAAATAGTTAAACTAACCTGTTCTGCTTCAGCTGGCTTAGTATCAGCCCCATAGTAGATGGTAATGACTTCAGCTTCATCTAAATCTAGCTTAGCTAATACCTCATTAAGAACATCGGTGGTATTATCACCTACGGCTACCAGTTCGTCGTCGAGAAAGCCCATAGCCTGTTTCTTCTTGATATTAAATTCTCCTATCTTGGTGGAGCGTATTGCCCGAATAACCTCAATAGACCTTACAGCTGATTTGGCTTTTTCCATAAGCTGAGCATTTGTCTCCAGGTCAGCCTCATAGTCAAAGGCTAAAAGTGTTGCTACTCCCTGCGGAATTGTTTGCGTAGGCACCACCTCAATAGTTTTGGTAGTTAGAGATTGGACTTGATTAGCCGTAAGCACTATATTCTTGTTATTAGGTAGAATAATAACTTTATCTGACACTACTGACTCTACCGCCTGGAGCAAATCCTTGGTGCTGGGGTTCATTGTCTGTCCACCAGGAACAACAACTGCTCCCAGGCTCTTGAAAACCTCAGTGAGCCCACCTCCGGCAGCAACGGCAATGATGGCGATGTCAACCGCTGGTGCCCTCTCTTTCTGCATTTCTAGAAAGTCTTGGTGTTGCTCATCCATATTCCGTATGCTTATTTCATGCATAGTACCGAGCGAGCCAAGGTAGTGAAGAATCTTACCCGGGTCATAGGTATGGATATGAATCCTGACCGTAGATTCATCACCGGCTACCACCAGAGACTGTCCCTTTCTCTTCAGTTTCATCCTAAGCTTATCTGGGTCAAGCCCCTGCCCTTGGAGCAGCACATTTGTACAATACCCGTAGGTCACCTCTTCCACTGCCATTATTTGTGGTAGTCCAGCAGCTGCGGGGATGTCACTGACAATTATCTGAGGCTTGCCGAACTGCATTTGCTCGCCCTCACCTCTAAGGTAGCGGAGGGCACCCTCCAGAATGGTATACAGCCCTTGACCCCCGGCATCCACCACCCCAGCTTCTCTCAATACTGGGAGAAGGGTGGGGGTTCTAGCTACCGACTCGCTGGCAGCGTTAACTGTAGCCTCCAGAACTGACTTTAAGTCGTCGCCACCGCCAGAAGCCTGTACCTGAGCGGTTGATGCGGCTTCCCTAATTACAGTAAGGATAGTTCCTTCCACCGGATTACTTAATCCTTTATAAGCCATCGTTGATGCTTTTGCTAAGGCACTGGCCAGGTCACTGCCATTAAACGCTTCCTTCTCGGCCAAGCCCTGCGCTAGACCACGCCAAATCTGCGATAGGATTACTCCGCTATTACCTCGAGCCCCCATCAGTGCACCCTTAGCCATAGCTTGAGCTACTGCTGAAGCACTCTGGTCAGGAGCCCGATAGGCTTCCTCGATGCAGGAACGCATGGTAAGTAGCATATTGGTACCGGTATCACCATCAGGCACTGGGAAGACGTTCAACGCATCAATATCTGAAGCACTCTTCTCTAACCAAGTAGTAGCTGCAACAAACATTTCCCTTAAATCCTGTCCATTGGCAGACTTAATCTGTTTCATTGCCTCCACCCTTGCCAAACTTGTTTAGCTATGATAGTATTATAAACGGCATTTTACAAGAAATGCATTTGATAGTCAAAGGAGAAAAGATTTTGAAGTGCGATTTATGCAATAAATCACCTCAATTTGGACATAATGTTAGTCACTCCAAACACCACACCAATCGTCGCTGGATACCTAACATTCATCCAGTTACTATTATTATCGATGGCAAGCTAAAGCGGCTTAATCTGTGTACCAGATGCTTGCGTAACCAGCACAAAGTTGCTAAAACTAGCTGAAAGTCGATTTTTATAATCCTCCCATTAGCTTCATCATAACCCAAGCTAGCCTATAGCTATACCAAACTTAACCGCAGACTCCTTCCCATTCCCCTCCTCAATTATCTTTCTGGCAGTGGCTAATGCCTGCGCTACCTGTTTCGGGGCAGTACCACCAATTACATCCTTGCTAGCTATAGACGACTCTACAGTAATGGAATAAACGTCTTCTCCAAACAAGGGAGAAAACTCACTGTATTCACTGAGGCTAAGTTCGCTAAACGATTTATTTTTTCCCATAGCGTAACTCACTAACCTGCCGACTATATCGTGGGCAGTGCGAAAAGATTCGCCCTTTCTGACCAGATAATCAGCCAGGTCAGTGGCTAGCATATAACCTCGATTAACTGCTAGCCCTGTGTTCTCAGCCTTCACCCGTAGGGTTGTAATCATGCCGCTAAACACCTCTAAGCTAGATAGCAGTGTATCCACAGTATCAAAAAGACCCTCTTTATCCTCTTGCACATCTCTATTATAGGCTAACGGTAAACTCTTCATCGTAGTCAGTAGAGCCATAAGTTTACCATAGACCCTGCCTGTCTTACCTCGAACCAGCTCAGCCACATCGGGGTTCTTTTTCTGGGGCATTATGCTCGAGCTAGTAGCATATGCCTCATCAAGCTCAACAAAACCATACTCGGCAGAAGACCACAGAATAATCTCTTCAGCCAGTCGGGAGAGGTGCATCATAGCAAGGCAGGCGGCCACCTCATATTCCAGCACAAAATCCCTATCGGAGACAGCATCCATACTATTCTGACTTATCTGGCTGAAGCCCAACTCCTGGGCTACGAACTCTCGATCAATATTATAGGCTACACCAGCTAAAGCACCGCTGCCCAGGGGCATAACATCAGTGCGCCTCAGACAGTCTCTAAATCGGTCAATATCCCGCTGAAGCATCTCAAAATAGGCTAGTAAGTGATGAGCCAGTAACACCGGCTGTGCTGGCTGCAAATGTGTGTATCCTGGCATTACCACATCTTGGTTAGCTTCTGCCAGGCTAACCAGTGCTCGCTGAAACTGCCCCAGCTTGACCAACGTCTCAGAGATTGCCTCCTTAGTAAACAAACGTAAATCTAGAGCCACCTGGTCATTTCTAGACCGAGCCGTATGCAGCTTACCACCCACTTCACCCACCTTCTCAATGAGTCGAGCCTCGATATTCATATGGATGTCTTCCAGTTCAGGCTTAAACTGAAATTTACCCTGCTCTATCTCTTCCCTGATAGACGCCAGCCCCTTAATAATAACTTCAGCCTCTTGCGGCAAAATTATGCCCTGTTTGGCCAGCATTTTGGCATGGGCAATACTGCCCACAATGTCATGCCGATACAAACACCAATCAAAGGGAATAGAGGCGGTATATTCAGTTACCAGTTTATCGGCTGCCTTGCGAAACCGACCACGAATATGGCTCATTTACCTTCTTTCTCTGGCCTCTTTGGCGGCATGATACTTAACGGACCCTCAGCCTCACCTATTAGCTGCACCTGTGCCTGGGTTTTAACCGGTAGCCCCCAGATGTGAATAAAACCAGGGGAAGCGCTCTGGTCAAACTCGTCACCCCTATCGTAGGTAGCCAGACCAAAGCTGTACAGCGACTTGGGTGATTTCCGCCCGACTACTCGACAACTTCCTTTAAGTAGCTTGACTCTCACAGTCCCGGTAACAAAACGCTGGGAAGACCTAACATAGGTAGCTAAATCTTGATGTAGTGAAGTAAACCACAGACCGTTATAAATGAGGTCAGCATATTCCTGGGCTACCTTCTGCTTAAAGCGCAGTTGGTCTTTGGCAAGGGTCATCGCCTCCAAAGCCAAGTGTGCCTGCAGCAACACTACTGCTGCTGGTGCTTCATAAATCTCCCGCGACTTTATCCCCACTAGCCTATTTTCTATATGGTCAATCCGGCCTACTCCATGTTCACCGGCTAGCTCATTCAGACGCCGGATTAAGCTAACTCCATCCATCTGCTGACCATCAATAGTAACCGGGATGCCCTGGTCAAATCCAATTTCCACATAGCTCGGCTTATCCGGAGCTTTGTCAGGAGGCTTTGTCCAAGTAAATACGTCTTCTGGTGGCTCAGCCCAGGGGTCTTCCAGAACCCCGCACTCAATACTTCGCCCCCAGAGGTTCTCATCAATTGAATATGGACTGGCGGCAGTTATTGGCACCGGGATACTATAGCGCTCGGCGTAGCTAATGGTTTCCTCACGTGTCATGCCCCATTCCCTGGCTGGAGCAATAATTTTGAGACCAGGAGCTAGAGCATTGACCCCCACCTCAAACCTGACTTGGTCATTGCCCTTCCCAGTACAGCCATGAGCTACTACTGAAGCCTCTTCTTCTAGAGCCACATCTACCAGTAATTTAGCCATTAAGGGACGAGATAAGGCAGTAGCCAATGGGTACTGCCCTTCATAGATAGCGTCTGCCTGCAGCGCCGGAAAAATAAAATAGTCAACAAATAGTTCCTTAGCATCGCGCACCAATGCCTGCACTGCACCGGACTTAAGTGCCTTTTGCTGAACAGCTGAAAAATCGCGCTCATTCCCCACATCAACAGTAAGCGTAATAACGCCCAAGTTATACTTTTCTTTAAGCCACCTGATGGCTACCGAAGTATCCAATCCTCCACTGTAAGCTAACACTACTTTATCCGACATACTAACCCTCCTTTAGTAAAAGTCTTATCACTACTTAAGACCAAAGTTCTCTTGCAGAAAGCTAGTAATTTGAGAGCAAACCTCAGGATACTGCCACCCATATTCATGTCCCGGTGAACTTAAATAGAGCAGTATTTTGCCAGGTTCAGCCCGGGAAAACCCAAACAGCGTCTCCAAGTTAGCACAAACAAGAGTAAGAAGGTCCCCCTGACTAAAGTAATCAGGCATTATGCCATTACCTTGCAGCACCAGTGTCCTCTCTAGCGTAACATTCTTATGCCAGAATGGGGGGCCTGTCTGAATACTATAAACCTGTGGATTATCACTCAGAAGACTCATGGCACTATCGGCGATAACAGTACCATTACTTTCACCAGTAATAACGACCTTAAGGCCTGGTATATGCTTGGTTAGGAAATTCACCCTACCGGCTAAATCCTTAGCCTGTGCCGGGTAGAGACCAATCATTGACATAGCTTCGTTAAAGTATCCTTGTACTGTATTTATTGTTCGCTGATAGTTTAATAGCAGTAATGTATAACCCAGGTCAGCTAACTCAGATTGGATTCCGTCAAAGATACTAGTCCACTGAGGAGACGCCTCCAGTATGTTCCATCCCCAACCACCTGAGTTAAAAAATATAACAAAATCTTTGTCCCTAGCCTCCAGATAGGTTGCTAGTAACTGGTCAATAAAATCGTCATGATTTTCCTGATAGCTCCCGAGTACTTCTGTAGCCAATCTGGTGGCATCCTCTACTACAGATTGAGGCACAGCCGAAAAATCACTATCTGGTAAGGGAAGTCCTTCGGGTCCCAACTTTAAGGCTATCCCTACCACTGAAGATGAGGGTACCAGTATCACAATAGCCAGCGAGATGACTACAGTTAAGGTTACCGCTATCTTAAGTCTACGAACCCGAGTTGACATCTCAGTCTTTTGTCCTTTCATTTCAAGCTAACGATGCTGGATAATGCTTCATCTAAAATACCTAATGCCTCATCAACTTCGCTGTTACCAATAATAAGGGGAGGCATAAAGCGTAAGGCATTGGGTTTGACCCGGTTAACCAGCAAGCCTCTATCGAGACAAGCCTTTAACACTGAGTTAGCAATATCGCTACTAAACTCCACAGCTATCAAGAGTCCATATCCCCGCACCTCGGTGATGAACTGGAATTTCTGCCTTAATTGCTCCAGCTTAGTAATAAAATACTGTCCCACTCTCTTGGCATTCCCGGCAACATCATTATCAATAATAAATTTTAGGGTAGCATAACCAGCGGCACAGGTTACAGCATTGCCCCCAAAGGTAGAGCCATGCTCCCCGGGAGTAAAAACAGATGCACCATCCTTAGCTAATATAGCCCCGATTGGTATGCCACTAGCTAAACCCTTAGCTAGAGTCATTATATCAGGTTCAATACCATATTGCTCATAGGCAAACAGTGTCCCCGTTCGGCCCACGCCGGTCTGAATTTCATCCAGAATGAGCAGGATACCCTTTTGGTCACACCAATCCCTTACTGCAGTTAAGTAATTATCGCTAACCAGGTTTACCCCTCCCTCTCCCTGCAGTGGCTCCAACATGATGGCACAGGTCTGATTGCTAGTAGCCTCCTTAATAGCTTCAATACTATTATACTCCACATTGACAAAACCTGCAGTCAAGGGGACATAGGGCTGTTGAAACTTCGGCTGCCCGGTAGCTGCCACCATAGCTAAAGTACGGCCATGAAAGGAACTCAGCGTAGTAATAACCTCGTAAGCTCCATTCAGGTAGCGCTTCCCATATCGCCGCGCTAGCTTCACTGCTCCTTCGTTAGCCTCGGCTCCGCTATTGCAGAAGAAGACCTTATCTAGGCAGCTATGTTGAACTAAAATCTCCGCTAATTGAATCTGAGGGATAGTATAGAACTGATTTGAAGTCTGAATGAGTGTGCGTGCCTGCTCTGCCACTGCCGCAATAACCACTGGCGGACAGTGCCCTAAGCTATTGACCGCCCAACCAGCCACGAAGTCCAGGTATTCCCGCCCATCCTCATCCCACACCCGTGCCCCTTGTCCTCTAACTATGGTTACCGGTAGGCGCTCCACAGTTTTCATAAAGTATTTGTGTTCCAGCTCTTGCCACTGGCTCATTCTAACACCTCTAGGGAAAGACTATGGTTGTGCCACTACCACCATCTTCAATTTCCCTGAGCAAGGCATGTGGCTGCCTACTGTCTATGATACAGGTAGTTGAAGCGCTAGCCAAGGCTTTTAGGCAGGCTTTAACCTTAGGAATCATCCCCCCTGAAGCAACTCCAGAAGCTAGCAAAGCCTCAGCTTCGTCTGGTGATAGCTGTGGTAGCAACTTGCCTGATTGGTCACAGACGCCAGCCACATCGGTCAAAAAGATGAGCCTTTCAGCACCGACGGCAGCAGCTACTTCACCAGCCACATAATCAGCATTAATGTTAAGAATCCGTATAGTTTCACTTAATCTATCACCAGAAAGAAGGCCGATTGGAGCCACTACCGGAATATAACCCGACTGCAAAAGCATCTTTAACGGGGTCGTATTTACTTTTGATATGGTACCCACATAGCCTAACTCTATGTCCTTAACCCTTACCTGAATGAAAGCCCCGTCTACGCCACTAATACCTATCGCCTGCCCTCCCTGGTCATTGATAGCCGCCACAATCTCCTTATTAACTAACCCGGCTAACACTGAAACTGCTACTTCAAGTGTGGCGGCATTACTTACCCGTTCTCCGTGGACAAACTGGCTAGCAATATTCTGCTTTGCCAGCCACTCGGTTATCAGCTTACCACCGCCGTGCACTATAACCAACGATTTGCCCTGCTTTTGGAGGTAAGTTATGTCCTCAATGGTAGTATCTTGACTACCTAAGGTGGCACCACCAATTTTAACCACGATAACTTTATCCAACTTAACCGTTCCTAAAAAACTATCAGGTGGTATACTGACTATTAATAGTCACATATTCTTCAGACAGGTCACAGCCCCAGGCAGTGGCTGTCCCATTTCCCAAATTAAGATTCAGACTCACACACACTTCGCTCTCACTTAATATCTTGACCAGACCCTGTCGGTCGAAAGGTAGAGGTTTACCAGCCTTTATCAGACAAACCTGCCCAATATAGAGGTCGACTTCTGATTCTACCACCTCCACACCACTCCGCCCCACTGCAGCTATAATCCTCCCCCAATTAGGGTCACTACCATGTACCGCTGCCTTGACCAGAGGTGAACTTACCACTGTCCTAGCGGCTAACTTCGCCTCAGCCACGCTAGGTGCCCCATTAACAGTAACCTCAATAAGCCGAGTAGCCCCTTCACCATCCCTGGCAATACACTTAGCCAGATAGATGCAGACCTGGTCAAGGGCCTGCTGAAAAGCATCAGCTAGCGGGCTACCTGGCGAAATAGGCTTGTTCTCAGCGAGTCCGTTAGCCATTATTAGCACTATATCATTAGTGCTGGTATCGCCATCTATAGACACTAGATTAAAGGAAATGTCCACTGCCTTTTTTAACGCAAGTTTAATAAAATCAATGTCCACGGCAGCGTCAGTGGTTAGAAAACAAAGCATAGTTGCCAGATTAGGATGAATCATGCCTGAGCCTTTAGCTATACCACCGATGATAAACTGGCTTTCACCAGCCCTGACCGTTATCGCCGTTTCCTTAGGAACAGTATCCGTAGTCATTACAGCCTTAGCCAGCTCATGCCCGCCATCTGTGGAAAGGACAATCTGCTCTATGCCAGCTCTTATAGCTTTCATTGGCAGCGGTTGACCAATCACCCCAGTGCTGGCAACCAAAACATCCTCAGGGGAAAGCCCCATGCCCTTAGCTACTAGCTCTGCCATCTCCTTGGTATCGGCAAGACCTTGCTCACCGGTGCAGGCATTGGCACAGCCGCTATTGACTACTATTGCCGTCGCCCTCCCCGATTTTAGCTGCTGCTGACACCAAAGTATCGGTGCTGCCTTAATCCGATTGGTGGTAAATAAGGCTGTAGCCACACATGGCACTTCAGAAAAGAGGATGCCCAGGTCTAAGATATCTTTAACCTCTTTCTTTATCCCAGCACAGGTAGTACCAGCACGAAAGCCCCGCGGCGAAGTGATGCTCCCTGAGGCAATAAATTCAATCTCAGCTTCCATTACCAAAACTATACCACATTGAACCTAACTAAGACAATGTGGTAGAATGTTTCGAATTTACTTTCCAAGGGGGCATAACTATGGAATCAAAGACAATCTATTTTGAAAAGCCAGGCAGCCAGAATACCGAGGCTGTATTGAGTATCGCCAAACAGCGGGCGGAAGAGCTGGGTATCAAAACTATAGTGGTGGCAACCACGCAGGGTGATACCGCAGTAAAGGCTGTGGAAATCTTTAGCGGATTAAAAGTGGTTGCCGTAACTCACGTTACCGGCTTTCTCGAGCCCAACATTCAGGAATGCACCGAGGAGAATCGGAGATTAATTGAGGCTAAGAGAGGCGTAGTGCTTACTGCTGCTCATGCCTTTGGCGGCATAAGCCGTGCCATGCGGAATAAATTCAATACTTATGTCATCGGGGATATAATTAGTAATACTTTATACATCTTCGGGCAAGGCATGAAGGTAGCCTGCGAGATTGCTCTGATGGCGGCTGATAGTGGCTCGGTACGCACCGATGAGGAAATTATCTCTATCGCGGGCACCGGCCGAGGTGCTGATACCGCGGTAGTCCTCACTCCAGTCAACACACGCAACTTCTTTGACCTCAAGGTTAAAGAGATTCTGTGCAAACCTCGTTTCTAATTTTTAAATACGGTGAGCCTCATTAACCCCCCTCTTCTTCGCTAAGGAGAGGGGGGAAGCCATTTTTTGAAGGGGCTTTGACATTAAGCAGGGTAGACTATATCGTTACTTTTTTTGCAACTAACCGGTGAAATACTCCTTTACTTCCGTCTTTGTCAGGTATATTAGAATGAGTATTCCGATAACGGTGCCAACCGGAACCCAGAACAGGCTAAGGGCAGCATGAACAATGCTCAAAATCCGCCCCCATTCCCTTCCCCTCAGCAGCCCTATGCCTCCCATTAAGGCTAAGACGAAATAAGCCACCATTACCAGCAAGGCGATACCCAGCACAATGATAGTGAGACTGCCCATTTGCGGCATACCCCACATACCCCATCCTCCCATCATCCCATCCCACCACATCCAGGGATAGGTAATGAAGAAAACGGAAGAGACGGCAGCTATGCCGATAAGAATACCAAACGCGCTCAGAAACATCCAGACAGCTATCAACACCAGCAGGTCAGGCCTTTTCATGGTTCACCTCCTCGTATGATGCTTATTCTAGGATTAGAGTGGCGGCTTGTCAATAGCGGTATTTAGAGGTTACTTATCTACGTCACCCCCTTAATCCCCCTCTACTTCAAAGGAGAGGGGGAAGCTGTTTTATGAAGGGGCTAACGCCCCTTCAAACTACCCT
>Ga0114930_10004662_pt1 | contig 11483 bp, 8 predicted proteins | sample AnhtaG_FD_87300 | JGI IMG/M metagenome (GOLD analysis project Ga0114930, IMG submission 87300) | Deep subsurface microbial communities from Anholt, Denmark to uncover new lineages of life (NeLLi) - Anholt_01485 metaG | ecosystem: Environmental > Aquatic > Marine > Oceanic > Sediment | place... | reverse complement strand
TTGAACCGCAAAGGACGCAAAGAACGCAAAGACTTGGCAATATTGGTAGATCTTGAGAATACTTGATGACACTGTATTTCCTTGGCGTCCTTGGCGCCTTGGCGGTGAATCGGTTTCTGCAGTCGAGTCATATGTCACTTTGCATCTATTTCGCAAAACGCATTCGATTTTCACTTTCTGAGGCAGGGCTTGCACAACACACCAGATACTCTGCGAGACGAACTTCAGAAGTCTATTGACCAGATAAATGGCGAGTATTCGGCGATTCTCATCGGGTATGGCCTTTGCAGCAATGGCCTGGAAGGGATCATTGCCCGTAACGCAAAGCTGGTGATCATGAGAGGGCACGATTGCATTACGTTCCTCCTTGGTTCCAAAGAAAGGTACAGGCAATACTTTGGCCGTCACCCAGGCACCTATTGGTACAGCCCCGGTTGGATTGGCGAAGAGTCTATGCCGGGGAAAGAGCGGTATGAACGGACACTAGAGTCGTACGTCGAAAAGTATGGCCAGGAGAACGCCGAGTACCTCATGAAAATGGAACAAGGATGGATTCAAAAATACATGACTGCCGCCTACGTAGATCTGGGATTTTGTGACACGGAAAGACCGAAGGCCTATACCCGGCAATGCGCCGAATGGTTGGGATGGAAGTATGACTTTCTCGCTGGCGATCCTCAACTCATCGTCAACTGGCTGGAGGGCAACTGGGATCCAGATCAGTTCCTGATCGTCGAACCCGGCGAGATGGTGGTTGCCTCCCACGACAAAGAGATCATAGAAATCGCACCTCAAAGGGTTTAGGGTGAGATGAACTTGATGGACCTGATCGATCGACCCAAGCCTCCCATTCCTTGGTCGGAAGGGGCAAAGATCCCCTGGGACGACCCGGGCTTTAGCCAAAGGATGCTGAAGGAGCACCTGAGCCAGGATCACGACCTGGCCAGCCGCCGCTTTGCCAAGATCGACGCCCACGTAGCCTGGATCCACGGCCATCTGTTGTCTGGTCGCCGGACGAAAATCCTGGACCTGGGCTGCGGGCCGGGGTTGTACACCAGCCGGCTCGCCCGGCTGGGACACGAATGCACGGGCATCGATTTTTCTCCGGCGTCCATCGCCTATGCCATCAACACTGCCCGGGAAGAGGGGCTTCCTTGCACCTACCTGCATCAGGACATTCGGGTCGCCGAGTACGGCACTGGGTTTGGCCTGGCGATGCTGATCTTTGGCGAGTTCAACGTGTTTCGGCCCACGGACGCGCGGCATATCCTGCGCAAAGCGCATGACGCCCTGACCGACGACGGCATCCTGTTGCTGGAGCCATCCACCTTTGAGTCGATCCAAGAGGGACGAGAAGGCGGTCCCTCCTGGTATTCGGCCGCAAGCGGCCTGTTCTCCGATAGGCCTCATCTCTGCCTGACAGAAAACTCTTGGGATCCCTCAAGTTGCACGACTACGACCCGTTACTTGGTCGTGGACGCTGCCACCGGCGATGTAACCAGGTACGCGTCCAGCTCCCAGGCCTACACGAGGGACGAATATCACGACCTCCTGGTCGACTGTGGCTTCAGGGAGGTCACCTTCTACCCCTCTCTCACCGGAGCTGTAGGCGACCCACAGAGCGAGCTCTGTGCCATCGTCGCTCGCAGACGACACGTCCTACCTTTCTGTGCTCACCGCAGAACGGCGAGCGAGCTCCCCGCGCGGCACGCGAAAGTAGGCCCAAAAGAGCAGCGCGCCAGTGGCTATCAGGCCGGCAGGGATGGTAAAGAAACTGCGGTAGCCCAGCGCCGTGACCACATAGCCGGCAGCCAGCATCATCGCCCCCGCACCCAGGCCCGCAGCCAGGTTGGTGGCGCCGGACATGACCGGCCGCCAGGTCGGGGTCACGAGTTCCTGGCTGTAGACCGTGAAGGCTGGGCGCACGATTGAGGCCAGGGCCACCATGGCGATGAAACTCAGGGCTGCGGCACCCAGGTGTGGGATGAGAGCCAGCGGCAGCAGGCTGAGGGCCACGCCCAATGCTCCCAAGGCGATGGTGCGACCCTGGCCCCAGCGCGCCGTCAGCATGGGCATGGCCAGGGCAGCGGGTACGGACAGCAGTTGCCCAACTGCCATCAACGTGCCGATCTGAGCTGTAGGCACGCGCAGATCAGCATCCAGGTAGACGTTGAAAAAGCTCCTGACTCCGAATTCGCCCGCCACCCTGAGCACCCCCACCAACACCATGAGGACGATCAAGCCATAAGGGGCAGCCTCCCTCTTGGCCGCACGTTCCCGTGTCTGTTCGATGTGCACCTCGCGCGTGGCCCAAAGCGCCAGCACGCCAGGGATGAGCAGCAGCGCAGCGGTCAGGAGCGAATAGCGATAGGGGGCTGGCTGGCCCACCGCGATGCCCGATACCCTGGCAAAGAGCCCCGGCAGCAAGCCACCGACCAGGCTGCCAGCGAATCCAGCCAGGGGCCAGAGCGCTGCCTGTACCGAAAAGGCGTGATCCCGCTCTTCCGGGTCGGTAGCGCCCATCAAGAACGGGCTAGCGTTAACGAGATACAACGCTACGCCAAGGCCCGCGAGGACGCGAGTTGCCGGCAGCCAGCCCTGCTGCCAGGTCACTGGCAGGAGCTCTGCCAGGGGCAGCAACCCGTAGCCCGCGACCATCAGGCTCATGCCGGCGATCATCGTGCGTCGGATGCCCCAGCGTGTACCGAGCAGGCCAGCGGGCAGGCTAAAGAGAGCCATGGCCAGGAAAGCAGCCGCATTGACCAGGCCGATGGACTCCGGGCCATGGCCCAGGCGCAGCAGGTAGAGGTTGAGCAGCACGTCATAGATGCCGCCATAGACGGTGAATCCTATCAGTGCCGCGGTGACCAGGTACAGGCGCACGTCGCGGCTGAAGAGACGCAGTTTCTGCACATAAGCGGTGACCATTTCAGAGCCTCCTTCTTGCCAAGCAATCCTGCGGCAGCCCTCCACTTTTCTGCACACATTTGAGGTCTACCCCAAGAGTTGCACCGGTCTGACCTGTGTTTACTGTGATTCCCCCAAACAACCTTTTGCCAAGTTGAGGGCAGGTTCGAGGGACCGCCTCAGGGATGATGGGTGCACGAAAACTGAAAGACGAGACGAACTAGCCGGATGACCGATCCCTCTCGCCTTCCCTTTGATGTCTGCGTTTTCTTTTCCAAACGGCACCCTAGGGAGAAATCCCCGGCGTACTTTCAGTACGGACCTCACTCGCTCGGCCCAACAGGCCTTGCAGGGTTACGGCGTGCGTGGGTCATGCGAGGTAGTCGATTTCTCAGAACTCAGTTGGGTTTGGCAGACTTTCGGGTCCGATCCTACGAGGCGGTGGACAGACACGTGGTCGTCGTGCTCTTGACTTGGGCGTCTGTCGAGCGACGGTCTGAACAGGAACGCTCTGCCCAAATCAAGACCTACGGCGACATTATCCGACGGCATCGAGACGAGCACGCTGTAGGCTGGTTGACGAGTGCTTTGGAAATGATGCGCGAAACCGGCGATATGGAGGGGGTTGTGCAGCACTTCCTACGCTTGGAGACCGCGGACGCTGTGCGCATAGTGGCCTGGTTGCTTTCTGCTCGTCTACACGCGTCTAGTCTGCTGGGCCGAGAGGTCCTTTTCAGCCCAGTTATTTCCGCAAGCCTGTCGTCGGTACCCAAGTGGCTAAGCTACCACTTGAGCAATCGATTCTTTGCCAATGTCCAGTGGTAGAGTTTCCGCCACATATGCTTCTACTGCGTCCAGGGCGATTATCTCCCGCTTGTCCGAGGTACGCCACTTGGCCTCCACGCCGCCGCGCTGGAGGCTGCGCCGGGCAAAGGTGAGCCGCAGTGGGCAGCCGATCAGATCGGCGTCGTTGAACTTGACCCCAGCGCTCAAGCCAGCGCGATCGTCGTACAGTACCTCGATGCCTGTTGCCTTTAGCCTCTGGTAGAGCGCATCTGCCTGCGCGATCAGGTCGTCCTCTCTGACCAGGGAGACTAGATGCGCCGCGTAAGGCGCAACGCTGGCCGGCCAGAGGATGCCATGCTCATCGTGATGCTCCTCGACGATGGCAGCCATCAAGCGACCGATGCCAATGCCATAGGAGGCCATCACGACGGGTCGTTCCTGTCCATCTGCGTCGAGGTAGGTTACGTTGGCCGGAGCGGTGTAGCGAGTGCCCAGCTTGAAGCAATGTCCCAACTCGATGCCGCGTCGGATCCGCCAAGTCCCCTCACAGCGTGGACAGCGGTCGCCGTCGCGGACCAAGGCGATGTCGGTGACGAGCTCGGCCGTGAAATCGCGCCCATAGTTCACGCCGATCAGGTGGTATCCTTCGCGGTTGGCCCCGGCGACAAAGTTGCTACCCAGGTGAACGGAGTCGTCAGCGATTACGCGTGCGCCGCGCAAGCCTACGGGAGAGGCGTAGCCGGGTACTGCTCCGATGGCCCGTATTTCGTCTTCCCTGGCCGCGCGTAAGGAGACTCTACCGATCGCGTTGCTCAACTTGACCTCGTTCACCTCCAGATCCCCTCGGATGACGGCAAAGACCAGTTGTGGTTTTCCCTGCTCGGTGGCGAAAAAGACCGCTTTCAACGTCTGCGATGTGGGCACGTCAACGAAACGGGCAACCTCCTCGATGGTTGTGCATCCCGGAGTAGCAATCTCGACCACCGTCTGCTCACTCCTCTTCACTTTCCCACCCCTGCGGGCGGAAAGCCCCGCAAGGGCAAGGGGCGACGGCTTGATAAAGGTGGCCCGTTCGGTGTTGGCTGCGTACCCACACGAGTCGCATATCGCGAGGGTGTCTTCTCCCCCCTCGTGAAGCAGCACAAACTCGTGCGACGTTGAACCGCCCATCACCCCGCTGTCCGCTTCTACGACGATGGGTTCGACGCCACAACGGGCAAAGATATTGCCGTAGGCGTGCAACACGTTGGGGTAGTATGCTTCCAGGTCGGCAACGTCGGTGTGCGCGCTGTAGGCATCTTTCATGACGAACTCGCGAACCCGTATCAGGCCGCCACGCGGCCGCAGTTCGTCGCGAAACTTTGTCTGGATGTGGTAGACAGTCACCGGCAGCCGCCGGTACGACTCCACCTCCCGTCGCAGCAGGTCGGCCACGACCTCCTCGTGACTCATTGCCAGAGCCATGTCGTGCCCCGTCCGGTCACGGAAGCGTAACAGGGTTTCGTCTACGGCATCCCACCGACCGCTGGTCTGCCAGACCTCGGCCGGGTGCACCACCGGCATCAGCAACTCTTGCCCGCCGATGGCGTCCATCTCTTCGCGCATGATGTTTTCGATCTTGTGCAGGACCCGCCAGCCCAGGGGCATGTAGGTGTAGATGCCCACGCCCAACCGGCGGATCATCCCGGCCCTGAGGAGTAATTGGTGACTGATCATTTCGGCATCGGCCGGTGTCTCGCGCAGCGTACGTCCGAACAGCCTTGACATCCTCATCGCGATTCTCTTTCAGAAGCAAGCAGTATTCAGCTATCAGCTCAGATCTCTACGCCGACAGTTGATAGCCGGTGGCTGTTATCCAAAGGCTTGGAACTTTGCAGCGAGAAAACGGGGAAGTTTGCCCTCAATGTGCGTCCCCTCACCATCATAGGTTTCCCGCTCGATCAGACCACGCTTGTGGAAAAGATCCACCAAGTCCCCTCGTCGGTACGGGATCGTCACAGCGAGAGAGAGCATGCCCGCTTCCAGCCCTTCTTCGATGCGATCCAGCAGTGGTGTGATTCCTTGTCCCGTCAACGCCGAGATGGGCAGCGAATTCGGAAACTCGCGCAGCAGTTCAGACAGGTGCCTCAAGTTTTCGTGTTGGTCTGCCTGCCTCGAAAAGCGGTCGATCTTGTTCAGCGCGTTGATGATCGGCTTATTCGTGGCTCCGATCTCAGCTAACGTGTCGTGGACGGCCTCAACTTGCTCCAGAACGTTGGCATGGGTCACGTCTATGACGTGGAGCAACAGGTCGGCTTCCAGGACTTCCTCCAGGGTAGCGCGAAAGGCAGCGACCAACTGATGGGGGAGCTTTTGAATGAACCCCACGGTGTCGGTCACCAGTACGATGCCGCCATTCGGCAGGTCAACGCGCCGCGTGGTAGGATCGAGGGTTGCAAAGAGTATGTCGGCTACTAGCACATTCGCGTTGGAGAGCGTATTGAGCAAGGTGGACTTGCCAGCGTTGGTATAGCCTACCAGCGAGACTACAGACATGCCCTCTTGCCGGCGTTTCTGCCGATGCTGATGGCGGTAAGCGCGTACCTTTTCCAACTGTCGTTTGAGGAAGGCGATTCGACTGCGGACGCGCCGTCTATCCACCTCAAGCTGGGTTTCCCCAGGGCCACGCACACCCACTCCCCCGGTCGCACCGCCCGCACGTCCGCCTGCCTGGCGTGCCAGGTGCGTCCACGCTCGGGTGAGGCGGGGCAGGCGATATTCCAGTTGAGCCAACTCGACCTGCAACGCGCCCTCGCGTGTGCGCGCGTGCCGGGCAAAGATGTCCAGGATCAGTGCCGTGCGATCCAGTACCTTGGTCTCTCCATCCTCGCCAAATGCCTTCTCGATCTCGCGCTGCTGGCGAGGAGAGAGTTCGTCGTCAAAAACGATCGCGTTGTACTCTAGCTCCTGGCGAAGTTCGATCAGTTCAGCCAGCTTACCGGGACCGATCAGGGTTGCCGGGCGGACGCGTTCCAGCTTTTGCCACTCCTGGCCGACAACCTCCAGGCCTGCCGTATCCGCCAGGACGGCCAACTCGTCCAGCGAGTCTTCGACACGCCATAGAGACGGGCGCCGCTTGAGTTCAACGCCGACTAGCAATGCTCTTTCAACCAACGTGGTTTCGTGAGTGATGTCACACCTCCTTGCTAAAGCTCAAGAACTCTATCGAAAAACGTGCCACCGAATGCATCACGAACGTCTTAAATGAGGCGCATTCCGCCGTACCTAGGCGCGCGCTACGAAAAGCGCAACTACTGATCCTTCCTTGAGGGCAGGCGGCGCAGGATCTGCTTGGCCGGCACCTTGACCACGCGGCGGCAAAAATGGCACTGCGCCGCGTAATGTCGGGGGAATTCCTCCACGTGCTCTTGAAGCCAGGCCGCTGCCAACACCTCATCGAGGGCGAAGGATTTGCCACAACGGAAACATTTTATGTTGAGCATGATGACTCCCATTCAATAACCGAAGCAAAGAAGGCCGTGGGCTCCGACACAGCCCACGGCCTCAGTCAACGTGGTACACAAACAACGTGGACCTTCTGATACGAGAAGGCCGTACAGGTTCTGTGCAACGCACCCGTCTGCATGCACGCGCTCTCTATCCCTGCATTGGAGCCTAATTGAGGCTGCTGCGAATCCTCGTGCGCATCGCGACTCGTTCCTTTCATTAGGACTGACGATCATAGGCACGACACAATGGCGCGTGATCATATCACGCGCGATTATATCATGCAATATTATGTCAGTCAAACTTTTGGCGCGAGGCAAACCACAGCCACCATAGCTGCCAGCGTAGCTGATGCCACAGATGATCCACCTGGTTCCGGTATGATTTGTCCAACGAGTGCGCGCTGTAGCTGGCCTGCCCATACGCTTGACTCAGCGCCAGCACCCGGTCCTCCGCCTCCTCCACGACAGGAGAGAATCTCTGTCCTGACCACGGCCAACCCGCCACGCGCGCGCGGATAGCTGCGATCAGGATCGCTCCGTATTCTGCAGGAGTATCGTGTGGGCGACGTGCCACTCCCAACCACTGGCCCATGCGCGTCAGGCCTTCGTAGCAGAGCGCTATCCCCTGGGCGGGCAACAGTCGGCTTCGCCGTTGCCGAACTTGGCCCCAGACGATCAGCAGGGCTAGCACCACAACGCTACCAGCGATGACAGCATACGTGATCCACTCTCGACTCACCCGGCGCCACCATTCGCGCGCGGCTACGTACCCCGGTCGGCTGGGCACGGAAGGCACATCGGAGAGCGCCTGGGGCTGTGAGAGTGAACCCGCCGGGCGCTGGAAAGGATGAAACGGAGCGGTCGGCTCGAACGAAATCCATCCATGCCCTGGGAAATAGACCTCGGGCCAAGAGTGGGCGTCCATCTCTGTAACTCTGTAACAGCCGTGATTAGGGTCATACTCGCCCATCGCGTATCCTACTGCAAGCCGGGCCGGGATGCCCGCCAGCCGCGCCAGGACGACAAACGACGAAGCATAGTAGTCACAGTACCCCCGCTGAGCGTCGAACAAGAAATAGTCCACCACGTCCCGTTCAGGCGGCGGAGAAGCAACACGGAGGTCGTACGGAAACTGCCGCAGGTAGCGCTCAATCGCCACGGCCTTGCCGTACGCCGTGTCTGCATCCCTTGTGATCTCAGACGCCAGGATGCGCACCCGTTCCGGGAGCAGATCGGGCACCCCCAGGTAGCGGTTGTGTTCTGGATAGGACTCCAAAGCCGACTCGAGCTGTCTTGCCGTCGCCTGCGGCACCTCTGAATACACGACGTAATCGTCCATCGAGCCTTCGAGACCCACGAGGTCATCTGTTGCACGCCGCCAGCTTTGCACAGGCTGATCGACCGCGTGCGGCTCACCCACTACATACAGCGTGAGCCCGTGCGGTGCCTGGATCAGGTAACGTTGCTTTAGAGACGCTGTATGGGTGACAGTTGACGCCGACACTGGCTCGTAGGCCGAAATCCCCGTGCGGAAACTCGGGCCGTTGAACCAATCGCGTCCTCCGAACGTGTCGTAGGTAATCCCCCTCCAGTAAGTTTGCAGGCCAACCAGAACCTGTAGATGGAGATCGTCGGTCACAGGAGGAGGGGCGTCTGTGCAGACGTACATCACGAGTTGACGCGAGAGGTCTGGACTGCCACCCAGGAGATGAGCCCGAGGAAGCGACGCCTCTGCGAGCCCTCCCGCTTTGTCCATGTCTGGCTTGCCGGGGAGTTCCGGCGGGAACCTGGGCTCCACGCGTCCAAAGAAACGAACCAAGAGATCCTCTATCATCACCCGTGGACGGCGGGCCAGCTCCCAGAAAGAGCGGACCAGGCCAGGGATGCTAAAGCTTGGCGTCACGACAGAGAGCACAACGACACCGATCGCCACCAGGGCCGCTACCTGCCAGACATCCAAGCAGATCTCGAGCGAATAGTCCACGCCCTCGCGTTCCCACCGTCGCTCGCGTCGGCTCAAGTGAACGATGGGCAGAGACAACGTAGCGCAGACCACAAAGCCCAGCAGGAAACCTATCCGCTCATTGCTGAGAAAAGTACTGATGCCTAGCGTCCCTCCCAACGGAAGCATCGCCAGCAGGGGCTGTCCACGACGGAGGATGCCCCACAGCGCCCAGGCTGCACTGCCCCACAGGATCAACCCCGTCACAAAGGTGAATGCAATCGGGTTCTGCTCGGACTGACCGCTGCTCAAAGCCACACCCCAGGAGGCCAGCCGCTGACCAAACGTAGCCAGCCGCGCCCCGCTCTCGCTCCAGAGCGCACGGAACAGCGGAGGAAGAAAATGCGCCACGCCGTCGGCAACGTACAGCGCCCCCACCGCTCCCAGGATCAGTGCTCCCCAACGACCGGAGATGCGGCAGCGCGCCAGCATGGCAGTCAAGAGCGCGCTGACCAGGGTGGCATGGAGGAAAAGCATATCCTCTTCCACCCATTCGGCGTCCATCACCCCCTGCCCAACCATCCACACGGCCATCACGACCAGGGCAAAAGGGAGCCAGCCAACGGTCGGCCTCCAGTGACGCATTCCCCGGGCCAGTACTCCGAGCAACATCGTCAAGCCCCCTCCGGTCGCCTCACGACAATGGCCCGTCCTGATGGGCTCACTTTGAACTTCCAGTGCCCCCGTCTTTCCGGCGGTACAACGTGACGGAACGGATGGCCCTGCCGAATGACGTGGGTAGTGACACCAGCCCCGGCCAGCAATCCGCGAATGCCGCGCAACGTTCCACCACGTGCGTCGCGCTGCACAGCAGGCCGCACACCGTGCGGCACGGTGTGTGCACTGCTCGATCCCACGGGAGGAGCAGGACCCTCGAAGGACTCTCGATCCAGCAGAACCACGGTAGGGGCGATGCCCCAGCGGGTGAAAGGCAGGAGCGCATCCACCCAATCTGGTCGACAAGACGGTGTGATCACCAGCACGGTCGTGCCTTGCCCCATGTTCTCCCTCATGCGACTCAAGACCCCTGACAGGCTTTGCGTTCCCCCGGCTTTGACTGTAGCCAGCGATCGCAGAATGTGCCACATATGGCCCTTTCCCCTTCCGGGAGGCACAAAGGCCTGTTCAGCGCCGTGCGCCACCAGGCCTACGGCCCGGTTCTGGCGCAGCGTCCGATCGGCCAGGGATGCCGCCAGGATGACGCCGTATTCTTCCGTGGATTCCTCGCCCTTTCCGGCCTGGACGCTGCCATCCAGGTCGAGGACGATCCACAGGTCGCCCGAGATCTCTCTATCTGGCTCTCTGACGATCAGATCGCCTCGGTGAGCGGTGGAAGGCCAGTGGATCACGCGCGTCGGATCGTCCGGCTGGTAGAACCGCGTCTGAGACACGTCACCCATCGCCTCGGTTGCCCGTCGACGAGCACCAGACTGTCCTGAGGCGAGTCCGCGTGGCAAAGCGATCTCTGGCAGGTGAACCACCGGTGGGTAGACAGCGATTGCCTGTACCTCATCCCGATGAAAGGTCACCGAGAAAATGCCGAATGGATCGCCGGTGCACAGCGGCCACGGGCCCAGGGTAAAGATCCCTCGACGGGTGCACTCTGCCGCCGTGGTCCAGCGTACGGTGCTGTATCCGTCGCAACTCGCCACCCGCCCTATCTCGTACCCCGGCAGGTCCGATTCGTCGATGACCTCGGCCCACAGCACCGGCAACCAAGAGTTGTTCACCAGCGTGAATCGCTCCTCCAGGCGGTCGCCGACCTGCACCCAACTGAAACGCAACTCACGACTGGTCGAAACGTGTCGTGCCATCTGCCAGATCCAGTAGTATCCCAGGGCGCTCACCCCTCCCACCATCCACAGGAAAACGATCCATACAGGTGAGGGAAGCACCAGGTGGACTATCGCCAACACGCATGCCAAGATGATTGACCAGGGAGTGTCAACTTTTATGGTCGCGTTCGAGGTCTTTGCCACCATGACCTCTGTCCGTGCTTTGGGCTTGGGACGGAAAACAGTCACGAATCACCGTTTCAGGAACTCCAACACGCCGTCAGCCGTAATTCTAGCACGAGAACCCTGGAGCGTCCAGTCTGCAGGGCCGAAGCCATCCGTGCTGGTGCTCCCAGAAGGACGACGTCCTCACCACAGAGCCAGGTGACCCACCGGGTCTTCTCTGCTTTTTCCGCTATGCACTCTGTGTCTCCCTGGTGGCTTTCGAGGCAGTGGGGTGGATCAGCTTGGCAGTTCGATGTGAACGTGATAGAATAGACGATACCAGGAGATCAAAAGGAAAAC
>Ga0114930_10004661_pt1 | contig 11488 bp, 7 predicted proteins | sample AnhtaG_FD_87300 | JGI IMG/M metagenome (GOLD analysis project Ga0114930, IMG submission 87300) | Deep subsurface microbial communities from Anholt, Denmark to uncover new lineages of life (NeLLi) - Anholt_01485 metaG | ecosystem: Environmental > Aquatic > Marine > Oceanic > Sediment | place... | reverse complement strand
TTTCGCAAAACTCCCGCCCGCGTCCGGCCCACGGGGGCCCCAGAAGTAGAAGTCGTCGATCGCGTACGTGGCGGCCCACTCCTGGCCGGGCCCCAGCACGATGCGCCGGGCTTTCGGCCGGCGCGTCGCACGCGGGTCCGTGTAGATCGGCATCTCGTCATGCCCTTCGGCGTCCTCCAGGTGGAGGAGCAGGCAGGGCAGCGGCAACTCGTCGGGACCCTCCGTTTCCTCGCCCGGCAACGGCCGCGGGAGCGTGAAGGCGACCAGCGCCTGCGACCGATTCCGGACGGTGACGCGCACCTCGGCCGGGACACCACCTTCGGGCTGAAGCCCGAGGCCTTCGACCCGAAGATCGAGGTCCGCGATACGGGCGTCGCGGTCGGCCTTCAGTGGCTCCTCGCATCCCGCCGCCAGCAGCACCAGTACCGAAACGGCACAACACGCGCGTCGCATGGTACCACCCGTTACCGTCGTCCCGTCCCCACGCTCGGGGCTCGGCCGCCAAGCGCGTTCCTACGTGACCACCGGGCTTTCGGCCGCGACTTCGGCCGCCGGCGCCGCCAGCGGTTCCTCGGCGGGCGGGCGCACGTCCTCCTCCGCCGCCTCATCGACTTCCTTGGCCGCGCGGGCACCGGCGGCGCTCAGCGCCGCCTCCGTCTCGACGGGCAGTTTGCCGGGCTCGGCCTCCGGCCGGTCCGACTCCTGAGCCACGTAGCCACGCTCGTGGAGGTCGCTGAACTTGACGCTGACCTTGCGCGACACGCCCGGCTCCTGCATCGTCACGCCGTAGAGCACGTCGGCGATGGCCATCGTCCGCTTGTTGTGCGAGATAATGACGAACTGCGACTGGTCGAGGAACTCTTTGACGAGGTTCGTGAAGCGGTCCACGTTCGACTCGTCGAGCGCCGCATCGACCTCGTCGAGGATGGCGAAGGGGCTGGGTCTGGCGCGGAAGATGGCCAACAGCAGCGCCACGGCGGTCAACGTCTTTTCGCCGCCCGACAGGAGGCTGATCCGCTGGAGTTGCTTGCCGGGCGGGCGGGCAACCACCTCGATGCCGGCCTCCAGGACGTCTTGCTCGTCCTCCAGGAACACGTCGGCCTTGCCGCCGCCGAACAGTTTCCGGAACAGTTCCTGGAAGTGCTCGCGGACGGCGTCGAAGGTGGTCATGAACCGTTGGCGGCTTTCGCGGTTGATGCGGTCGATAAGGCCGCCGAGCGCCTCGCGTGCGGCCACGAGGTCGTCGTTCTGCTTCCGCAGAAACGCGGTCCGGTGCTGGAGGGCCTCCTGCTCGTCGATGGCCTCGAGGTTGACGGCGCCGAGGCGTTCGATCTTGGCCTGGAGTTCGTGGATCTCCTCGGCGACGGCGTCCCAATCGACCTGCTCGGCCTGCCATTGGGCATAGCGTTCGGCCAGGTCCATGCCGAAGTCGTCGCGGACGCGTTGGACGAGGTCGTCGCGTTTGGTCTGGAGTTCGCGTCGCTGGAGTTCGCGTTCGTGGATGCGTTGCTGGAGTTCGTCGATCTCGCCCTCGATGGTCCGGGCGTCGCGCGAGAGGGCCGAGATGGCCTCTCGCCGCTCGGCCCTCTCGCTCGCCAGGCGGCGGGCCTCGGCCTCGGCCGTCTCCTTGTCCATGAAGAGGGTCGCGAGTTCCGACTGGAGCCGGAGCATCGTCTGCTGGGACTCGCGGACCCGCTGCTGGCACTGGGCGAGTTCCGTGCGGCCCTCCTCGATGCCGCTGCGCGTGGCAGCGAGGTCGCGGCGAGCGGCGGCCAGGGCGTCCACGAGCGCCGTGTGCTTCTCGCGCAACTGGGCCAGCATCACGTGGGCGTCGGTCCGGTCCTGCTCGCAGGCGTCGCGCCGGCCGGCGAGCCCGTCCTGCTCGGCAACCAGTTCGGCGACGGTCGCCTGCTGCGCGGCCTCGCGCTGCTCGATGTCGGCGATCTTGCGTGCGGTGGCGTCGCGCGCGGCGGTCACCTCGCGGTGCTGACGGGTCAGGTCCTCGAGTTCGCTTTCGAGGACCGGTCGTTCGGTCTGGAGTTGGCGACGGGTCTCGGCGAGTCGCCGGAGGCGTCCCTCGACCTCGACCTTCCGCATCGACGCCTCGTAGATTTCCTGCCGGAGTTCCTGCTGGGCCTCGTCGAGCGCCGCCAGGGCTTCAACGGCCCGGCAGCGCTGGCCGTCGAGCCGTTCGATGCGTGCTCTCAGGTCGTCCTGCCGGCCCCGGATCGCGAGGAGTTCCGACCGACGGGAAATCAGACTCGTCTCCGGTCCGGGCGGCCCGATCGCGATGGACCCGTCGGCCTCCAGAACGCTGCCCGAGAGGCTGACGAAGCGGTAGCCCCGGAGCGGCCCGCGTGCCAGTTCCACCGCGCCGTCGAGCGTCCGCACGACGACCGTTCGAGCCAGCAGATGCTCGATGGCCGGCCGGACCGATTCGGCCGCACGCACGTAGTCCATCGCCCACCCCACCACCTCCGGGTAGGCCGACAGGGCCTGCCCTGAGCCAGTCGAAGGGTCGCGGCCGTTGCCGGCAGGTTGGATGGCATCGAGGGCGAGGAAGCGAACCTGGCCGGAGAGTTGCCCCTCGAGACGGCGGGCCAGGGCCAGGACGTCGGCCTGGCGGTCGGCAATCAGGAGTTTCTCGGCCGGGCCGAGGGCCGACTCGATGACGACGGCATGGTCCACGTCCACTTCGATCAGGTCGGCCACCATGCCGCGCCATCGCTCGGAGGCGCCGCCCGTCCGGATCGCGTCGGCAACCTTTCGGACGGCGGCGGGGATGCCTTCGCCGCGGCGTTCGAGGTCTTCGAGCAGTTCGCGGCGGCTGTCGAGTGCGGAGGCCTCCTCCTTGGCGCGGGCGAACTGCTCTCCCACCTGTTCGGCCTGGTGCTGCTTGGCCTCGGCCTCGCGGCGTTTCACCTCGAGGCGCCCGCGCCGGTCGGCGACCGCCCGCTTCAGGGTTTCGCCCTCGCGGCGGAGGGCCTCTTCCTGAGGCGCGATCCGCTCGAGCGAGGTCGCGATCTCGTTGCGCCGGGCGTGGAGTTTGCCGGCTTGCCCGCCGAGCGTCTCAAGCGATGCGTCGAGGCCCGCCTGGCGGCTGGCGCGCCGCGTGCGTTCCTGGGCCAGGTCGAGCATGGCCGTCTTGGCATCTTCGATGCGGCCGGTCAGGTTTCGGACCTGGTCCGTCAGGTCGCGCAGCCGCTGCTCGATGGACGCGACGGTGCCCTCCTGGTCGCGTGCCGCCATGGCGACATCGGCCATCTCGGTGCGGCGTGCTTCGACGGCGGCGTCGGCCTCGCGCAGGTGGGCCGAGAGTTCGCCGATCTTGCGTCGGTCTCGCCCGACGATCTGCCTGAGTTCGTCCACGCGTGTGCGGTGGAATCCGATCTCGTTCTCGCGCGTGGCCAGACCGGAGCGGATCTCGCTCAGCCGCGAGTCCACGTCGCGAACACGGCCCTCCAGGTCCATCAGTTCCGCTTCAAGGGCCGACCGCTGCTGGTCGAACTGTGCCAGATGAGCGGACCGAGCCGCGCGTTCGTTCTGGCGGGCGTTGATGTCGGTCTGCTGTGCGGCCAGTGCGGCGCTGTACTCGTGGTACTGGTTCAGGGCGTACGAGACGCGGAGTTCCTTCAGGCGTGCGGTGTACTGCTTGTAGTTGCGTGCTTTTCCGGCCTGGTACTTGACGCTTCGCAGCCGCCGCTCGACTTCGTCGAGGATGTCGCCGAGGCGCAAGAGGTTCTGCTCGGTGCGAGCGAGTTTGCGTTCGGCCTCCTTGCGTTTGGCCTTGTACTTGGAGATGCCGGCGGCCTCCTCGAAGATGAGGCGGCGTTCGTGCGGATTGGACTGGAGCAGCACGTCCACCTTGCCCTGCTCGATGAGGCTGTAGGCATCGACGCCGATGCCGGTGTCCATGAACAACTCGCGGATGTCGCGCAGGCGGCAGGGCTTGCGGTTCAGCAGGTACTCCGACTCGCCGTTGCGGTACAGGCGTCGGCTGACTTCGATCTCCGCCACGTCGATGGGCAGCGTCCCGCTCGAGTTGTCGAAGGTGAGCGTGGCCTCTGCAAAGCCGAGGCTTCGCCGGCTCTCGGACCCGGCGAAGATGACGTCGGCCATTTCGCGGCCGCGCAGACTCTTGGGGCTCTGCTCGCCGAGGACCCACTTGACGGCATCGACGATGTTCGACTTGCCGCAACCGTTCGGCCCGACGATGACCGTGATGCCGGAGTCGAACTCAAACCGGGTCCGGTCCGCAAAGGACTTGAATCCAAAGACTTCCAGTCGCTTCAGTTCCACGCTGTCGGTGCTCCCCTGTGCCGTGTTGCGCCATCGCCGCCTGCGGCGACGGCTGTTGCCGTCGCAGCGCCGTTGGCCGGTCGCGTCGGCGTGCCGCCGACACCTAAACGCCGCGCCGCGTCACGGCTTCTCCCCTGTGGTGCTGATCGGGCGAGCCGTCGGCCGGTCGCCCGGAATCCGGTACTCGAGCGGCTGGAGCACGATCGGTCCGGTCAGGGCCCCCTTGCGGGACATCTCGTGCAAGAGCCCCACGGCGTCGCTGTACCCGAGGTCAAGGCCCTGCACCTTGGGCTGCGTGTCGGTGACGCCGAACGGCGAGGCCAGTTTCTCGATGAGGTCTCTGACGTTGAGGGCCGCCTCAACGCGCACGTCCCTGGAGTGGCGGCGCGAGATGAGTTTGAGCGTGTCCTCGGCCTCGAGCGCCGTGGCGGTTACGCGGCGGGTCTCGGCGAGAATGGGCGGCCGGATCGCCACATCGCCGAAGATGACGATCTGCGGCTTCAGGGTCCGTGCCACGTAGACGAACGGCTCGCCCCGCGTCGCAACGATGCTCAGGGTGAACTTGTCGACGAACCGGCGGGCGACGAACGTGGGCGGCGCCAGCCGCTGCATTTGTTGCCAAGCCGCCACGCGGACCCGCGCGCTCGTGGCCTTCAGCGCGCGGCCGAGGACGCCGAGTCCGATGCCGCTGCGAAGTTGACCCAGGGCCACCACCGCCTGTTCCTGGTACCCCGAGGTATCGTCCTTGGCAATGCGCTCCAGGACATGAACCGCCCTGGCGTCTTGAAGGCAGGCGAGCGTCCGGCCCACGTAGAACCGGACGGCGTCGCTCGAGTGCGTGCTGAGGCCGTACAGATGCGGTGCCACCGTCGGCCCGAAGGCTTCCAGGCACAGCGCCACGCGGTCCATGTCCTCGCCGGTCTCGAGCGTCTCCAGGAGCAGGGCGACCCGCCCGTCGCGCGCGCCCGGGGTCTCTCGCATGTAGATGGCCCCGACGAGGTCCAGGAAGCGGGTCTTGTCTTCTCGGAATCGTCTCGGCACGGCCAGGTCGATTCGGCCGGGGTCCTCGGTGCCCGAGGCGGCGCCGGGGAATCGAGCGTTCACGAGACGGACGATCTGGTCGGCGGTCCGGACCGACGGTGTCAGGAGTGCGAGCCGAAACTGGCGCGCCTTGAGCGCCTTGCCGCCGGCCAGTACGCGGCCGAGGCGCGGGTCGCCGGCGCCCTTCGGTCTGCCTGCCGAGCCGAACGGGGAGACGAAGATGCTGCCGCGCCCGAGCGCCAGCGGCTCGCTTCGCAATTGCACCCCGCGTGCGAGTTGGACGCGCGTCAGGTCGCATTCCAGGAGGAACCCCCCTTCGAGGCTGGTGGTGTCGGTCCTCGGAATGGCCTGCACCGCGAGGTCGAACCGTTCTCCCTTGCCGAGGCCCGGCGTCAGCCAGCCGTTGACCGTCACGACGGCCGTGTCGGGACTGGCGAGGATCTCTTCGGCGTGGCCCACCTTGTTGCGGCGCATCATGTCGAGGATCCGTTGGCGTACCCCTGGGGGCACGACCTTGGTGCCCGTGCCGTCGAGGCCGGTCACAAAACCGAAGCCTTGGACGGCCACGGCTTCGCGGCCGGCGAACCGGGCCACCGTGCCGACGGTGTCCTTGAGGTAGCCGAGCAATTCGACGTCGCGCGGGGTGCGCGGTTCCCTGGGTTCGCGTTCGCGCAGGCAGGACGGGGAGGCTGCAGCCAGGGCGACAACCGCCAGGCAGAGCGTGGCGGAGGCACGGACGGCAGGCGTCCGCCTGACCATTTGTAGCGTCCGGCTGGCGCGCATACAGACCCCGCTCTCAGTGTACGATGTATCGACGGCGCGGGTTATCGGACTTTAGCCAAAGCGGCACACACGAGCGGTTTTTCAAGGCGTATGCCCTGCTGCGGGCCGGTTGCAGCGCCGCCGCCCCCTGACGCTCCGACGGACGTGTACTCTAGGAAGTGGCATGAGGTGTGTCAAGCGCGTCCAGCGCCCCAAAATCTGGTGGGTGAGCGCGAGACGTGCACCGTTACCCCGCGCGGGCCGTCTGCTCGGCCGCCTGACCGCGGATGCGGCAGCGGGCGACGTAGCACCGGGCGATTTCGGCCAGGGCCTCCGTCTCGGCCGGGCCGTAGGGGGCCACGTGGCGCAGGTCCGGATCCAGGGCATGCGTCGGCTCGAAGCGCTGGAGGTTCCAGGAGGCGGCGCCGGCGATCGAGGCGCCCATGGCGCGGATCTCGTCTTTGCCGATGAAGGCCGGGCAGAGGGTGGTGCGGAACTCGTACTCCACCCGGCCTTCCATCAGCAGGTCCATCGAGCGCTCGACGAGCGCCAGGTCCATACCGGGTGCGCCGCAAACCCGGCGGTACCGATCGTCGAGCGGGGCTTTCAGGTCCATCGCAACGGCGTCCAGGAGGCCGGCGTCCAGGAGCGCGGCGAGGCGGTCCGGGAACGTCCCGTTGGTGTCGAGTTTGACGGCGAGGCCGGCGCCGTGCAGCCGCTCGCACAACTCAGGAAGCGTCGGCCAGAGGGTCGGCTCCCCGCCGCAGATCACCATGCCGTCGAGCCACCCCTGGTGCGATGCCACGTGCGCGAGGATGCCCTCGAGCGGAATCGTCTCCTCGGAATCGGTAAGCAGCGGCCCGGCATGGCAGAAGCGGCACCGCAGGTTGCACCGCGGCAGGAAGATGATGGCGGCCAGGCGGCCGGGCCAGTCCGCGAGCGTCGTCGGATGGTATCCGGCGATGGGCGGCAACGGTTGGGACGCGTCGGGCTTCATTGCACCGGGGGCCGTGAAGCGGAACCGAGAAACGCCTTGACCTCGACCGAGGGGGGCAACGTGCCTTCCCATCGGGCCATGGCTTCGCCGGCGTCGCTGCGGAGGATGGTGGTCGGAACGTCCGTCACGTCGTTGAAGGCCCCCTCGGCCATCCCCTCGACGGACTCCACGTCGTGGTAGGCGACCAGGACCTCGTCCTCGGCGTCGGCCTTTCCGATCAGCAGCGCCAGTTTGTCTTTGGTGCTCTCACACTTGGGACAGCCGTTTTTGCCGTAGACTTCGAACCTCATGGTACCTCCTGCGTATGCTGGCGTCACGTCGGTTGGCTATGAACCGCATCGGCGTCAGACGTTGACCTTGTCCTGCGGCTGGTAAGCCGACTTGATGAAGACCGCCTTCAAGGGCGTGTCCGTATCGTTGATGATGTTGTGCACCTCTTCGGGTTCGATGCGAAACGCCGCACCGATCTCGATGGGGTGCTCGGCATCGTCGATGATGATTCGTCCGCCCTTTCCCTCGACGAAGTAGAACGTTTCTTCGACCTCGCGGTGTTTGTGGCGTCCGAGTTCCTCGCCCGGGCCGAACAGGATGACGCCCCAGTCGATCCTCGGCCCGCGGAACAGATACTTGACGCCGCTCGTTCCGTTCCGATACTGCTGGTCCTGCTCCCGCACCATCTGCACGACTCGCGTCCCCTTCCGTATACCGGTTTAGCGTGCTCTCGAAGCGATGTCATTTCGACCGAGCCCTCGCCAAAGGCGAGGGCGAGCGGAGAAATCTCGTCGTCCGCACACGGATAACAGCGAGATTCCTCGACTCGCTTCGCTCGCTCGGAATGACACGCTAAACGCCTCCCCTTCCGTCCGGCCCCAGGGCCTGCGCACCCGCCCGTTCCACCTGACCCCAAGAAGCGACGGGGAGCCGGGGCGGCGAATGACAGCCTTGCGGCTCCCGGCTCCTCCGTCAACAAGGGGTCCCAAGTCAACGTCCCGTCCGCCGAGGCGCGCCCCCCTCCTCGGCGCGCCTCAGCCTGCGGCCGTGCCGATCTCGGTCGACCGCATGGGCGGGACGACTTCCGCAACCGAGTAGTTCCCGCGACGCCGGTCCTTCAGTTCGCCCAGTTTCGACTTGTTCCAGTTCGACACGCGACTGAAGTACCCGACGATGCGGGTCATACCGTACACGTCTTGAGACTCGCACCAGTGGCAACTTTCCTGGAGGCCCGGCGTCGTCCGATGGCACTCGTTACAGATGGTGAACTCCGGGCTGATGGTCAGTTGCGCTGCGGGCGTCTTCTCGTAGGTTCGCCGCACGAGTGTCAGGATGCTCTCGGCGGGCGGCAGTTCCTCGCCGACGAAGGCGTGGATGATGGCGCCCGACTCGATCATGCGGTGGAACTTGGCCTGCTTCCGGATGCGGGTCAGCAGGTCAACCGGCGCGTCGGCCCGCAGGTGGATGGAATTGGTATAGTAGTACTCGTCGGCCTTGATGTTGCCTTTGAGGACGTCGCGGGTCTGCGGCCAGTCGCGCATGTCTACCTTGGCGAGCCGGCGGGCGGCGCTTTCGGCCGGCGACTCTTCCAGACTCACCTTCAGGCCGTATTGCTCGCCGTACTGCTTGGCCTGCCGGTGCATGTGCGCCACGACCAGCAGGCCCCGCTTCAGCGCCCGGTCGCTCTCGTGGAGTTCCTCGCCCATCATATGCTGGATGCACTCGTTCAGGCCGACCAGACCGATGATGTAGGTCGCGGCGTCGAGGTCCACGTACGGCCGGTTGTCCTTGGCCGTCTTGCCGATCTGCCAGAGCGGCATGTGGGGCCCGTCCATCATCTTCTTGACAAACTCGCGTTTCTCCTGGTGGGCTTGCATCGCGATGTCCATCGCCTCGAGGATGTTCCGGTACAGGGCATCCCACTTGCCCGGCCCGGCGCGGTAGGCGGCCTGCGGCAGGTTGATGGTCACGTTCTGGAAGCCGCAGAACCGCATGCTCTCGGGGTGCTTGATCATGTGATCGTCTTCGATGGCCGTCCGCAGACGGCAGCAGGCGCTGAGGGTCACCTCGTCGCGGTCGAAGACGAAGTACGGCACCCCGTTTTCGGAGGCAATTTGGCACGCGTACTCCAGAAGTTCGAGTTGCTTCGGCTCGCGGAACGTCTCGGCGCTGATATGGAAGTCGCATTTCGGAAAGGCAAACAGGTGGCCGTGCTGGTCTCCTTCGCGCCAGACATCGAGCATGGCGCGGCAGAACATCTGGGCGGCCTCCTCGTAGTCGCCGTACGTGCGGCCGGTGTATTGGCCGCCCGGACCGATCGCGGGCACGTCCTTGAAGTAGCCCGGCACGCCTGTGTGGACGTTGAAGTCGAGGAACAGGGTCTGGCCGCCACGGCTGAACGCCGACTGCGAGCACGAGAAGATCAGGTGCTGCGCCTCCTGCCGCATCTGGCCCGCGCTCATGTGCTCGACGTACGGGGCGTACATGATGTTGACGTGCGCCACGCCCAGGGCCCCCGCGTAGTACGCCTGCATCGACGCCAGGAACGTGTTGAGGTGGCCCGTCAGCGTCCTGGCATGGCGGGCCGGCGCGCTCTTGGTGTCGAGGTTCTCGAGGTCCAGGCCGTACTTCTTCAGGTACTCGAGGCTGTGGCTGGAGCAGTACACGCGCGTGGGGTATCCGAGGTCGTGCAGGTGAACGCGGCCGGTGAGGTGGGCCTCGGCCACCTCGCGCGAGAAGATCTCGCCGAGCGCAAACTGCTTCAGGACCGACTCGGCGATGGTCAGGTTGATCGCTTCCGGGTTATTCTGCGAGATGTTCGAGTTTTCCTGGCTCTTCGAGTAGATGAGGTTCACCAGGTCGAACCGCGGCATGCCGAGGACTTTCTGCCGTTCGAGCCGCCCCGTGAGCCTGCGCTCAAACAGTTCGTTGTCCACGAGTTCGCGGATCAGGCTGGTCGAGATGCGTTCCAGGCCCGAGACCAGCACCTTCTCCTCGACGGCGGTCGCCACCTTGCGGGCGGTGGACGGGTCGAGGTACGCCTCCTTCTCGAGGGCCTCGACGATGCGGCTCTTGTCCCACGGCAGGAGGGCGTCCTTGGCGCCGGTGTCGACCAGGAGGGCGGCGTCCGTGCTACTGCGCTTCGTCCGGCGCATGGCCTTGCGGACTTTGGTCGCCCGCCGCGCCTGGGCACGTTTGTCGCGATACAGGATGTAGGCCTTGGCGGTCTTGGCATGGCCGGTCTCGATCAGGACCTTCTCGACCATGTCCTGGATGTCTTCGATGCCCGGGATGTCCCCCTCGTAATGGCGGTTCAGGTAGTCGGTGACCGCCGCTGCCAACTCGTCGGCAATGAATCGGTCTTCGCCTCCGACGGCCTCGGCTGCCTTGAAGATCGCGTCGGCGATCTTTGCTTTGTCGAACGACATGACTTTCCCGTCGCGTTTGCGGATCTGCGAAATACGCCGCTGCATACTCACCCTCTCCCTACCCGTGCATGTCCCTGCTTGTGTCTCCCCCGGCGGTCCCGTACCCCCGGCTCGTTCCTCCGTTACCGGGGGGACGACCCATCCGGGGGCCGTCCCCCCCACGCCCTCGCGGCGTGCACCCTCGGGCCGACCGTCAGTCGCCGCCGGTCGGCCGTTCGGCCGGTCGGGAGGAGCCTTCCCTTTGGGAAGGCTCCTCCCGACCGGCGGCGTTCCGGTCGCGCGCCTTGCCTCCCCGCTGCGACAGCATCGGCTCCACTTCCTGAACGAACTCTGAAATATCCTTGAAATCGCGGTACACACTGGCGAAGCGAACGTACGCCACCTGGTCTTCCTGGCGAAGTTTCTCCATGACGAGGTCCCCGATGGCGCGGCTGGGGATCTCCAGATCGTACTTCGAGGTCAGTTCGTCCTCGGTCTCCTGCAAGATGGCATCGAGGCGTTCGGTCGAGACGGGACGTTTGTGCAGCGCCAACATCAAACCGCGGCGGACCTTAGCGCGGTCATAGGCCTCTCGTGTTATACCGTCTTTCTTAATGACGCGCAACCGCAGTCTGCTCTCGGCGCGTTCGTACGTCGTGTAGCGCCGAGAGCACTCCAGGCATTCTCGTCGGCGTCGGATCGCGGCGCCGCTGGCGCGGGAATCCACAACCTTGTCGTTGTCCTGATGGCAGAAAGGACATTCCACGGCCGCAGGCTCCTCGCTGAGGCGGCAAAGCACCTTGTCGCCGGAACAGCAGTCAGCAAGACGTGCCAACATACAACATCTTGGGCGGCCCGGCTACTCTACGCCATCGGAATCCCGACCTCTGCATCTCCAGCAAAAACTGAGACGGTGCGGCAACGACCACCGTATGTCGGCAACGGGAAATCCTAGGCCCCATCATCTGGGGTGTCAACCGTTTTTTCTAAC
>Ga0114930_10004660_pt1 | contig 11490 bp, 12 predicted proteins | sample AnhtaG_FD_87300 | JGI IMG/M metagenome (GOLD analysis project Ga0114930, IMG submission 87300) | Deep subsurface microbial communities from Anholt, Denmark to uncover new lineages of life (NeLLi) - Anholt_01485 metaG | ecosystem: Environmental > Aquatic > Marine > Oceanic > Sediment | place... | reverse complement strand
AGATAATGTTGTAGTTGTTATATCCATCAGTTGTTCATCCCCTCAGATGAGTTTACTGATGAAATGGGTGAAGTTGATTAAAAAGATTCACTTTTGGGATTTACCTGCGGAAAGTGCGATAAAAGAAATGTGCGTTATATAATTACAGATGACCTTATGTTATTCAAGTTCAATTCAATAGCTTCGCTTGCTGGTAAAGACCCTGATAATTATCGTATTTCCATTAATGAAATAAATGGAAAGACTACGTTAGTAACATACACAACATCTGAAAGCGATAAAATTGAAAATACTATGTTGTGGTCATTGCATATTAATGATGGAATCAATCTTGGACACTTCCGACTTGTGTATGAATCAAATTTAAGTGAAATAGAAGGTCTTCAGATCAGATCACTCAACATTTTTGAGTATGTGAAAGGTGCAAAAATAGAAGGTTTTGCATCGCCTTATGAAATCATACGTGCACAAATAAACGTTACTTCAAATCGTAACAGGACCTTCACATACCATAATGAAGCCATGGCAAATGAAACCGGGTGGTATCAGATCAATGTTCCATATTCTTCAGACGGGACAACTACAAAGATTTCTGATTCTTATACAATTATAGGTCTGAATTCTCAAGTTTTAAAAAATGTATCGATCAGTGAAAATGATGTTATTAATGGAATAAATATTCGAATAGATCTAAATAGTGAATAATTAAAAAAAAAAACCTTGATGGACCCGGTGTCATAGCCCCCCCACATCACATTTTTTAGTATTACCACCAGCATAGAGCAATATAAGCTGCGCCATGAAAAAGTTATATTCCTGAAAAAACATCGTATATGAATTGATGTTATGTCGGAGGCAGGTATAAATATATAAAAGTAATATATAAATTAGGGTTGGTTTCATGAGTATGCTTATAACTGAATTCAAAAAAATACCTTCCGGAATAAAAACACTTGATGCAAATATCAATGATGGTTTTCCGGCAGGTTCGGTAATACTCCTGCTTGAAGACGTGGGTGCAGGCGCCCGGGAGTTCATCTATACTTCGATTTCCAATATTATCGATCTCAAATCAGATTCCCGTCATTTTGAGCTGATAAATAAAAAACACATAGAACAAATTGATGATGACGAGATCAACACCACACTGACGCTTCCCGGGGAGATATACTATATTTCATTATCCAGGTCCAGAGAGGACATATTGTATGAGAATGCCTATGCTTTCCACAAAAACTTCTACAATAACCTGAAACAAGGAATTGTGTTTAAAGAGCTGTCTGATATTTATTTCCGCAACAGTATCATCCGGAATTCCCTGATCTCAGATAAGCAAATGAATTTCAATGACAGTCCGGATAAGAATCTGCTGGAAGAAATCTCAGAATTATTTGACACGCATGCTCCCAACAATATCGTGATCCTGGATTCTTTGACCGAACTCATAATGTATGAAGGAGATTATTTAAATAAGAATGATATAATTATGTTTTTAAAAAGTCTGGTACGAATTTCTAAAACCTGGAATGGTTTAATATACCTGATACTGGGTAACAACATCCTTGATGTGCAGACGCAGGAGATCATTAACGATATCGTTGATGGCGTACTGACTTTTGAATGGTTCGCCAAGAAATCAGTAAAAATGCAGCGAGGTCTGTATATCACAAAATTCAGGGGACTCCTGCCCAGACTCGAGCAGAACAATATTGAAAAATTCGATACGAGGATAACCTCAGATGATGGATTCGAAGTATCAAACATTAGGAAAATTATCTAATATAAGTTCAAACGGCCGCGTATCATCAGGCATAAGCGGACTTGATGATATGCTAAATGGCGGCATACCGGCAGGTCATATAGTGGTGATCATCGGGGATCCGGGAACAGGAAAAACCACCACCTCATTGCAGTTCATCTTCGATGGATTAAGCAAAGGAGAGTCCGGGATCTTTATCAGTATCGAAGAAGACAGGGATTCCATAATTTCAACGGCAGCCTCTTTCGGGTGGGACCTGCAACAATACATCGACAGCGGGAAACTTGAATTTATCAAACTTGACCTGTCTGATATCAGAACCCTGGCCAGACGGGTAAAAACCGAATTACCCGAACTTATCAATGCTTCCAGGGCAAGTCGCCTGGTAATTGATTCTATTTCGCTTTTCAACATTATGTTCGATGATTCCATAGAGAACCGCGTACGGCTGGTCGATCTTAATAAGGCCATAAAAAAGTCTGGAATTACTGCTTTGTATACTTCTGAGACAAATGTAAATAGTCCGCGTCATTCGAAGGACGGGATCATTGAATATTCCGCAGACGGTATATTATTCTTACAACAAAGTGAGATCGCATCTGATATACGATTGAACTTACGCATTATTAAAATGAGGAGAACCATGCATGACCGGTTATATCGACCATACGATATAACTGAAAATGGCATCATAGTATATCCCATGGAATTGGTATATGCTGGCAATGATAAGTACAATATGTGATTTTTCCTTACAATAAGAAGGTAAGCCAATGAGGGTTGATGATGTTCTTGTTTTAACCAGATTTCTCATACTATGATTATTCGAAATGCCGGGCGATTATTTAAATATAATATGCGACTACAAATCCGTGTAAATCCGTGAAATCCGTGTCTTTTTATATTTCCAGACACGGATTTACTTGAGTTCATAAAGTTCAATAAATTACCAATTCACAATTTATGGTAGGATAATATGAATAAAAGAATGCTGATAATAATTATAGCAATTCTGATATTTTCAACTGCAACTCAGGTTCATGCTGAGACCATCCCCCCTAATATATGGAAATTGACCAGTGATCACTATAACATAATAGGTGAACCACAATTATTTGCTTCTATTGTTGGGGATCCTGAATATGAAAGCAGGGGAAAAGCCACGATATTCATACAATTGAAAAACGAAGGTCAGGTCTATGGATTTGAAATAGTAGATGAACCAGATCCTGCAAATGAGGATGAAATCGCAAATGCCAAAACAGAATTTAACCTTGAATATGATGTGACCACTGCAGTAAGTATTCATGGCACGTTAGAAAGCAAGAACGAACATATTAAAGTGTTAAGTGGGCAGCAGCTAGGGGGAAGCCTGCGAAACGGCGAGACATCCCAACCAATGGGATATGATATTGAAATATATGAGAACACACCATCAGGTGTTTATGAACTTATTCTGGATCTTACCTACCAATACCAGTATGATGTACAGGTAGATGGCAATAAAAGTCAGCCTGATATTAATTATTGGTATGAAACCAAGAACCAGACGCTTCCCATACAAATAATTGTGAAACAAAAAGCGGATTTTGAGATTGTAAAAGTAAGCGCTGATTTCAGACCAGGTGAGCAGGGTGTTCTTTACATCACATACAAGAATGTAGGTAGTGAAACCGCTGAAGATGTAGTGGCCAGTATAATCCTGGAGACTCCCTTTAGTACAACTGACAACCAGGCATTTATAGGCACCCTAAAACCCAATGAATCTTATGAAACACAATACAATATTAAAGTAGATAGTGACGCATTATCCAAGATCTATGCGATCAACACTGAACTGGAATATAAAAATGAACACAGGGATGCTAAGAGATCTGATGTAATGAGGGTACCGATAAAAGTGGGTGAGAGTATTCCATTAAGTGAAAGGATCGGATTTGCTGGATATGTATTGATATTTTTACTTATCCTTGGTGCTGTAATTTTTTATATCGTAAGGAAACGAGCGAGTTAGCAAACGATTTGAAAACCTTGAATTCCTCTGGAATTATAGTTAAAAACCAAACAATATTGTTTCTCTTTAACATTGAGTAGGTATCATATCCAATTTACTGGATTCTTCGCGCCCTTTGCGGACTTTGCGGTGAGATCTGAAAAACGGAGTCGACTTTGTTGATGTTTATGCTATTTCACCGTGGAGAGCGCGAAGAACGCAAAGATAAATTTGACCCCCCCAATCTAATTAGTGAAAATTTACCCACACGATCTTTAAGAGATCCTGTATTAATAGTAAAGGTTAAAAGGATTAAATACAAGTTTACGAAAAAAAAATAACGCGCATAGTGGTTGATTAAATGGAGATAAGAGAATGACACTCTCAAAACGAGTCATGATTGTAATGGTAATTGCCATTCTAACATTGATAGTTCTTTTCAGTGCAATTGATGGATGGAATTATGTAACAAAAAATGAATTTTGCGAAATATGCCATGGGATTGAATTTGAGAAATATAATACCCCTGGCGATTCTATGGATTTCGCTCATAATGATAACGGAATTTCCTGTTCCCAATGCCATGAAGCAGCCGGAACTGCAGGAATGTTGGAATTTAAAAAAGAAATTGCACTTATGCTAATATATGATGTGGCAGGTATTGATGCTCCTCCTGAAGAAGATGAAGTGGTAATAATTGAAAATAGATTTAGATGTCTCAAATGCCATTCTGATTATATTTCACTGACCTCACGAAGAGTAATCAACCCACACGGCGAAGCAGGCGATTGTAATTCATGTCACAAAGGACATGAAAGAGGAATTTCTGAACAAACATGCGGTGAATGTCATACTAAAGCCATTGAGTCTTTAGAATTCGAAGGCGGAAAACATGCAAAGAAGGGTTGTTCCTTCTGCCATCCACAACACGGATATGTTCCAAAGTGCCAGGATTGCCATGGATTGTATCATCCAGCTGGTTTCGAGGAATGCGCCCAATGTCATACCAATGCTCATGCACCGCGAAATCTTGAATTCTCTTCAAATATTTCAAAAGAAGATTGTACTTTATGTCATTTTTCTATTATACGAACTACTTTTGAAGCCCAGCCAACAAAGCATGTTGGAATTGAATGTGTGCTTTGTCATCCCAAACACGGTCAAATCCCGGTATGTACATCCTGCCATACTGGACATGATGAGACAATGAAAGCTGAAGAATGTACTCACTGCCATTTACAGGGTCATGTGCCTTCCCAGGTTGATTACCCTCCAACTACGCCAGCAAGCTTGTGTGGAGGATGCCATGAAGAGAATGCCAGACATCTTAAAGAGAATATCACAGGCCATTCAAACAAGAATTGTGCATACTGCCATCCACGGCATGGACAAATACCTGAATGCACTGCATGCCACGGATCTAAACATGGCATGTCGTCCGGATGTACCACCTGTCATATGGAGGCACATAATTTAGGCTTCCCGGAAACAGTGTGATCTACTGATTGAATATATGAGTGCATGAAATTAATTTCATGTACCACTTTCTTTTTTAGCATCCAATTATTAATTCGCCATTCAAGAAAGTCGGTAATTTGATGTATAAGTAAAGAAAATAAACGGCCAATGAGAATCCCAAAACCGCTTTGTCTTATCATACTTGACGGATGGGGTATTAATCCGAACATGGAAGGTAATGCTGTTGCCATAGCAAAAACGCCTGTGATGGACAGCCTTTTATCAAAATATCCCCACTCAACATTAGATGCTGCCGGTGAATCAGTCGGTTTGCCAGATGGACAAATGGGCAACAGCGAAGTGGGACATATGAACCTGGGAGTAGGCCGTACTGTTTATCAGGATATTACCAAAATAAATAAATCAATAAGTGATGGTGACTTTTTTCACAACCCGGCATTAATGGGGGCCATCGGATACGTAAGGGCCCATGGATCTTCACTTCATCTCATGGGTCTTTTATCTGATGGTGGGGTTCACAGCCATATTGATCATCTGTTCGCCCTGCTTACAGTGGCCAAGAATGCAGGGTTAAAAAAAGTATATATCCATGCATTCCTGGATGGTCGTGATGTTCCACCCCGTAGTGCCGAGCAGTATATTATCAAGGCAGAAGTAAAGCTGGAAGAATTGGGGATCGGGACCATTGCCACAGTCAGCGGGCGGTATTATGCAATGGACAGGGATAATCGGTGGGAACGGGTCCGTCTGGCCTATGATGCCCTGACCTTAGGGGTCGGTGAAACATCACCCAGTGCAACGGATGCGGTAAAAGCAGCTTACGAACGTGGTGAAAATGATGAATTTGTCAAACCTACAGTAATTCTTAACAACGGTAATCCCACAGCAACAATAAATAATGGTGATGCTGTATTATTTTTCAACTTCAGGCCTGACAGGGCGCGGGAGTTGACAAGGGCCCTGACCAGGCAGGATTTTACGGGATTTGAGCGTAAGAAATTACCTGATATCCATTTTGTTTGCATAACCCAGTATGATGAAACATTTGACCTGCCCGTGGCATACCCTCCCGAGTATCTGAGTAATACTTTGAGTGAATATCTTAGCAACATGGGAAAAACCCAGCTTCATATCGCTGAGACTGAGAAATATGCACATGTGACGTTTTTCTTTAACGGTTTTATTGAGAAACCCTACAAAGGAGAATACAGGAGCCTGATCCCATCACCAAAAGTGGCCACCTATGACTTAAAACCAGAGATGAGTGCCCATAAATTGACTGAAGTGCTACTGGAAAAGATCAGATCAAATGATTATGATGTGATTATTGTTAATTATGCCAATCTTGATATGGTGGGTCATACCGGGATATTTGAAGCTACTGTAAAGGCAGTAGAAACAGTAGATGAATGCCTCGGCAAAGTAGTAGACGCCATAATCTCGATTGGTGGTGCAGCACTTATTACAGCAGATCACGGTAATAGTGAGCAGATGAGCTATTATGAAAATAACAGCCCTCATACTGCTCATACTACAAACCCTGTGCCTTTGATATTGGTTTCTGAAATGGATAATGTAACAGTAAGAGAGGGTATCTTTGCCGATGTGGCCCCCACCCTCTTGGAACTACTGCAACTGGAAGTCCCGTCTGAAATGACAGGTCAGTCATTGATCTCAAGGATAATCTAATCTATCATAACATCCAATAGCCCGATATATGTCCAGTACTGCAGTTGTTTTTGATAGCGCGGGAACCTTGCTTCATATGTACCGTGCTGCCAAGAACCTGATAAACGGTACCATATGTTATGATATTGTGACCACTAACCTGGCAAGCACCAATCCGAATTACGGTATTGTGATCCTTCATATAGATCCTGATAAATTAATGCAGATCGATGAAAGCTATCTTATCCACCAATTCCTGGATGAATACAATATTGCCATTGATATTGGTTGCAGCAGCCGTCCGGTAAGTGTGGAAGAAGCCCGTTTAATAATTAATTTTGATTCAAGGGCAATAGTATCTGATCTTCATGAAGTGTTACAGGCTGTACTGGGGCGATGTGATAATCGCCGGTACATGGGAGTAGGCGTGATGATCGATACAGCTCATAATTGCATACCTTACACGCTAAGTACGGGAGGTAGTTTATTCCCTGGAGTAGCAGATGTGGTCAGGAAGCTGAAAGATATGGGAGTGGATGTCTATATTGCATCAGGGGATAAACAGGAAGATGTCGAACTGATTGCGGGAAGCATTGGAGTAAAAAAAGAACATACTTTCGGGCTTTCAACTCCCCAGCGTAAGGGCGAGATCATTGTAGAGCTGAAAGGGTCTTATGATAAGGTTGTTATGGTCGGAGATGCTATTAATGATATTATGGCGTTCAAGCAGGCTGATTTTGCAGTATTGACAGTCCAGCAGAGGAATGTGAGACCTGAAAAACTGAGTATTGAGGCTGATGTCATAATCAATCATATTTCCAAAATAGTCCCTCTAGTGGGTGATTTAATTTGAAAAAAGGAGAACATGTACTTTTATTAGGAAACGGCAAGCGTTATTTTGCAAAAGTTGAAGAAGGAGATCTTCATACTGATGTGGGTGTTTTCAAACTGGACAGCTTAATGGAATTGCAATATGGAGATACGATATCTTCTCATCTTGGTTTTGAATTAAGGATCTATAGTCCCAGGCTGCCTGATTTTTTTAATCACCTGAAAAGGAGCGGGGCCCCCATTAGTCCCAAGGACATTGGAATGATCATTTCGCATATTGGTCTTGGTAAAAATGATGTAGTGCTTGATGCAGGTACTGGTTCAGGTATAATGGCTATTTATTTGGGATATGTTGCTAAACGTGTAGTGACATATGAAATTCGGGAAGAATTCCTGGAAATCGCTAATTCTAATATTGAACTTGTGGGACTTGAAAATGTTGAGTTGAGATTTGGTGATCTGATTAATGAAATTCAATCAATTGATGAGATCTTTGATGCAGTAACCCTTGATATGCATCAATCGGCACAGGTGATCCCATTAGTTCCAAAAGTGCTAAAACCAGGAGGATATGTGGTGGTGTTCACGCCATTTCTGGAACAGGCTAAAGAGGTAAGAAATGCAATTAATGAGACCGGATTTGAAGAGACCATAACTCTTGAATGCACGCAGCGGGAGATTTCCTTCAGTGAAAGAGGGACCAGACCTTCAACCACCAGGGTTGGGTACACTGGATTTATTACTTTCACAAGAATGCCTTGAGTATTATCACATTTGTTGTCACATTTATCATTACATTTATCATTACAATTGTCATCACATTTGCCACTACAATTATTACCATATTTGCTACTACAATTGTTACCACATTTGCTACTACAATTGTTACCACATTTGCTACTACAATTGTTACCAAAAAATATATTGGTTATTAAAAGAACATATGTATTATTCTTTTAATTGCTGTATAATTGCAGCGATTTGGGAATGCATGCTACGTGGGCTAGCAATGAAGTGAATAAAGAGATTTCAAATCGCCGGAAGAAACAAGTTGCGACAATCTAATATGTTGTGAAATGCATAGGACCGGACATGGTCTTAAAAGATTGGAATAGAAATCAAATTCCTTCATTTCATAAATGTTGGTACACAATATAAGAGAATTCGTGTACGGAGTGATTGAATGCAAGCGCAAGTCCCTAAAAAAGGGAGCCTTCTGGAAAAGAAGGTCAGCCCACAATTAATTTTATTATTTTTATGAAATCTCATTCTTCCAATTTTGTTTCAATTATTCTTAATACTTGATTTTCTACAATATTCAGGGGCTGTTCGGCATCAATCACCAAAAAACGTTCTGGATCATTTTCAACCAGTGTTAGATAATTGGCCCTGACCTTTTCCAGGAATGCCACCGTTTCGAATTTAGTCTGGTGACTGCGACTCCCAACTCTTTTTACCGCAACTTCTGGTCTGACATCAAAAAGAATTGACAGATCAGGTATTATTGTCCAGCCTGTATGCAAATCCATCACCCATTCCAGCGCATTGTCAATAATTCCATCCAATGTTGCTCCCTGGTAAGCATACCTGCTATCAGAATACCGGTCCGAGATCACGATCTTGTTATCTTTAAGGGCAGGTCGTACTGTCCTGCTAAGGTGGTCGGCATGGTCTGCAATGAACAGGAACAGTTCAGCTATTGGGTCAGTCTCTGACTTGATCGCACGATAGACTGTCTCTCCTATCCATTCTGTGGTTGGCTCCCTGGTAAATATTATATCAGTATTTTCATCAAACTTCTGCTTTATTAGTTTTAAAATCGTAGATTTTCCTGACCCGTCAATTCCTTCAAAGGTTATCAGTTTTCCAGTCATGTAATCTTTCCTTAAAAGTCAAATAAAGAACTCTGATTCTTCTCTTCTTCGTTACTTGATCCCACGGGTTCTTCAGGTTCAATATTTATGGGAATTTCATCAGGTTCTGTCTTAATTTCTTTTCCTTCCTTCATGTGGGTAAATCTGCCGAACATTTCAATATCATGTTCAACTTCGTCCTGGATAAGCTGTTGAGCTGCCTGGTATATCTTTTCAACTTTCTTAGACGGCTTTGACTCCAATAAGAATGCGATCTCATCAGGATTGAGTTTCAACTCGGCTGCCAGACCCACAGAATGGTCGCTGCTTCTCATCATCTGTTTGAAAAAGACAAATAGGTCAGAGCGAACATATTCGCTGGACACGTGGAAATGTTCACCAATCTTTCCTGCCAGGGAATCCCTGATATTTCGCCTGGCCTTAGTCTGCCCCATTTTTCTAAAGTACTGGGGGGGCTGATATTTTTTATATCCCGGATATGTCTGGGTCTTAACAGCTGCAACCCCTCCTGACATAAGCAGTCCCGCATATCGCCAGAGTTTATAATTCTGCCTGCGTCTAACCCTTCCCAGGAACTGATCAGCCCTTGCAAGCTGGAAATATCCTGCAGCCATATCCTCATCTTTGGTATATCCTATGGGCAGATTCTCATCTATCCAGTGTATCAGCTGTTCCGGACTTTCATCCACCTGCCATGCTGCTTCCTGGGCAGCTCTGACATCATGTTCCCTGAATATTATATCCATTGCCTTGAATACTGTTTCTTTATTGTCCCTTGGAGCTGTGACCATATCATCAACTTCAAGTTCACGTTTGCCGATGGCCATGGCCTGGAGATCATTGATCGCACTTCTCAGGTCACCATTGGCTCCTTCCACGATCCTTTCGATAACACCGATGCCGATCATCACACCTTCGTTTCTGCATATATTTTTTAACGCTGTCACCATCGATGTGGTGCTGACACTTCTGAATTGAATGGGTCTGCAGGACATCCGAAGCGTGGGAGTTATATCATAGAATTCATTTGCGATCAGAATAATTGGTTGGGAGGTGGTCTTGATAACATTAATGAGAGCATTGGCACCGCCGCGGTCATAGTTCCCATGCAGATTATCTGCCTCATCCAACATGACAAGCCTGCGGCCCGTCGTACCGTCAAAGGTACCCATTTTACTGGCAGAACCTGCCACTTTCTGGATGATACCTGCAGTCCTCTGGTCACTGGCATTTAGTTCTATTATATCCCAATCCATCTCGTATGCAAGAGCGTAAGCTGCAGATGTCTTGCCTACGCCAGGTTTTCCGTAAAGTATTAAGGCCTTATCTTTGGGTACCCCACGTTCCCACTCATGGGCCCATTTGATCAGTTCTTTAACAATACTGCTGTGTCCTACCAGATCGGTAAGGTTTTTTGGACGATATTTTTCAGCCCATTCCATAGGCACTGTACTCATTGTTGTGTTATGTTAACGGCAGGATTAAAATAGATATCTTTTTTAGCTGGATTACCTAAATACAGCATTTTTATATTTGCTTTACCCCTGGATTTCCATTGGAATTTAATTATATTTCGTAATTTATATTTCATAATAGCCAACCTGATATGAATTTTAAGTTGGATCAAAGTGATCATTTTAATGTAATGAGCCTGTGGCAAATTAGATAAAATTCTTTATTTTCTCATATTAAGCAAAACAAGCACTTATTTTCGCAAAAAATTAAAGGTGAAGGCGCCGATTCGACAGGATAACAGGATAATTTTTCTCCCATCCTCTAAATCCTGTTTGAAAATTATAAATCACACTAAATTAATTTGTGGCGCTTCCGCAAAACGCGATGCGCCGTCGTATCGCTTTGCGCACCAGCGATGTGATGGAGAAATT
>Ga0114930_10004655_pt1 | contig 11500 bp, 10 predicted proteins | sample AnhtaG_FD_87300 | JGI IMG/M metagenome (GOLD analysis project Ga0114930, IMG submission 87300) | Deep subsurface microbial communities from Anholt, Denmark to uncover new lineages of life (NeLLi) - Anholt_01485 metaG | ecosystem: Environmental > Aquatic > Marine > Oceanic > Sediment | place... | reverse complement strand
TTAGAGGAAATCCTTACTAATCGGCAGCTTAGGGGGAGCCTTATTGCCAAAGGGATAGGGCAAGCTGCCAAATTCTCCTGGGAGCAAACGGCAGAAAAGACTCTTGAAGTTTACAAAGAGGTAGAGGAAAGTTTTGGCTAAAGTCAAGGCCTTTCACTTGGCTCCAATTTGAGAGCAATATTGGGACTTCGGCTGGACTCGGGGCGAGATAATGCCGGAACTGTCACCACGGAATAATAAGGCAGCCACTCTCTGCAAGCTCACGGAGCCGCTGGGATTCGGGAGCATCGTCGTAGAGGTGGGCTGCATACGGTATAGCGACGAGGTGGCATCGGAGGACGGTTGGAGCACTGTCTATCTGGCTAGCAGAGCTGAAGAGCGCAAATGGCAGTTTCATAGCGTAGACAACGATCCACAGGCCCTCCACGCGGCAGCGACCGTGCTTTTGAAAAACGGGCTGACCGAGGCCAGGTTACATCATGCCGATGCCACAGAATGGCTTCTCCGCTTTAGTGGTGTCATCGACTGCCTGTATATGGATGGTCCCGACGACCCAAATGCCAATCTAAGTCAGCTGATAGCCGCATATGATAAGCTTCAGTACATGGTGATCGTCGACGATACGCAGGAGTATGGAGGCAATCGCTGGGGGAAGGGCTCTATGACGCTTCCATTTCTTGAGGGCAAGGGATGGATTGTTCGTCACTACCTGACAGTGCCAGGGTATAGGATAAGCTGTGCAATGAGGATGTCCACCGTCTCGATGCTAGATTCAGCGCTTTCGACATCCTGAGATGCACTGGACTGATCTATCACATTCAAGACCCGGCGAACGTGCTTCCGACACTATCCGCTGTCTGTACTGAGACCGCTTGGAAATCAATCTATCTCATCACCAAACTTGACTCAGATATAGGAAGCACCAGCTTTGTCAAGCTGACGCGTATAAACTTTATGGTGGAGGTGCGGGAGAGTTGAACTCCCCGGGATAGAAAGCCGCCTTGAATTAATCGCTATCCTGAGATACGATGTTTAAAGCAAATTTGCTGAAGGGCATAGTTTAAGTTGTCCCAGATTTCCCTTTCCACTATGTGGGCTAAGGGTAGATTTAGTAACATGGCAAAATTCGTTGTCAAGACCAGGGACTTGGGCTTTACCCATGTTGAAGTGAACGCTTCTGTTTCTCCACAAGGTTTAAATGAACTTATCAAGACCTCAATTCCTATTTCAAGCATTCATTGTCCTTGTCCAGCTGTCTTACCCTCTAGAGGCATCCCGATAGCTAACCTTTCTCTAAGCTCTATAGAAAAGCGTGAACGAGAGGAGGCAGTTAACTTTGCCAGGAGAACGATAGAGCTTGCCCGAAAAGTAGATGCTGGAGCAGTAATCCTTCATGTGGGTGAAGTGCCAATTAACCCTGGTTTAGAAGTCGAGTTGCGCCAGCTTTACCGGCAGAATCTCACGCAAACTGAAAGATATAAGCAGATTAAAGAGCAGCTCATTTATCAAAGAGCTTCCCAAGCTACTTCTTACCTTGAAGCAGCAAGGAAAAGTCTTGAAGAGCTTAGCCAATATAGTCAGGAGCAAGGAATAATGCTGGGGCTTGAAACTAGATTCTACTTTCATGAGATACCAAATATAGAAGAAATGGAGGATTTACTTAATGAAATGAAGGGAAAGTCAGTTGGCTATTGGCATGATGTGGGACATGCTGAAGTGCAGCAGCGGCTTGGATTTGCTTCCCATAAAGAATGGCTTTCACGATTCAGCCATAAAATGATTGGTATACACCTGCACGATGTTATTGGGCTCTCTGATCATCGCCCCCCGGGCAAAGGGAATGTGGATTGGGAAATGGTGGCTAAGCATCTACCTCACAAAGCAATAAAGGTCTGTGAAATTGCTGAGTGGAATGAAGAAGAACAAATTCAAGGTGTGGTTAACTTTCTACGAGAAAAAGAGGTAACAGATTAGTTGAGACGAGCGAAAATGCCAAACTTGGTAGAGCTGCGAGAAAAATTAGGCACATACATTACCAAGCCGATAATCGGGAGTTTGAATAAGAGCGGCATAAAGCCTGATACTCTCACCTTTGTAGGTTTAGCTACAGATATTGTTGCAGCTTATGTCATTGCTACCAGCCATTTTTTCCTTGGTGGGGTTTTGATTTTAGTCTCCGGTCTATTTGACCTCCTGGATGGAGCGTTAGCCCGCTTCGCTAATCAAACTACAAAGTTTGGTGCTATTCTAGACTCCACAGTTGACCGCATTTCCGAAGCAGCGATATTTTGTGGTCTTTTGATTTGGTATTTGCCCAAAGGGGCCACCTTAGAGATTGTGGCCATTTTTGCCGCTTTAATTGGGTCTTTTCTTGTTAGCTATATAAGAGCTAGGGCAGAGGGACTAGGTTTGGAATGTCGAGTAGGTTTGTTTACCAGGGCTGAAAGGGTTATAGTATTAGCGGTAGGTTTGCTGGTAAATCAAATTTATATTGCTTTATGGGTTTTGGTAGTCTTCGTTTATATCACCGTAGCTCAAAGGTTGTTTTACTTATGGAAGCAAGCAAAAGTCAGGAGGTAACTAAATGCCTGTCATAGCTGTTGTGGGAGGCCAATGGGGTGATGAGGGGAAGGGAAAGATAATTGACTTTCTAGCTGAGAAGGTTGAAGTAGTGGTTCGTTTCTCAGGGGGTGATAATGCCGGCCACACAGTAATTAACCCCTATGGCGAATTCAGAATGCATCTTGTGCCCTCAGGCATTTTTTACCCACAGGTGACTTGTATTATCAGCAATGGGGTGGTTATTAACCCAGCAGTGCTTCTTACAGAATTAGATGAACTTCGAAGCCGTGGTGTGGATGTAAGTCATCTCATTATCAGCGACCGTGCCCATCTCATCATGCCTTATCACATCCTTCTTGACGGACTGGAGGAGGAAAGACGTGGTAAGGGAGCTTTGGGCACTACACGCAGGGGTATTGGCCCTGCCTTCGCTGATAAAGTAGCTCGTTTGGGGATCCGTGCTGGGGAATTATTAAACAAGGATATATTTCTGAAGCAGCTAAGCTCAACCCTTGAGCTTAAAAACGCTATTCTTACCAAAGTATATCAACATCCTCCTTTGCTTTTGGAAGAAATCTTTGAACAATATTGCCACTATGGAGCGCAGCTAGCCCCATTTATCAAGGAAACCAGCTCCATAATCGGCCGAGCGATGGCAGGAGAGGGACTAATTTTACTGGAGGGTGCGCAGGGAACTTTGCTTGACCCTGACTTTGGCACCTATCCTTATGTAACTTCCTCCTCGCCATTAGCCGGAGGAGGTTCTATTGGAGCGGGCATAGGCCCGATGGCATTTGATCGCGTTATCGGTGTATTTAAAGCTTACAGCACCAGAGTGGGCAGCGGCCCCATGCCTACTGAGCTGCAGGACAAAGTGGGCGAACTTATACGGGAAAAAGCCCACGAGTATGGCGCTACGACAGGGAGGCCGCGACGCTGCGGTTGGTTTGATGCTGTGGCTGGCCGCTTCAGCGTTCAAGTAAATGGCTTTAGCGATATAGCTTTAACCCATCTTGATGTTTATGATGATTTTCCTTCAATTAAAATATGCACGGCCTATAGATTTGATAACAAGATTATAGATTCTTTTCCCAGCAATGTAGCTATATTAGAGAAATGCCAACCAATTTATGAAGAATTGCCTGCCTGGCAAGTGTCAACGACCAAAATCCGTGATTTTGACCAGCTGCCTTTGGAGGCTCACCGTTACATAGCTAGGCTTGAGGAACTCCTTTCCTGCCCTGTTAGCTATGTTACCGTGGGACCAAAGAGAAACCAAATGATAAAAGTGAGATCTATTTTCCCTGAGTAGCTTTTCCTTACCTTAATCTTGTCCCTTATGAGGGAGAAGGGAGAGGTAAGTCAATTTTATAATCTTTCAACGTTGCCCGAATAAGCGCAGCTGATTTCTCGTCAGGCTCAGTCATGGGTAAGCGAGTTTTGCCTACCGGAAAACCGAGATAATTTAGGGCATACTTAACGGGCATAGGATTAGTGATAACGAATAAAGCATTTACCAAAGGCAATAAGTGACGGTGAATACTGGCTGCCTCCTGAGTTTCACCGCTAAAAAATTTCTCCATCATATCTTTTATCTGGATTCCTACTAAATGTGAGGCCACACTGATTACACCATGGCCTCCCAAAGCGAGAATAGGCAGGGTATCACTATCATTGCCGCTATAAACTAGGAAGTCGTCTCTGGTCCCCTGTACAATCTCAGCTACCTGACGAAGGTTACCACTAGCTTCCTTTACGCTCACAATATTATCAATCTGGCTTAGCTTGATTACAGTATCGGAGGCAAGGTTAGCCACTGTGCGTGATGGCACATTATAGAGAACGCAAGGCAAAGTTGTGGCTTGAGCAATAGCTTTAAAATGCTCAAATAAGCCTTGCTGTGTGGGTCGATTATAATAAGGAACTACTAGAAGACAAGCATCAATTCCGGTTCTTTCTGCTTCTTTAGTTAGCTCCTGGCTCTCTTTAGTGTTATAGCTACCGGTGCCAGCCACTATTGTCCCACGGTTAGCTATCGCCGACTTCACTTCAGAGAGAAGACGTAATTTTTCCTCGCGACTGAGGGTGGGAGATTCTCCAGTTGTGCCAGAAACTATCAAACCATCGCTACCAGAATCAAGCAAAGCTCGAGCTAAATTCTTAGCCTGCTGATAATCAACCTTACCCTCAGCGTCAAAAGGTGTAACCATAGCTGTTAATAAGCGACCTAGATTTCTCATTTTAAACCCCCTGCCCTTTGCTAGATGAGGAGTGTCGGAGGGAAAGCTTCCGCCCCCTCTTATGTGCTATGCAGCCTAGCTTTATCCCCTCCTCAGCGATTTGTACAGCGTTTAACGCTGCCCCTTTGCGTAAATTATCAGCCACAATCCACATAACTAGTCCGTTAGGGTGAGAAGTATCCTTTCGGATTCTGCCCACAAATACGTGATTTGAACCACTAGCTGCCCAAGGTAGGGGATAGAGGCTAACACTAGGGTCATCAAGGATCTTGATTCCAGGAGCCTGAACCAAAATTTTCCTTGCCTCCTCCGGAGTGATAGATGAGCTAAATTCCACATTCACTGCTTCACTATGTCCAAAATAAACAGGGACTCGAACACAGGTTGCTGAAATAGCTATATCCCTAGCATGCATTATTTTTCGTGTTTCTTCTACCATTTCTTGCTCTTCCTTAGTATAGCCATTGTCCAAAAAAACATCAATTTCCGGCAATACATTAAAGGCTATTTGGTGAGAATAGACATGGGGGCAAACACGACGCCCCTCTAAAACCTGTCTTGTTTGGCTTATTAGCTCTTTTAAAGCACCAGCGCCACTGTCTGATACCGCCTGGTAAGTGGTTATAATAATTCGTTTTACAGGATTAACTTTATGCAAGGGATAAAGAGCCGCTACCAATTGGATTGTGGAACAATTTGGATTAGCGATTATCCCCTTATGCCATTTTATATCCTCAGGATTTACCTCAGGAACCACTAAAGGAACCGTAGGTTCCATTCTAAAAGTAGCGCTATTATCAATGACCACTGCCCCAGCCTCAACAGCTAGAGGTGACAGGCGGCGGCTAACATCGGCACCAGCGAAAAAAAGAGCAATATCAACATCACGAAATACCTCCGATGTAGTTTCCTCAACTTCAAATTTTTGGTGATTAAAGAAAAGCTTTGTACCTGAGGAACGCCTGGAGGCAAACAGTTGCATGGAAGCCACAGGAAAATTTCGCTGCTCAAGCACTTTGATAAACTCCTGCCCTACAAGCCCAGTAGCGCCGACAATAGCTACACTGAACCCTTTCATGCCCTTTTCTTTCCTACAGCTTCAGTAAGGCATCTAAACCGTAAATCAACCCCTTGTGTTTTGTAACCTCTTTGATCGCCAAAATGACGCCAGGCATATAAGATTCGCGACTTATGGTCTCGTGGCGCAAGCTCAAGGTCTGACCTGCGCCGCTAAATATAACTTCTTGCCCCGCCATAAATCCTGGCAACCTCAGGCTATGGATAGCTATGCCCTCTATTTGCCCACCTCTGGTGTTGCTGACTACTTCTCTTTCAGTTTTGGGATGAACGAAAGGTTTGCCATGCGCTTGTAGCATAGCTTTTGCTGTGGTTATAGCAGTCCCCGAAGGAGCATCAATTTTCTTATCATGATGCATTTCTACAATCTCAGCGTAATCGAAAAATTTGGCTACGACCTTCGCCAAATGCATTGAGAGCACCGCGCCTAGGGAAAAGTTAGGTGCCACTATAGCAGCAATGCTATTGGCCTGACATAGCTGCTCAATCTCCTTCAGATTTTCCTCAGAAAGGCCTGTGGTGCCTATAACCATGTTAACTCCTTGTCTAATAGCGACGCGAGCAGCTGCTATGGAAGCCGTGGCATTAGTAAAATCTACTACTACATCAGGATTGCAACTCTTCAGAAGGGAGTTTAAGTCAGAGGAAAATGGTATCAACTCTGAAGTCTCCAGCAAAGGAAGATACTGCTGAGTTACTTTTTCTTCTACAGCACCAACTATCTCTAGCCCAGGTTCATTGAGCACGGCTTTAGTCACCTCCCGCCCCATCCTGCCTAAAGCTCCATTAATAACTATTCTTATGTGTTCCATGCGTTACTCCTGTGTATTGATGTAGCCTATTTATTGTAATCACTATAACGGTTGCCCTTATTATTCAGGTGGGGTATGACGATGGCTTGGTTGCCTCTGCCAGTGATGTTTAGAGGCTAAGGAATCCTTTACTTTAGCACCGGGCAGGCGAGAAAGTCCCTCAACCACCGCTTTGCGCGATAAATTTATTCTGCCTGAGTCGTCGATTTCAATGACTTTGACCATTATCTCGTCACCCACTTTAACTACATCTTCAACTTTAGATACATAGTGATCGGCGAGTTCACTGATGTGGACTAGTCCTTCCTTACCTGGGATAATTTCTACCATGGCGCCAAAGTTTAGCAGCCGCGTTACTTTTCCAGTATAAATATCCCCCAGGTTCACATCCTGGGTTAAATCTTCTATCATTTTGATTGCTTTTTGAGTTGCTTCCTCGCTTGGAGAGCCAATAATAATTGTACCATCATTCCTTACGTCTATAGTTGTTTTGGTTTCCTCTATAATGGACCTGATGGTTTTACCCCCGGGGCCAATAACATTACCAATCTTGCTTGAATCAATAGTTATTTCATGCATTCTGGGCGCATAGGGACTAAGTTCAGGACGGCTGGTACTAATAGTTTGTGCCATCTTGTCTAATATCTCAAAGCGAGCTTGGCGAGCTTGACTCAGGGATTCAGCTAGAATTTCGGAGTTTACGCCGCTGAGTTTAATATCAAGCTGTAAAACAGTGATTCCCTGAGAGGTGCCAGCAACTTTAAAATCCATGTCACCATAGGCATCTTCTATACCCTCAATATCAGTTAGGATAACACGCTCTCCATTTTCTCCAGTAATCAGCCCCATAGCTATCCCCGCCACTGGTGACTTAATAGGCACACCAGCATCCATTAATGAAAGGGTTGAGCTGCAGGCACTAGCCATAGATGTGCTCCCACTAGAGCTGAGCACTTCAGAAACTAGACGGATAGTGTAAGGGAAATCCTCCTCTGAGTGTAATAGTGGTGCAATGGCCCGCTCTACCAAGGCACCATGTCCAATTTCTCGTCTCCCCGGCGTTCCTATTCGTTTTACCTCTCCCGTAGATAACGGAGGGAAGTTATAATGATGCATAAAGCGTTTTGTTTCTGCCAAGCCTAAACCATCCAGCAACTGTTCCTGCCTTACCGAACCCAGGGTGGTAACAGTTAACACTTGTGTTTCTCCTCGAGTAAATAACCCCGAGCCATGAGTGCGAGGTAGGAGGCCGGCCTCACAACTAATAGGGCGAATTTCGCTGGCCTGGCGGCCATCCACATGCTGTCTTTTCTGCAAAATCCTTTTCCTCACTTCTGCCTTAAGCTGAGCTTCGAAGGCGAAGTCGATTTCCTCTTCGGGGAAAGAGTCAGTTAATTTTTGCTTTATTTCCTCCTTGAGCGAGCGCAAAGCTTGTTCTCGTTGTGTCTTTTCTGGTTGCTCGAGAGCTTCACTTAATTTGTCACCAAGCAAATTAGAGATGTGGGTTGAAAGTTCAGGGGCGATCTCTCTAGGTTCGATTTCTATCTTGGGCTTGCCGCAAGCTTGCTGCAAGTCCTCTTGGAGTTCGATAATCTCCTGGTTGGCTTTATGCCCAAATTCTATTGCCTCCATTACTATGTCTTCAGGAGCCTCTGTGGCGCTGGCCTCTACCATTACTATAGCTTGCTTGGTGCTAGCGACAACTACATCGAGCAAGCTGTTTTCCAGTTGGGGTAAGGTAGGATTTAAAATTAAACTGCTATCTATATGGCCAACACGCACTGCTGATATTGGTCCAGAGAATGGGATATCAGATATGGTTAAAGCTGCTGAAGCACCAACGAGAGCACAAATATCTGGGTCATTTTCCTTGTCAGCAGAGAACACTGTAGCTATAATTTGTGTCGCGTAATTAAATTCTTTGAACAGAAGTGGTCGTAAACATCGATCAATAAGCCGGCTGGTTATAGTTGCCTTTTCACTGGGCCGCCCTTCTCGCCTGATGAAACTACCTGGTATTTTACCAGCAGCGTAGAGTTTTTCCTCATAGTCCACTGTTAAGGGTATGAAATCTACTTTTTCTACAGGCTCATGGCTGGTACAGGCAGTGACCAAAACCACTGTATCCCCGTAGCGAACAATGGCAGCTCCATTTGCTTGCCGGGCAAGCTTTCCTGTCTCTATGGCAAGTATTCGGCCAGCTATTGACTTCTGGAAAATCTTAGACATGCTATTTCCTCAAACCTAATCTAGCGATAAGTGAATAATATCGAGTGGAGTCTTTCTTATTAAGGTAAGCTAAAAGTCGCCTGCGCTGTCCTATCGTTTTAAGAAGAGCGCGGCGAGAGTGGTAATCATGGGAATGCATTTTAAGGTGTTCCGTTAATTGGCTTATCTGTTCAGTGAGCAATGCCACTTGAACTGGGGTAGACCCAGTATCACCTTCTTTGAGTCTAAATTGTGTAATAATATTGTTTTTTCTTTCCTTTTGTAACATACAATCCCTCAACTTGATATAATGAGTGAGATTATAGCACATTGGGGAAATCGCTGTAAATGTAGACGATAAAAAGTTGTTGAGATAGCCAGCAGGTTGACCAAGAGGTTGTAGCAGTTTATAATTTGCCGTGAAGGCAGCTTCAATGCATGAGAATTGTGGTGTCTTTGGAATTCGCACGCAAGGAATAGATATAGCTCGACTTATCTTCTTTGCCCTCTTCGCTCTCCAGCATCGTGGTCAGGAAAGCGCTGGCATTGCTGTCAGCGATGGCAATGGAATAAAAATACATACTAATATGGGGTTGGTTTCTCAAGCATTCACCGAAAGTGACCTTGCTCAGCTCAAAGGATATATTGGCATCGGGCATAATCGTTACTCCGCTAGGGGCTCAACACAACCAGTCAATGCCCAACCTATTATAGCGAAATCAGAAGGGTTGACTCTCGCTCTAGTACACAATGGTAATATCATCAATGCCAAGCCACTCCGTCATGAACTTCATGAGAGTGGCTATCGCTTCCATACCTCTTCTGATTCCGAAGTCATCGCCAATCTAATTCTAGCCTCTCCTGGCAAGAACTGGGAGGAAAAAATAAAGTATGCTATGCGCCGTCTCCAGGGAGCTTATTCACTGGTAATTATGACTCAAGACAAGCTCATTGGAGCTCGTGACTCTATGGGCGTGCGCCCCCTCTGTTTGGGAACTATCAATAGCGGTTGGGTGATTGCTTCCGAGAGTTGTGCATTGGACCACATAGGAGCCCGACTTTTCAGGGAAATTGAACCTGGGGAAATTGTAGCTATTGACGAGAGCGGCATCAGGAGCTTCAGGAAAAAAGGCAGCAAAAAAGCATTATGCATCTTTGAATATATTTATTTCGCCCGTCCCGATAGCATCATCCAAGGCAAATTGCTGTACCAAGCCAGGCAAGCCATGGGTGAAATGCTAGCCCAAGAATATCCTGTTGACGCTGATTTGATAATGGGTGTTCCTGACTCAGCTACTGCTGCCGGCATTGGCTATTCTCACGCTTCAGGTATCCCATATTGCGAGGGTTTACTCAAGAACCGCTATGTAGGACGCACCTTTATTGAGCCTGACCAGAGGATAAGGGAGCTTGGTGTTCAGCTAAAATTTAACCCTCTTTCCCGTATTATTGCTGGAAAACGATTAGTGGTTGTTGATGATAGCATCGTTCGCGGTACAACTACTCCTCGTGTAGTCAGCTTGTTAAGGAAAGCAGGTGTTAAAGAGGTTCATCTCCGTATTTGTGCACCGCCTATTCGCTATCCTTGCTTCCTAGGTGTGGATATGGCCACTAAGTGGGAACTCCTTGCCGCCAGGAAAACTATCCCAGAAATCAGAGATTACCTTGGTGCTGATTCGCTGGGTTATCTTAGCCTCGATGGTTTGATTCGAGCTGTTGACCTACCTAGAGAGATTTTCTGCCTGGCTTGCTTTACTGGAGACTATCCTATCCCAGTGCAAATGGGGATGGACAAGCTAGCTTTAGAAAAATTACCTGAAGAGGAACTCATTGGAAGCCAGAAGTAAACAAACTTATGCCTCGGCTGGCGTCAATATTAAGGTAGCAGATAAGATAAAAGAGCTTATTGCCAGGCAAGCTAAATCCACTTTTCATCCTGAAGCGTTAACTCTTGGCTCCTTTGGTAGTATGTTCCAGCTTAGAGAATATAATGAGCCTGTTTTGGTCTCCAGTGTTGACGGAGTAGGCACTAAGCTTAAAATCGCTTCACTGTTAAATAAAAATGATACTGTGGGTGCCGATATCGTCAATCACTGTGTTAATGACATCCTGTGTTGTGGCGCTAAGCCACTTTTCTTCTTGGATTACATTGCTATGGGTAAACTTGTGCCTCAGCAAGTGGAAGCTATCATTACGGGCATAGCCAAGGCTTGCCAGGAAGTCGGCTGCTCGCTTATCGGTGGCGAAACTGCTGAGATGCCTGGCATCTATTTCCAGGGAAGCTACGATTTGGTTGGCTTTATCGTTGGGGTGGTGGAAAGAGCCAGTATTATTGATGGTGGTTCCATAGCTGCAGGCGATGTAATTCTTGGTTTGCCCTCGTCTGGCTTACATACCAACGGCTACTCCTTGGTGCGAAAAGTCTTTGGTGTAGAGGACAACCCCTATTGTTTAAGTAGATTTTACCCCGGGCTGGGGAAAACTTTGGGAGAGGAATTACTTCAAATTCATCGCTGCTATTATCATTGGCTTAAACCGGTTTTACCATTGATTAAAGGTTTAGCCCATATCACTGGTGGTGGATTTATTGGGAATATACCT
>Ga0114930_10004654_pt1 | contig 11500 bp, 5 predicted proteins | sample AnhtaG_FD_87300 | JGI IMG/M metagenome (GOLD analysis project Ga0114930, IMG submission 87300) | Deep subsurface microbial communities from Anholt, Denmark to uncover new lineages of life (NeLLi) - Anholt_01485 metaG | ecosystem: Environmental > Aquatic > Marine > Oceanic > Sediment | place... | reverse complement strand
GCGCGCTTGGCGAGGGGAAGAGCCGCCTCAGAGTCGCGCAGATCCCCCATTTCGCACATCAACAAGAGTCTGGCGTACTCATTCAAGTCGCTGGGATTCGCATCCGGCCGCTCAGCACGCCCCTGCCAGCGTTCGATCAACTCGGTGAAGTACGGTCGGCCCTCGTCCAGACGACCCTGATCAACAAGAATCGCGGCCAGCTCGCTAATCGAAAAAAGGGTCTGCGGGTGTTCGTCCCCTAGGATGTCGCGGCGTAAGGGAAGCTGCCGGCGGCGCAGAGCTTCGGCCTCGGGCAGCAGCCCTTGCTTGCGTCGTAACTGCGCCAGAGTACCCATGGCATCCAGCGAGCTTATGTGCCTTTCGCCGAGAACGCGCAGGCTGAGCTCCAAGGCCTGTTCGGACAAGCTCTCCGCTTCTTCCCACACGCCCTGTTTGCAGCGCACCAGGCCGAGGTATTCGAGAAAACCGGAGGTGATCAACTCTTCATCCCCGTAGCGACGACGGCTAATCTCCAGACTCTCCTCAAAGATCGTAGCCGCTTCTTTCAGCCTGCCTTGTTGGAGAAGCACTCCGCCCAGCCTGCCCGTGGTATGAAGCGTGCTCCGGTGTTCCTCGCCGAACTTGCGTCGTTGAATGCCCAGGAGTTGCCTGTACATCCGCTCCGCTTCAGTGAGCTCACCTTGCTCCATCAGGACAGCGGCGAGACGGAAGACCAAACAAAAGGTGCTCGGGTGCTCGTCGCCAAGCACGCGGCGTTGCGCATCCAGCGTCGCGCGAATCAACACCTCGGCCTCTTGATACCGCCCCAGGCGAAAGAGCGCCTCTGCCCAATTGGAAGCTGATTTGAGCGTATCTGCGTGTTCAGAGCCCAGGACGCGGCGTTGGGATTGGCATGTTTCGCTCAGCAGTTGCTCGGCCAGACGGTATTTGCCGTAGCGGTGAAGCAGCCAGCCATATCTGGATGCCGCCCGGAGTGTGTCGGGATGTTCCTCTCCCAGGTGGCGGCGACAGATATCCTGAGCGGCTTTGAGATGTAGGGCGGCTACGTCGTGCATGCCGAGGCGGTCGTAGGTCATTCCAATGGTGCGACGGACTGATGCTTCGACTTCCGGTTGACCCGCCAGTTCCTCTGATTCGATTTTCCGCTCAGCCTCGTCGAGGATCGATCTAATATCCGGCGCCCCACCGCGCCAGGGATCAACAGACGCAAACATGCCTTCGAGAAACTGGAGCGTCATTTGGGCCTTCATTGCCTCCTTCTCAGCCTCGATCCGGTTGGCCTCGGCCTGACGTCGGTTCGCCTCCGACCGAAGGTACATCGATGTGCTCACAATGACTCCGCCGAGTAACACAACAAATACCGCCGCGATGGCTGCGAAGATCGGTTTGTTTCGACGCACCAGGACGCGGAACTGGTACATCATGCTTGGAGGTCGGGCGATGATTGCCTCGTTGCTGAGATACCGACGGATGTCCTGGGCGAAGTCCGTGGCTGACTGGTAACGACACTCGCGGTCCTTCTCCAGTGCTTTGAGCGCAATTGTCTCCACGTCACCGCGAAGAGTCTTGTTCAGCGTGGTCAGCTTGGTCGGGTGCTGCTCACGGATGATCCGCGTCGCTTCGTGCATGGCTACGCGTGTTACGTTGTAGGGTAGCCTGCCGCAAAGCAGTTCATAGAAGACGACGCCTAGTGCGTAGACGTCACTTCGCGTGTCGATGTTGTGCGGGTCGGCCTCGCACTGCTCGGGCGACATGTACTGAAGCGTGCCGATGAGCTGACCGATGTCCGTCTGCAAGGTCGTGACGGCCAGGTCCGAATCCGTCGATCTGGCCACGCCGAAGTCGATGATCTTCACCTGACCCGTCGCGTCCACGAGAATGTTCGACGGCTTGAGGTCCCGGTGGATGATGCCCTTCTGATGGCCGTGGTGGATCGCATCGCAGACCTGGGCGAACAGCTTCATCCGCTCGCGCGTGGAGAGCTTCTTTTCCCTGGCGTATCTCGTGATGGGCCTGGCCCCGACGATGTACTCCATGGCGAAGAAGGGAACCGTCCCGGTGTCGTCGCGATGCGTACCGGCCTCGTAGACCTGGGCGATGCCCGGATGTCGCAACCTGGCAAGGATCTGTGACTCGTACTCAAACCGCCGCATGGCCGACCGGGAAGCGATGCCATGCCTCATTACCTTGAGGGCCACTGTCCGTCGAGGATGCTCTTGCATCGCCTCATAGACCGTACCCATCCCGCCGGAGGCCAGCACGCGCTTGACGTGGTAGTGGCCGATCCGCTGAGGCGCGCGCGTCGGAGCATCGCGCAGCGTTTCGGTGGACGGTATGGGCGGACTGGGCGACGCACCTTCACTGCCTTCCAGTGCATCATTGGTTCGACGAGGAGAGTCGTCGTCGGAATCGACGTCACGTCCTGGAGGATCGACGCTCATGATGCCTGTTCCGCAACTTCGGGCTGCATCTTCAGCGATTCAGTGCGCTCGTGCAAGTGCCTGCGGCGCGGGGTTACCGTGGATGTAATCAGCGACCCTGGATTAGGGCTCCGGCTGGCCGCGGCGCCCTCTACGCCCACGGCGGTCCCGTCTTCTATCATCCGGTCGTTGAGTTTGGCCGTCGTCCTGGGCAAGAAGGGGTTTTTCGGAGAACTTCTCAATCGACGCGATCTTCAGGCCTTGGATTTCCACAGGTCCGTAAGCGACGAGTGCCAGCGGGTAGTCAATATCCGGAGCATCACCCGTCACGTGAAACGCCGGATATCGTCCTCTGCAAATCCCGTCGACATAAATGGCTAATTCGTCCGACCAGAGGCATACCACTTTGTGCTGTGCGCTGTCGGGCAGTGGCGCGATCACCTCGACATTGGTGTCATTCAAATCGGCGTCGAGCTGGGCGAATCCGAACCAGTGGTTTTCGTCACCCGGGTTCCCGAGGAACTTGACGTCACAACTGACGGCCACCGGTGCGGTTTCATTCATGCGGACACCAAGTAGGGCTGAGCCCTCTTCACCGGAGACGCTGCATCGCAGCTTGCCCCCGCCGGCGGACCAGTCCTTTTTCGAGGTCCCCACACCCATGAACGCGTCCAGGGAACCGAGGTCGATCCGTCGCCAATTCTCCAGGTTGTCGAAGGTATCCATTTCGTTGACTGAGGGCCGGAAGATCGCGTGGTTACTATTGACAGCCTCGGCGATTTCCGTACCCTCCTGCGCGGCATCGAGGTCTTTGATGTATCGCACTCTCATCCACTCGACCCATCGGCGTTCGAACTCCTCGACGGCATTCTCCTTGGGGATACCCAGGGCCGCGGCACAAGCCGCGTCGTGGTCGTTGCCGGCCGCCAGCTCGCTCAAGAACACGTGCATTGCCTCGGGCCCGGCTTCAAACAGATACAGGACGATGGTCGCCGACTGTTCGTAGAAGAGGGCGACCCGCTCCGGATAACCCTCCTGGTCGAACAGGTCGCGCATCCGGAAGTACTCCCCGGCGACCGCCTTGCGTGCCAGCCGCGCCGCCTCGCCATAATGATCGCGGGTCTGTTCAAACCTTCCCGCAACGGCCTCGTGCATCCACAGCGGCGTGGGTTGTCCGGCGAAGTACTCGCTGATCACCGCGTGGGTGAGTTCGTGTGGCAAGACGCTCTCGATTCCGTACCTCCAGACCTGCCTGCCGCTGGCGCCGCCCGAGCCGCCCCGGCTGGAGCCCCCTCGGAGGAGCGACTCGGATCTGAGTTGGAAGAGTAGGATGAACCGAATCCCACCGGTGATCTCCGGCATCGTGACGCCGCCCGAGCCCGCCGGGGCCCCGTGCTGAACATAGTCCTCATAGGTTGTATACACAATGATCGGGAACCGCACCGCCCACGACCGCCCGGCGAACAGCTTCTCAGTCATGAAGTCCAGATAGATTTCAGCCCGCTCGCCTATGACCTTGGACAACCTCTCATTGGCTGAGTACACCGTGAAATGCTCCGTCTCATGGGCAAAGGGAGGAACCTCGGAGTCGTGCGGTGGCGGGAGAATAGGCGGAAGGTAGTTCGAGTCTTCGACCACCTCTAATCCCTCCCACTCGATTTCCGGCATGAGAATCTTGAAGGGGTCCTCACGTGGACGCGTGGACGACAGGTTTGCCAGGTCGGTTCGGTCCAACTCTTGGCGTCGCAGTCGGATTATCGCCCGTCGGGCCTTACCGAGGTTTGCTTCATTGCGTGAAAGGGCGATCAGGTCCTGCCACGTGTCGATCGCGTCATCAGGCATGTCAGCATCTTCGTACGCTTCGGCCAGAAGAATCCGGGCGGCTTCATGCGCGGGATTCTCCTCCACCTCCTTGGCCAGCAGATCGATCGCTTCTTGAAGTTTACCGGCGGCCATCAGCTCCTTGGGGCTGCCAGGGTCGATGCCATAGGTCGTGGTTGTGCACAACAGCAACGCTGCAGCAAACCACCTGCTCCGACATAGTCCGGGATGTAGTGTTCTATACATGGGTCCTATTCCGTGCCTTTCTAACCGCCCTTACCATCTGCTTGAATCGTTCGTTCGTGTCCAGCAGGGCCTTCCGCAGATCCCGCAGGGCTTGCGGATAATAGTTTACCCTGTCAACCATATAGTCTACCAGCCTGATGACTGGTTCGGCTGTTGTCAGAAATTCGTCACAGCGCTGTCGCCACTGCTCACGGCCCTCTCTCGTTAGCCTTCCCGTCCTTTGATCGAAAGGCGGGTTGTAGGTCTCCGGACTGGCCGCGGATGCTTCCTCCAACAACCGGATCAGGATGGGCAGCAAGTGATGCAGTTCCGTGCGAACAATATCCAGCTCGAAGGCACCGCCATAGTCGTCCAGAATCGCCTGTGCCTTGGCCAGTGTAGCCTCGGTACGCTTCAAGTCCTCGATGTACGGAAGATACTTGCCGACATCACCGATCCGGGGCAATGTCTTACACGCCTCGTATGTGACTTCGGGGTCCAACTTGTCCGCCAAAGCCTTGACGCTCATCTGGTCTTCAACCAGCAACTGCTCGCAGGTCTCCTCAAGGGCGATCCGCATGATCTTGTAGTCTTTAAGCGCATTTGGCTGCCGGGCACGATTCCGCAGCTCTTCATCCTTGATGAAGTTGCGAGCGTGCTTTTCGCCCACGTAACGCAGATCGTAGTCGGCATTGGCCTTGAAGATGTCCAGATGCGCCTTGGCGCGCATCTTCTCCTGCGGGGTGCCGTTGCTCCTCTTGTCCTTAAGGAGCTGCCGGACTGTCTCCCAGCGCCCCAGGCGTTCGTTGATTTCAATGATAAGCCAGTCGATGTTAATCCGGATCGCCTTGCTGCCCTGATGGTCGCGGAAGGGCTCCAGCCGGGCCAGTGCCCGCTCGTATCGCCCAAGGTCGTACTCGGCCCGGGCATTGAGGACGGCCTTTACCGGGGCGGGAAGCTCGGCGAACTTGTTGACCGCATCAGGATCGAGCGAATCCACGCTCTCGATGATCTCTTCGATGTTGTCACGCCGGTAGGTCCGCTCACCGAAGCGCGTATTGACGCGGACGGTCCTGCTCGTCTGGAGCGTGATCTCGCCTTCAACAAACATGCCATCCTTCAAGATGATGGTGTCGGCATATAAAGCCGTAGCCACCAGCAACGGTGTCAGCAGCAATATTACGCGGAAGATGATTCCCATGTCTACATTCTTGAGCATTAGTGGGTTGACTGCCCGCTCACTTTCCGCTGGTAGGCCGTCAGGAATGCGTTCATGGCGAGTCGTCTGGCGTGTTTCGGCATCACCCCGCGGCACTTCGGATAGTAATGATACCCGATTCCTGAGGAAATATCATAGGCGCTATACACGCCGACAGGTTCGCCTTTCCAGCGGATTGAGTACAGGTCGCACCGGCCGCTGGTGGCAAACCGCGTATGAAGCACCCTGCGCAACCTGGCCTGGACCACCTCGAACCCCTGTGTGCCTGGAATCTCTCCGGTGTAGATGGGATGGGTGCGACGCAGCTTCTCGAGGGTGATGCCCTCCAGTCCTTGCAGGAACCCTCGGGTGTTTTCGTCCCAGTCCCTCCGGCCGCTGACGACATCCATGAACAAGTACCTGCCTGCGCCAACTGCGTCGAGCATTTGAGCTTGGGCTGTCTCTGAGGGCACGGCTTTGCCGGTTACGCTGACCCACAGAATATCCGCCTCGCTCGGGCTGCTGGTCTCGGTCACGCCGAGTCGGAAATTGGCTTGCATCAACCGGTCCATCGTGTCGATCAGGTTCGGATACGCCGGCAAGTCGCTTCCCACTTCGAGGTGTGCGGCTTTCATGAGGTGCGCCGGGATCGACCCGACGGCGTAGGTGGACCGTTCAAATGAGCTGCGCGGAGGTGTCCCGTCGGTCGCGTAGGTCAACAGATTGTTCATCAGGGCGAAGCTGTCTTCGTGATCAACCACCTGATAGAGATGCCACTGGCACGACCAGCTTTCAGCCGGAAGGAAGAGGAACTGTCGAAAACCATTTCCGAGTGCTTGGACCGCTGGGGGTGAGGAAAGCTGGGTCTGGCTCGAGAAGATTGGCGAATCAGGCGGCAGATCCTCCAGCCGGTACTCCGGGAATGTTCTTTGCAACGCCGAGATCACTGCCTTACGCTGAGCCTCCTGGCCTTCAGTAATATCAATGACCACCGAACCACCCGCGAGGCAATACTCGCGAATCTTGTCCCATTGCTCCTTGGACCAGTCGAACGGGCCGACGACGCTTAGCAGCATGATGGGCACTTCCACAAGCTCGCGCACGTCTCGGTCGATCGTGGTACGTCGCCAGTTGAACGGCCGCCCGCGCTGGGCTCCAAGGTAGCGCACCAGATGGACAACGTCGCCGTTGTACTGGGTCCGACCGTCTTCGTCTTCACCTGCGATGATGCGCTGACATACCGTCGGCGCGGCTCCTGCCCCGAGGATCGACAGGGCCCGCGCCGTCCGCAAGATGGAGGGCGACTCAGCCCAGGATTGACCTGCCCCGCGCACCCCGAACATCCTGCTTTGCCGATCATAGTGCTGCAGCAGAGTCCGCGCCGATTCGGCAAAATGGTCTTTCTCGTTGAAATGGGATAGGCCGGACACCTCGCCGACCACTTGGAGGGCCTTCGCCTCGGCGTAAGGGTCGGGATCCACGGTCATTGAGCCCAGGCTGCTGAGCGGCTCTTTGTAATTCTTGTCCAGCCAACCCAGGGCCCGTTCGATCGCCTGGAGTTGGTTCCGGCTGCCCAAATAGGTTGTACACCGCCGCCCACCGAATCCAGCCGCCATGTCAAGCGATGTGATCAGGGCAGCCGCGCCCAGCGCCGTATAGGCACTTGTCGGGGCCTGACCAACGCCGCCATGTCGTTCCAGCTTTTCCCGAAACCCGCCGTCAAACGCCTGTGCGTCGGTCCAGTACAATAGGACGCGCCGCCACAGGCGCTTGTCGATCTCCGCACGTGCGAACCTGGCTTCACGCAAGGCGCTTAGGACGGTCGCGGAATTAGCGTTATCGGAATTAACGTGGGCCGTCTCTTCCGGCTGCTCTCCCCTGCTGCGATCCGACCAACCTCCGTCCTCGAACTGGGCATCGGTAAGAAACCGGGCGTCGGCATGGATGACCCCGGTGAACTTGTCCAGTCCTCCGTGGCGAGCCAGGCAGTAGAGTCGGCGAGCCGCCGTCTCGGTGCCCCAAGGTGCATCATCCGACGGTTCCTGTTCCGACAGCCATCGCATGGCCGGCAGCAAGGCGTCGGACTCGGGATCGAGCTCGGCGAGAGCAGAGACGGCAAGTGCCGTAAGCCTGACATTTTCTTCCGGATTGCCACCCGGCCAGTAATGCTCCGGGCCTTGCGCCTCCTTAAGTGCCTCGGCACCGCGCTCCAGGGCTTCGGCAACACCGTCTTCCAGTACACTGCGGATCGGAACGTAGCGAACCGGGATCGGCATATCAGTCTTGCTTGCGAGGGATTCGGGGGTGTCGACCTCCCGGAACGAAAACCGCCGCACAGCAAAAAACGCGCCGTAGTTGCCAGGCCTGAGTACAACCCACGCACCACCGGTTTGTCGGTTGAAAGGCTTGATCTTTACCGCCCCATGGGGAAGCATCAGCCGTTGAATCCTGTCGGTATCCTCTAGTTCGGGCGTGCGGACCGTAACCTCCACCCCGATTGGTTCGCCGTCCGCCCACAGCGCAGGTATGACCGCCGGAAATCCAGTGTCGGCGATCTCATTGGCTGCATCGACCTCGACTTCCCACTCGTAGCTTTGACCCGGACGAATCTTGCCCTGAATCCTCAGCCAGATTTCGATCTCATCGATCCGCACCGACGTCGCCACCCCGCCCACTCCTCGCGTGTCCACGCTGAGGGCATCGCCGGTGAACCCGACGAACAGGTCGCGGCGAATTACCGAGTTGGGTTCGCTCGACCGGACGACAACGTGGCCGAAGTCGAAGTCCGTATCGTCGAATCGGTAGATGATCTCCTTGCCCGAATAGCCCTCTTTGGCCACTGCCCGTCTGTACGGTATGTCGCCGTAGTCGGCGATCGCCATGAGGTTGGGACCGGCAAGACTAGTGGTCGGGCGGGCTAGCAGGATGCCGAGCACCAATCCAGCCACCGTGAGGGAAAGGCTTTTACTTCGCTTCACGATTACTCCCCAAGAGTCATAAGGTTGCTAAACCTACCACATTACTATCATAGCCCATGGTGGGCACTCGTGGCATCCGGCCGCCTGCGTGAAGGGCCCGGATTGAGCTCAAGGACCCGCCGTGGACAGCACACCTGTAGCGCGGGTCGGGCCGCCGCGACTGTCCGGCTACGGGACACGTTGATTCTCGGCCTGGGCTGGCTCGGGCTCCACACCGCACGGCGTTTCGTGGCCCCTGCTTCGTGCGTGGTCATCTGCCTCCTCGCTAACCGAAGTCAGCCGGTTTCGGATCAGAATCGGCCCTGGCGATAGCGCCAAGGCCGATCGGAGACAAAAGTCGTGACTACATTTGCGTAACCTCCTCGACCATGCGAAGGCGCTGTGGGTGTGTCAGGCCCAGGTGGTGGAACAGGGCTCTCTGGGCCTCGCCCGGTGTCGTGACGCAACGTACCGGATCGTTCGGATTTGTCCGTTGCCCCTTGGGCCGGCAGCAAAACGTCCCCGCTCTTGATCTTGGCGAACCCCTCGACCAGCGTTTGCGGCGCATGGCCCAAACCAGCCCCTCGCATGCACTGAGCCAGTGTCTTCCACAAGACGTACGCCGGGAAACACACCAGGATGTGAGCCCGGACACGCGGTCCTTTCTGGTGCCAGATCGGACCGATCTTCAGTTCATCGTGATCCGGTAGACCTACTCAATCTCCCGCGTACACCACATCCCAAAATAGGGGTTTTGTATGTCCTGAAGTACAGGCCATAGTAAGTGCGGGGGCGTTGTTGAAGCTGGCACGCCGATGCCACAAGCGCCGGTCGCTACACAACAAACGAGAATGCCCTAGTGGTTGAGGATCTCGAGGCCAACGATGGTTACGTCGTCGCGCAGGTCGAGCGACCCGGTCTCATCGTCCAGCAGGGACTCGATGTGCGTCATGACGACCTGGATTGGCCGGGTGGCAATGGGCTGTATTACGGGATGCAGCGGCATGATCTCGAGCGAGTTGGGATTGCTTCTGGGAAGTGCAAGCTCGACACCGTCTGTGTAGAGCAACAATTTGTCGCCGGGATGCAGTTGAGTCTCGAACGTTGGAAACTCTTCGTTCTTGAATACTCCCAACAGCCCGCCCGGTGATTTCAGATCACTGACGGCGCCTTCCGCCGTGATCAGGATGGGGTAGGGATGACCGCCACGCGCGTATTGCAGGGTGAGCGTACGGTGATTCAGCAAGCCGTAGCAGGCGGTGACAAACTGGCAATCAGCAAGTGACTGATCGACCAGCATATCGTTCAACGCCTTCATCGTGTCGGATGGTGTCAGAACCGTGACATCACTATCGTCCACCCGTTTGGGCATGATCGCCCGCTTGATGAACATGGTCAGCAGGCTGGCTGCCATCCCGTGCCCCACCACGTCCGCGATGTAAAAGCCAGTCCTGTCTTCATCGACGCGAAAGACATCGAACATATCACCCGAGACCCACGAGGCCGGCCGGTAAACCGTGGCGAACTGAAGGTTGCCGATGGGTTTGGTGACGTCTGGGAGAAAGTCGCGTTGCAGCCGTGCAGCCAGACGCATCTCCTGATCCACCTCCCGGAAGTGCTCGTTCAAGCGCTTCCCGAGCCGCTGCATGTTGTTCAGTTCCTGTTCCAGGCGTTTCACCAGGCCGTGGTAACGCTCGATCACCGTCAGCCGCCCCCGCAACTCTGCGAGGGAGACCTGACGATCCACGGTGTCGATCAGAGAGTGGGCGCGTGGGACGTTTGGTCGGGGATCATCCGTTATTACCACCCCGGCCATCCGTCGGGCATCAAGAACCCTCAGGAGCGTGTGGAACTCTCTGTCCTCCCCGCCTTCCGCAGCAACTTGGTCCGGCGCGGTCATGATTACGGCATCGATCGAGCCGTTGCCGGCAACATCGACAGCAGCGCTATAACTTGTGGCTGAGGTGATTTCCCAGCCAATCGAGCGGATCAGGTCTGCTGTAGCTTCAGGAAGGGCCTGCTGGGGCGGATTGACAACGAGCACATGCATAGTGCGGCCTGTGGGAGCAACTATCCGCGTTCAGGCGTCAGGCATACGCCGGCAACTGTCAGCCGCGTAGCAGAGAGTGGCTGCTGACCGCTGAACGCTGATAGTCGGAGATTCGACGGGTTAGGGTGTGCCCTTTAACGCCGAGACGGGAATCTCAATGTTATCGCCCACACCGACGCCGAGATCGGCCAGCACGTTGGCATTGACCTCGATCGCGTATCGGGCCGGCGAGCCGGAAGGGTATTGGTTGGATCGGTCATCCAGAGGAACCATGGTATGGGTTGCGACGATTATGCCGCCTGAATCGAGGTATGCGATGTCCAGCGGGATGATCGTGTTTTTCATGTAGAAGCTCAGGCGCTGCTCGTGGTCGAACACAAACAGCATTCCCCGCCGGGTGCCGTCCGGTAAAGGAGCCATCTGTTCGGCCGTTACGAACATGAGGCCGCGGGTCCGCTCCCGGTCGTCGTTGGCGATCCACAGCGCAAACGGCTGTTCGCCAATCGTCAGCCGGACGGTGCCGAGCTTGTCCAGCTCGTTAGGCTCGGTGGGCGTGCAACTGGCTAATTGCAGAGCCGCCGCCAGGCCCAACGCGGCAACGACCACGATCCGGAGCATCATAAAGGGCACCTCGCGCACATCGGCTGGCGGCATGGTCCGCTGTCCAACCATCCACCGGCCTGGAACGCTAATCGTACCCCACGCAATCGCCACAAGAAAGTGCTCCGCTTCGTTGGCTGTCCCATTCTTGTCGAAGACAAGGGTGGCAGACGGACCAGGGTCGTCAGTCCCTTACCCTGTCGTACCGCAGGCTTCCAGCCTGCAAGTT
>Ga0114930_10004652_pt1 | contig 11510 bp, 10 predicted proteins | sample AnhtaG_FD_87300 | JGI IMG/M metagenome (GOLD analysis project Ga0114930, IMG submission 87300) | Deep subsurface microbial communities from Anholt, Denmark to uncover new lineages of life (NeLLi) - Anholt_01485 metaG | ecosystem: Environmental > Aquatic > Marine > Oceanic > Sediment | place... | reverse complement strand
GTTTTGGAAGCATATCCTGAAAACAAAATCTGTGTTTAATAAGAAATACAAGTTTTTTTTAATTTTATTAATAAGCTTAATCTTTGTTTTTATCATTATATATAGACTTTCATTTTACACTCCGCCTTTTCTTGATTCCGGGAAGAGAAATTTTATTGAAAAAACAATAGATTTTTTATGTTTTGGATGGCATTTTACAAAGGCATCAATTTATAAAGATTACCTTAAGAACAATGATAAAGCGGAAAAAGAATTAGGAAAAGCGGGTTGGTTCAGGAAAAAATTCTTGACTAAATACTTTAGAATAAATGGAAAAGATTTAACTTCAATTTTGTCATTATATAAAAAATTGAAGATAAACTCGATCTCAGAAGAATTAGATTCTTTCTTAGTAAGAGAACAAAATAAATAAAAAATTAGAATGATTCTATTTTCACTACAATTCATATTAACGAACATTATCTTTTCTGTGATTATATGCACTGCACTAATGAGATTAAATAAAGAAAAAATACACTCAAATTTAGAACTCCTTTTATATTCCTTAGGGTTGGGTCCAGTTTTTACTTCACTCCTATTGTATTATCTCTTACTTTTTTCCCCTCACCATTCCAATATCTTTTATTTGTTGGGAGTATTTATAATTTATTTTATTTTATTATTCCTGGGAAGAAAATATTTTTCTGTTTTATTGATCGGGATGACCAGGAAAGTCAAAAATATAAAAAAGACATTTGAAAATTTAAATATTTATCATCGAATAGAACTCATCATATTCACATCCGTCCTTATTCTCGTTCTTGCTTTATTTTTATTTCTATATCTTGCCAATACTTTGCAAACACCTCTTGATGGAACTGATGCTCTTAGATATGGAACATTAGGCAAAATATTTTTTGTGGAAAAATCATTAGAATATAGATGGATGCGTTCTTATCCAAAAACCGGCTATTATTACAGCACTAATCACGCACCTTCTTTTTTTCTTCTTCTGACATGGGAAAAGATTATGGATAGCTTTTTTAATGCTGATAAAGATCTATATTATAAGAGCCTTAGTCCATATTACGCTCTATTGATTTTAAGTATTCTCCTTTTCTGGCTCTCTAAAAAAAGCAAATATTTAGCTCTCCTAGGCGTATTTGCTCTCTTGTCCGGATTTTCCTTTTTTAGCACATTAATAACGCAACATTTAGATTCCTACAGAATCTTTTTCCTCATTATTTCCTGGATTTATCTGGCTTATGCCATTGAAAAAAAGGATTCTTTATCTTTTTTACTTTTTGGAACCTTTTCTGGGTTCGCCGCATTTGCTCATACAATTGGAGCAGTACTTGTAGTTTTTAGTTGTTTGGCATTTTTCATTTTTATGAAAGGTAATTTGAAAAACAGATTAGCCAAAACAACCTTTATTATTATCTTGATTATAACATGCGGCTGGTTTCACTATATTTTAGATATTTTTTGGGGATATGGCTGGATAATTTTTAATAGAGGAATTACATACTGGGGATAAATTTTCATGGAGTGCCAACAAAAGGGATGCTGATATGGAATTGTGGCTGAAATGTTATTTGGGTATTCTTTTTAATTTTAAAGAATTTGGAAATCTAAGCTGGCTTGCAATTCCATTATTCGTTTACTTTCTAATAACCATAAAAAAGAGAAAAAGATGGGAAATGGCTATAGCTTTTGTGTTCATTCTTTCATGTCTTTCTTTAGGTATAAAGGGACATGGGTATTCCAGATATCTTTTTACACTCTATCCATTCACCTTGACATTAATATTTCTATTTGGTTGGGAATTTATCAAGAAGAAAAGTTATTATCTTAAAATAGGCATTTTTGCAATTTGTGGTATCCTTGTTTTATTTAATTATTATCACTCCAGAGATATATATAAACAATATTGGAGGTATAAAGTAACCTTTGAAGACTATTATTTTCCGTATGAAGTGCTAAGATTCATCAATAACATTGAAGATCTTAGCCCTGACTCTGTTATATTATTATGTGCTGGCCGCAGCTTTCCTTATCAATCTTACTATTACCATACTAATAAAAAAGGGATTGATTACAATAACCCTAATATGCGTGCTTTTCATAGAAAGAAAAATAAAGAAGAAGCCCTAAATATTCTAAGAAATAAACTAAAAATTAAATATATTTATTTTGACTGGATATTTGAAAGAACCCGGATTTTAAGTGATATTATCACAAACGACTGCGATTTAGTATCTCGATGGGAAAATGAACTATATTTATACAGGATTCGTGAGAAGGATTTAGACAAAGAAGAGCTTGAAAAATCGTTTATCAATGATTCCCTTTTAAAGAACGGCTCATTCGAAAGCTGGACTGACGGCGCCTCAAGAAATCCGGATTTTTTTCAAGGAGCAATCATCACTCCCGAAGATTATCCTATTCAAGAAGAAAAAGAAGTAAAAGTTGGGAAATATTCGGCTAAAATAACAGGGGATAATTTCAATTTCTTTCAATATTTATCCAACTTTGAGGATTATAAAGACAATAATATCTCATGCTTTGTATGGGTTAAAACAGAAGTTCCCAATAAATATAGAATAGAACTATATGACGGCATTAAATCCAGTTATTCTAAAAGACACTGGGGAGGAGGCAACTGGGAGCTGCTCCAGGCAACCCATAAAATCGATCCCTCAGCAGAATTCGTAAATATTAGAGTGATCCAGGCTGCAAATACCGGAGGAGTTGATGATGTTGTTTATGTTGACGGAGCTCTCTTAGTTGAAGGTTACTGGAATACTTTTTATCAATACTCATTAAATATAAATAAAAAAGAGTGATTATCTCATGAGTCAAGCAAATAAAGAAAATCTACAGAGAATAAGCAAAACACGCTTAACTGATGACCTGCTTAAGCTTGGCGTTCAGGCAGGTGACAGCTTGGTGATAACAGCAGCAATTAGCAAAATTGGACGGGTTGAGGGAGGCACACAAACAGTTTTGGATAGTCTCCTTTCTGCTGTAGGGCATGAAGGCAGTATATTTGGCTTATCCTTTAATCAACTTTATAAACTGCCTTTAAACAGAGTAAATACAAAAAAGGTATTTGACCTTAATACTCCAACATATACAGGGTCTTTGAATAACGCGATGATTCAACATCCTAAAGCTGCGCGCAGCCGTCACCCTTCATGTTCTGTAGTAGGGATAGGTCCGCATGCTTCAGAAATACTGCCCGCTCATAATGTTTCCAGGATGGCTTATGATCCCGTATATAAGTTAGCTCAATATAAAAACAGCAAAATGCTGCTTTTAGGCACAGTAGACAATTGCCCTGGAGTAACAACAGTTCATGTCGCACAAAACCTTTTAGGTATGAAGAATCGATCAACCGGCAAATACGGAGTTAATTACATAGATGAAGACGGCAACAAAAAGCTTTATGTGAACAACTATGTGGGAGGCTGCAGCCGGGGATTCTGGAAATTTTACGATCACTACCGGAAGGCAAGGGCAACCTCTGAGGGAAAAGTGGGAAATGCACACTGTATGCTGGCAAATTTGAAAAAAACACTGGAAATAGATATGGAAATACTAAAAAAAGACCCCGGATTCTTTTTCTGCGATAACCCGCTATGCTATACATGCCGTGTAACTTGGGAACACTCAAGAACGCCGTTAATTGTTTTTGCCCTCAGGAGATTAGCCGCTAAATTGATAAAGAAATAGATAGTAATAAAAAAAATGGACAGTAATAACATTTTCCTTAACCATGTAGAGTTATTAACATCAAAAAGGATAGATACAGCCAGAGATATAGTTAATATTTCTCAAAAATATCATTCTCTCTTTAGCAAGGAGCAAAAGGACTATAACATTTCTCTGGGCGAAGTTACCTGCCTTATTAACGATATTCTTTCCCGGGTAGAGGAATACGGAGAAAATAATCTTGATAAATGGGGCAGGTTTGACCGTAATAAGAGCTTTTTAGTTCAAAACGAACTGGACCAATCCCCTGTTATTGATGAGCTGATCTTGGATGTCATTAAACAACTAGGACTAAAGGTTAGAAATATTTGGCCCCCGGGAAAAAAAGCAGTTGTCTGTCTGACGCATGATGTTGATTCAATAAGTGGATTATCCCACCTCTGGCTGAGACAGGCTAACTGGTATTCACGCTTGCTCTATTTCAAGACAAAAAGAAACCGGGAGGGTGTTGATAAATGGCTTTCCACAATCAGAAAATGGCACCGGTTTAAAGAACAAAAAGTTGACCCGGTAGATGCTTTTGACAGGCTTCAAGAACTGGAAAGTAGATTCGGGTTCCGGTCTACATTCTATTTTATGAGTCTTTCCCATAAATTGAGTAGAGAAGGCAGGAAATATTCTGTAAAAAATCCCCGCCTTATCCAGGTAACACGGGAATTATTAGAGGGAGGGTGGGAAGTAGGGCTTCATGCAGCTTATCACAATAATCTGTCCCTTAATTCCTTGAAAAAACAAAAGCAAAGACTGGAGGAAGTTATCCAGGCACAGGTAACAGGGTGCCGGCACCACTATCTGCGTGTAAGGTTTCCACAGTCCTGGGCACTATATGCACAAGCAGGTTTCAATTATTCCTCTAATCTCGGATGGGGTGGAGGTTTTAATGGCTTTCGTGCAGGCACATGTTTGCCTTATCAACCTTTAAAGGAAGAGTGCTCTCTATGGGAAATTCCTTTTCAAATGATGGATCAAAATCCTTTGTTGAATCAAAAAGAATACCTGAGAACGTTTTCGAAATATCTCAAACATGCAAAAAAAGTTGGTGGGTGCCTGGTTCTTAATTTTCATCAGGAGCATATGAATGAAGAGGTGGCTCCTGGGATTGGAGAAGTTTATTGCGATATTCTGGAAACGATATCAAAAGATAATGATGTTGCAGTTTTGACCATGAACGAAGTTTGCAGCATAGTGAATGATCTGGCCTCCTAAACCAAATGCAGATGTTTAATATCAAGCTAAGTCCCTTTCTAAAAAATATTGTAACCACAACCATTACCTCCTTCTTATCTATTATTTCAGTGATTTTTATTATGCGATTTTTAGCTCAAGGCTTGGGACCTGAAGAGTTCGGTGCATATTCCCTGGCAAGAAGAATAATAGCGAATATAATACCTGTTGCTACTCTCTTGATAGATTATGCCTTAGCCCGTTATATAGCAACGACAAAAGACAGTAAATTACGGGGTTCATATGTTGTTTCTTCTATTATCCTAACAGGAACTGCATTAGTTTTACTTCTTTTAATTGCTGTCTCTGCTAGTAAACAGCTGTCTTATTTGATATTTCACAGTCATGAATATTTAAATTTATACTACGCTTCCCTTTTTCTTTTAGGAGGGTATTGCATTTTTATCATAACCTATGCTTTTTTCCGGGGCGTACAAAAATTTAACATCGCAAACTCGTTACAACTATGCATAATGGCAATAATCCCGCTTATAATTTCCTACAATTTCGCCAGCAAGAAAAACTCATCTTTTATAATGTTTTTATTTGGGATGGCTTTTTTTCTCGCTGTTATTCCTTTAGTGCTGGTACTTATGAAAACTAAATTACCCCGGATTAGAGATGCCAGAACATCTATGAAGACTCTTCTTAAATTCAGCATACCTCGGGTCCCTGGCGGGTTTATTCTTGCAGGATTGCTTACACTCGGCCCCCTCCTTGCCGGACTTATTCTGGGATTGGAAGAATCCGGCTATTTTGTTGTGGGACAATCTGCTTTCAGAGTGATGGGCTCTGCAATTGTTGCATTTGGGCTTGTCGCACTTCCAAAGGTTTCCCAATTAGTAGCTGAGGATAATAAAGAATTCTTAAAATCTCGAATAGAAGATATATTAATTATGCTCTTTCAATTAGGACTTTTTTTTACGATTCATATTTATATCTGGTCAAAAGAAATCGTGCTGGTATGGTTGGGACCTGAATATAGGGAAGCAGTCCCAATCATGAAAATAATAATCTTATCCCTTGGCCCGTACTTAGGGTTTGTGATACTCCGGTCTATTGTTGATGCCATTGAAGTCAGGGCTATAAACACGTTGAACCTGCTTATTTCTTTTGTGCTTGCTGCTATCTCATCTGTAGTTCTTTTTTATGCAGGATTCGGAATTTTAGGGCTGGCGGTGGGTACTACTATTGGATTTGGTACGCTTGGTATTTTGACAAGTTATTATCTCGTGCGGCGCTATAAAATCCCGTTTGATAATTTTATGTTCAAATGGGCACTTGTACTGAATGTTTTAGCAGCAGGGATAGTTCTTATAACAAAATCCTTTATTGCCTCAACCCTTAGCCAGTATAAGTTACTGCTCGCAGCACTTATTTTTGAAAGTCTACTTTTTCTGCTTTATTTGTACATTTTCTATAAAAAAGATGTACGGTGGTTCTCAGAAATTAAGAAACGGATATTTTCTGAGAAAATGGGGACAGGCCCCATTTCTCAATGATAATACAAATTGTGTGATTGCCGCGCTCCTTTCAGTCGCTCGCAATTTATTATGACATATAAAAATGGATAAGAAATTTTCTCTGCGTCTTTCCTTGAACTTTATTTCTCAGGAACAGGAAAATCTTTTCATCTGCCTGTTTGTTCTATGCGCCGGTATTCTATTCGGAAGCCCAATTGGCGTTCTTTTTACCATTGCCCTTATTCTTTTCTCTCTAAAGCGGCCAGAGCTGACTTTAGTGTTGATCTTTTTCAGCGGCTTTTTAAAGAATATTGAAATTATCCAGAATTTTCCAATTGATCTTACAGTATTAGCAGTATCATTGCTCATAATAAATTCTTGTATAAAAATAATAAAAACAGGGAAATTAACAAAGCTAAATTATTTGGATTTGCTAGTAATACTCCAAGGTCTTCTGGTTCTCTTTTCCACGGCGTTTGTTTCCAGCGGAACCTGGCTGAACTGGTGGGATGCAAAAAGATTTATTGCATTTAATGTATTTCTTTATATGGGTCTTTTTCTTCTCTCTGTAAAGCGCAAGGAAATCCTCACTATTATTCACTGGATTTCTTATGGAGTACTGGTTGTCTCTTCTTCGGCTATTCATAACTTAATCTTTGGCAAGATTTCTTCCTGGTATATCAGTTCTTTCGGTGAAGAAAGCTATATCAGCCTTGGACTATTAATGGGTCTAGGAGTTTTATTCTTTCTGCACAATATTCTTTTTCTTAAACAGGATTTAACTCGAAAAATATTAAGTTTTGTTCTGCTCGGTTCTATAGTTTTCATGTTTCCTTTTATTCCTTCCAGAGGCGTGCTCATATCATTAATGCTTTCTTTCTTATTTATTTTCTTAAAACTAACCTGGAAACAGCGTTTACGTTTAATCAGCGTTCTTACAGTTTTACTTATTTTTGCCTATATGGGCATGTATTTTGCCGGCCTTCACAGCATCGATGTTAAGAGGTTCTGGTCCTATACAGGAGCTTATGCTAAAGGTGTAAGTTGGCGATTGAATGCAATAAAAAGTGCGGTAGAACTTTTTAAAGAAAACCCGGTCCTTGGGATTGGAATGGGTGAATTTATGTACCTTCGAGGCGGGAAGGGAACTTATCCGCATAATCTGCTTGTAGAATCTTTGGTTTCGTTTGGAGTTTTAGCCATATTTATTTTCTGGCCTTTGTTTCTAATCTGTTTTATAAATTCCATCGTTATTTTGAAAAAAAAGAAAGTAAAAAAAGAAGAGGTTATAGTAGCATTATGGTTTCTTTTCTATTTCTTTGAATCTTTAGTCAGTGGAAGTCTTTCTGATTTCAGAACATTATGGCTTTTTATGGGGATATTAAGTATTTTACATAGTTCAGATATAAATTTTCATGTCAAATTAAAAAAATTTTAAACCTATAATGAACTCAAAAAAGACAGCTATCCATATTTGTCATATGACTTCTGTCCATCCTGCTACAGATGTCCGAATTTTCAAAAAGGAATGTCACTCATTGGCTAAGGCAGGTTACAATGTTTCCCTAATCGCTCCTGAAGGAAAAAGCGAAAATAAAGAAGGCGTTAGAATAGTTGGTATACATCCTTCTAAAAGAGGACCTCTTTTCCGCATGATAGTTGATCCCTGGAAAGTATTACAGGTTTCCTTAAAAGAAGACGCTCATGTTTATCACTTTCATGACCCTGAGCTTTTGGGCGCAGGGTTATTATTAAAATTATTAGCAAAAAAAGCAGTCATTTACGATGTTCATGAGGATTATTCTCTATCAATTCAGACTAAAACTTGGCTCCCTCGATGGGCACGAAAACCTCTTTCTTGGATAATTAAATATTTCGAGAACTTTTCTGCAAAATATTTTAATTGTATTCTATCAGCGACTCCAGCGATTGCAAAGCGATTTGATTCAATTAGCAAAAATTCAATTATTGTGCAAAATTTTCCTCTTCTTGATGAATTCTCTCAGAAAGGAGTATCATGGCAGGAACGCCATAACGCAGTAATTTATGTTGGCGCCATTCATACTTTTCGAGGTATTAAAGAAATGATTAATGCCTTGGAAATAGCTCAGAAAAAAACTGATGCAAAATTAATTCTAGCTGGATCTTTTTATCCGAAATCTCTTAAAAAAGAAATTCAAGCACATTTAGGATGGAAACATGTTGAATATAAAGGTGTTGTGCCTCATAAAGAATTAGCAAGTCTTCTGGCCCAGGCTAAAGCTGGGCTTGTATTAATCCATCCAGTGACTCGATATCGGACTTCTTATCCAACCAAATTATTTGAATATATGGCTGGGGGTATTCCTGTTATCGCATCTGATTTCGTTTTATGGCGAGAGATTATAGAAGGGACAGGATGCGGATTACTGGTTGACCCGCTTGATTCACAGGCTATCGCTGATTCTATAGTGTACCTTCTTGAGCACCCAAAAGAAGCAGCAGAGATGGGCAGAAGAGGTAAAAAAGCAGTGGAAGAGATGTACAATTGGTCCAAAGAAGAGAGAAAGCTATTGCAATTATATAAGGATCTCTTTGAATGATTAATTACAAGCCATATGTTACTGTTATTATTCCTTGTCGAAATGAAGAAACATTTATTGATAAATGCCTTGATTCTATTATTGTTAATGATTATCCAAAAGACAGAGTTGAAGTCTTGGTAATTGACGGGATGAGCCAAGATAAAACAAGAGAAATTATCGAAGGTTATGCTTGTCGTTACTCATTTATTAAACTTCTCGATAATCCTGCAAAGATCACTCCGGCTGCGCTCAACGTTGGGCTCAAAAGCACTAAAGGAGAGATCGTCATTCGAATGGATGCTCACGCTTCTTATGAGAAGGGATATATTTCAAAATGTGTGGAGTATTTAAATAAGTACAATGCTGATAATGTGGGAGGGATAATGATAACGCGGCCTAGAACCAACAACTTTGTAGGTAAGGCAATAGCTCTTGCTTCCTCTCATCGATTTGGTGTTGGACATTCTTTTTTCAGAACAGGAACTAATAAGCCAATGAGGGTTGATACAGTATTTGGAGGTTGTTATAGAAAAGAAGTATTTGAGCAAGTTGGAATTTTTAATGAGAATCTTGAAAGAGGCCAAGACATGGAGTTTAATTTAAGACTTAAGAAAGCAGGCTTGCGGACCTTATTAATTCCCGAAATAGTAAGTTACTATTATCCCCGCTCAGATTTTAAATCCTTTTTAAAACGTTCTTACAAAAATGGTATCTGGGCTATTCTTCCTTTTAAATTCACTTCTATAATGCCTGTTTCGTGGAGGCATTTAGTACCGCTTGCTTTTGTATCGAGTGTAATAATATTTGGGGTACTTTCGAGTTTCCTTCGGGCTTTCTTTTGGCCCTTCTTACTCATTATAGGATTATATTCCTTATGTAGCATTTATTTCTCTGCAAAAATATCTATCAAAAAAAGAGAAGTAAAATATTTATTTATTCTGCCAATAATATTTGCTTCACTACATATAGGTTATGGTTTGGGGTCATTATGGGGATTGTTGAAAGTCGCTATATCAAAAAAACATTGGGAAAATCGATTCAAAAAATAAATCTTGTCCCAGAAATATTCAACATAACAAGACACATTTTAAATTGCATTAGTAATTGTGATGAGTAATATAAAAAGCAATCTTGTGAAAAAGTAAACCAGATTTCTTAAAAAGGAATAAAAAACCATGAATTGGAAACAGTTTCTTAATGTTGCACATCCTGAAAAAATGGCAGTCGAAGAATCCCAAAAAAATATTTTATTTCGTAGTCATAGATGGGTTGGACTTCGTTTCGGATATGTGTTTTATAAATTGGGAATGTCGGCTAACTTTATTTCAATTAGCCGAATATTAATCTCAATTATTTCATTTTATTTTATTTCTTTGGCTAAAAACAAAAGTGTTTGGATGCCTTTCATAGGGACATTTTTGCTTTACGGACAAAATATACTTGACTATTCTGATGGTGCGGTTGCCCGGGCTTCAGGAAAAACCAGTGAATTGGGGAAGTCATTAGATGAAATTGTAAATGATATTTCGCGAGGAGGTATATTAGTTTTAGTAGCTGCTTTTACTGAAAATGTTTTTATAATTGCAGTTAGTGCTCTTTCTTCATTTATACTAATAAGTTTTAAAAAAGCTACGGTAAATAGAATAAGATCCAAAAAAATATTTAAAGCTCTGAATTCATTTTATCGCATTGTTTTATCTATACAGTTTATGTTATTTATTTTCCCTTTATTGATTGTTTTGAATGCAATTCTAAATTTGAAATTAGTTACGTTTTCATATATAGCTATATGTTTTTATTTAGTGTTAGCAGTTCTATGGCTTTTGATTTGTGTCCTAGGAAATAAAAGTTAAAAGTATGTTAAAACGCCTTTTTGATATAATTTTTTCTTTTACTTGCATTCTCGTTTCCTTTCCTTTGTTTATTATGATCGCAGTATTAATAAAGCGAGACTCAAAGGGACCAATTTTATTCAGAGGAGTACGAGTCGGTTTAAACAGTAACGCTTTTAAAATCTATAAGTTCAGGACTATGGTTGTTGATGCTGAAAAGCTGGGAGGGCCATCCACATCCGATGATGATCCAAGGATAACAAAAACCGGAAATTTTCTCAGGAAATTTAAGCTCGATGAACTGCCACAGCTGATAAACGTCCTTAAAGGAGAAATGAGTTTTGTCGGACCGAGACCTGAAGTCCCAATGGAAGTAAAAACCTATAATGATGAAGAAAAAAGAATTTTAACTGTTAAACCCGGGATCACTGATTATGCTTCTTTAACATTTCATAATGAAGGAGAGATTTTAAAAGGGAGTAAGGATCCTCACCAGGCATACAGAGAAAAAATCCGTCCTGAAAAACTCAGGCTCGGCTTAAAATACGTTGACAGCCAGTCTTTACGAGTAGACATGAAAATAATTATCCAGACTCTCTCAGCTCTTATAAGGACAAGGACATAGAAGAATATAAGATGGATAACCAAAAGGAAGATTATTTCGTCACTTTGTC
>Ga0114930_10004651_pt1 | contig 11511 bp, 19 predicted proteins | sample AnhtaG_FD_87300 | JGI IMG/M metagenome (GOLD analysis project Ga0114930, IMG submission 87300) | Deep subsurface microbial communities from Anholt, Denmark to uncover new lineages of life (NeLLi) - Anholt_01485 metaG | ecosystem: Environmental > Aquatic > Marine > Oceanic > Sediment | place... | reverse complement strand
TGAAGTGGGGGAAAGGGGGAAAGGAGTGTAACTCGAATATAGATGTGATTCGATTTCCCGACGAGATCCCTTTATTTTTCCCTGGATCAGATAGTGGATTAAGTAAATATATTTTGGGTTACATAATATATATTATCGGAACGACACACAGTAGCACGGTTTATGAAAAGCAATCTAGCTTTACATTACAGAACTTGCATTACTATAACAGATAATAACTTTTTAATTATGTAAACTAAATAGATATAGTAAGATATATAGTAACACAAGGTATGTATGGTAGAATAGGACAAGCAATCCGACTCCAACCCGAAAGGAATCCGAAACCGATCCGGTGGGCAGGGGCCACCGACCACCCCCGGCTTTTGGAAGACCCGGCGAGAGGGCGGAATAGTATAGCCTCTAGAAATTATATAGCTTATACCCCCTAAAAAGGTTAAATTGCTCAAATTTGAAACATTGATGGATAAAGAACAAAATGCTACTCCCTAATGGGAGAAATAAAAGTTTTACTTTAAGTTTAGGATAATTAAATGAAAAGTAATATTATTTATAATAAAGATTGTTTAATAGGACTAAAACTTCTCCCCTCCTCTTCTATCGATCTTCTCCTCACCGATCCCCCCTACGGCATTAATTTTATGGGCACCAATTGGCTTGAATCTAACGATATAGTCAATCCTCAAGGAACGTATGAAAAAAAGAAAGGTTTTAAGAAGTTGCCCCGCCAGAGTTCGGCTCGTATAATTGAATTCTTTACTCCTATCTGGAAGGAATCCCTCCGAGTCCTCAAGCCCGGCGCCTTCGCCTTCGTGATGTGCATACCCCGGCAGGACTGCCTGAGTCGGATGATAGTTAGTTTGGAAGATGCGGGGTTTAATGTAAGTTTTACCAGTATTTACTGGGCTTATGCCTCAGGATTTCCGAAAGCGATGTCAATTTCAAAGGCGGCAGACAAGAGAGGTGGGAGGCCGCCACAGGAATATAGAGCATTTGCTTCTTATATAAAGGAAAAAAGAATAAGATTTGGCTTATCTATGAAAGACATAGCAAAACACTTTCTAAGTAAGACAGGTGGTATAACGGGATGTGTCTGGAATTGGGAAAATGGAGCTAATGTGCCTACTAAAAAACAAATGATTATTCTTAGGAAAGTATTAAAACTAGACAATAGATTTGATGAATTAATTGAGCGAGCTGAAGCTGAAAGAGAAATTATATTTTCAAAAGGCTCAGGGAGAAAACGAGAAAATTTAAGTTTTTCTAATGGACTACCGATTAAGGAAGAATTGACTTTACCCGCCACCCCCCAAGCCCAAGCCCTCGACGGCTCATACGGTGGATTCCAACCCAAGCCCGCCATAGAAGTAGTAATCGTAGCAATGAAGCCTCTCTCTGAAAAGACTTACATTGACCAGGCGTTGGCAAACAGGCACGGGATTAGCTGGCTGGATGATTGCAGAGTGCCCTATAAAAGTAGTTATGATAAAAAACATCAAGGAGATATTCAAAAAGGACAAATAAATGCTGAAAGAGGAAAATTCTTTGGTGGCGAAGGTCAAAGTTTATCAAGTGGTAATTTACAGGGGAGGTTTCCAGGAAATTTATTAGTAAGTAACGATTGCCTGAATGATGGGAAGATATTGAAAACTGGAGATAGAAAGGCAACGGGGAATTTATTGTATGGTGGTAATAGTATGTTGCCTAGTAAAACAAGAGATATGAGTCGAGAATATATAGGCGATTCCGGCTTCTTCTCCCGCTACTTCTCCCTCGACTCCTGGTTCGACAAGAAGCTCAAGGAACTTCCTGAAGGAGTCAGGCGGACATTTCCCTTCCTGATAGTGCCAAAGGCGAGCAAGGCGGAGAAGAACAGGGGGTGTGAGGGGTTGGAAATAAAACTAAGTGACCATGGACAAATAAATTACTATTCAGAAAGATATTGTGAGGATTGTCAAAAGATAATGGGTGGAGAGAAGTATTTAGATTGTAAAAATAGAGGACATAAAATCATTTTTAGAAAGGTAGGTAATAGAAAGATAGTATCTAAGAATAATCATCCATGCGTGAAACCTATTAAATTTTTCTCCTACCTCATAACCCTCGGCTCCCGGCCCGACGACCTCATCCTCGATCCCTTCCTAGGTTCTGGCACTACCCCCATCGCCGCTAAAATGCTGGACCGGAAATATATAGGCTATGAAATTAACAAGGAATATTTTGAGATAGCGAAGGCGAGGCTAGCGGCAGTTGAGACGCAATTATCATTATTTACTTGACAAACGACTGAAATTATGATATATTACTATGCGTACAGTAGGATAAAACAACAAGGAGAAACCAATGCCTCAAACCATCCACCTCCCGACCACCCTCCGCTGCCTCCGCTGCAACTGGACCTGGCTTCCCCGCAGGATCTATATCCGGGTATGCCCCTCTTGCAAGTCGCCTTATTGGAATAAGGACTACGTTAATAAGAGTAAGGAGAAATAAATGAAAAGAATTAGTTTTTTACCTCGGTGGGTTCATAAGTTATATGCTTGGTATTTCGGTAAATTCTGGTTGCCTTGCCCATTATGTAATAGATATTTTGGAGGACATGAAACTAAGGTAGCACTTATGGACAATAAATATTACGGTAGATGTGTTTGTAAAGCATGTTCAGAAAAAGCTAAAAAATATAATGAGAAGTGGTATAAATGAAAATAGATATAATCTACAATGAGGATTACTTAAAAGGAATAAAGAGGTTGCCTGATAAGTCAGTTAATCTCATAATAGCCGACTCTCCCTATAATATCAAAAAGGCTGTATGGGATAATATCCCTAATTACATTAACTGGTCTGGTAAGTGGATGTTAGAATGTCAACGGGTGCTAAAAGACAATGGTTCATTTTATTGGTTTCATAATGATTTCTTGCAGATAGTTGAAATACAGAATTGGATAAATAAAAACAGTAAGTTTATTTTTAAGCAATTTATCGTTTGGAATAAGGAATATTCTAGGAGGAAGGAATGAAGATCTCTCTTTTAACCGACGCCCCTCGCCACAATCTGGCTCTGATGAAGTTGTCGTCCTACCACAAGGCTAAGGGAGACGAGGTCGAATTGAATATGCCTTTATGGAAAGCAGATTATACTTATGCTTCCTATATCTTCGAGGATGGACTAAGATTCGGAGCGCAAGAAAGAGGAGGTATTGGCATTGACCCAAAAGCTAAGCTTCCTGACCAGATTGAGAGTCTCGGACCAGACTACGGTCTTTTTAAACTAGAGCATTCCTTGGGCTACACCTTCCGAGCTTGCTTTAGAAACTGTCCTTTCTGTAAGGTTCCCCTTTTGCCAAAAGACATAGCTCATCATTCAATCTGGGAATTTCATGATCCTAGATTTAGCACTATTGAGTTGCTTAATAATAATATTTTTTTCGATCCTCTTTGGGATTGGACTTTTCGAGAAATATGTAAGGCAAATCTCAAAGTTATTGAGCACGGAATGGATTTGAGATTATTAGATGACCGCAAAGCTTGGTGGATTAAGAGGCTTAGGTGGGTGAATCAGCCCAAGTTTGCTTGGGATATGATGAAAGATGAGGCGAAAATAATCGAGGGGCTAAGATTGTTGCAAAAATACAAGATTAAAGCAATGATCTATGTTTTAGAGGGCTTTGATACTACTTTTGAGCAGGATATATATCGTTGTGAGATTATCAATTCTATGGGATTTGATCCTTTTCCAATGCTTTACAAATCTACAAAACAGTTAAGGCGATTCCGGCGGATGATCTATCTGCGTTACTATAGAAAATATAAGACGATTAAACAGGCATGGGAAGACTATAATTCGTCATTTTCCCCAAAACCGAAACCCCGATGAATAAAGAACAAAATGCGGTAGGCGCACCGCAAATATAAAAGTGATACTTTAAGTTTGAAAGGAGAATAAAAACGATAGAAGATAAAGGTCTCGAAAAACAAATAAACGAGATACTCGAAAAGTTTGAAAATGAGTTTGAAGTTTGCCAAAATTCAATAGTCTGCGACTGGAATTCAACAGATGAAAATGTTGATATTATTTTTAAGATAGTCTAAGGAGTCCAATATACTCAATAAGTCAGAAGAAGGCGGCTATACCGTCCCCAAAATATGGGCAAAAGATGGTGAGAAAGTCGCAAGGAAGGAAATCCATTTGAGGACTATGTTTGGCTGGCCGCTCGGACCCTGGCCGAAATACTTGAAGGGATTCCAGAAAATCTTGAAAGGAAAAAAACCATGAACTTTCGCTCCCTCCTCTACACCCTCGCCAGAATTTTAGGCGACCTCTTAGAATTTTGTTCCAAAATTCCTTCCGCCCTCAAGTCCGGGAAGGTGGCGAGGAGAATTCGGAATAAGGCGGCGGGTAGGGTAATCTCAAAAAGGCTTTATAAATGATGGCCAAACGAGGCCAGTTTGAGCGATATCTTTTATTAGATGAAGATTGTATCAAAGGAGAAATATTATGACGATCTTAGATAAACTTCATTTTATAGAAAAGCATAAATGTATTTATGATATTCATTATTGTAGGGCGGGTGTGGGTTTTCTTTTTTATTGTGAAGAAAAAATAAAAGACCCAATTCCAGGCGGTGAGTTTCCTAAAAATTGGAGAAAAGGCTTGATAGTAGAAAAATACTATCCTACATTTGAAAAAGCTGTAGAAGCAGAATATCAAAAAATAAATATTAAGAAGAAAAAATAAAATGCAAATCAGCGAACTAAAAAAACTCAAAGTTCTGAAAACTAAAACCGACGCCGACCACATCATCCGCGCCGCCCTCTCCGCCTCTACTGTCGGCAAGCCTATCCGCACCTCCTTCGACGACGGAATGTACACCCTGGAATTCAAGGCCGCTTCTGGTCGATTCAACCTGTTGCGGAAAGACGGCTTCCTTGCCCTCGCTACGGCAATCCTGCAACTGGCCGTCACTTGCGCCACCTACATTTTCGTGGTTGACGAGTTAGTTAGCGAAATCAGGATTATGTGCCGGGTTGGCTCAGATACCCATATTACCATAACCCCCTGCGACTTCCTACGGCGGCTGAATGAGACCGGCCTCTACGGAGAAGCGATCAGGGACTGGTTGGAGGTGGCTAAATATACCTTTGTGAGGGAGGTAGGGAAGAAGTGAGAAAAGCTAAACTTATACAAACGTGTGAAGGATGTCCTTCTCAATGGGAGGGTTATACCGATAAAAATGAACCTGTCTATATTAGATATAGATGGGGCTATCTGTCTGTTGAAATAGATGACAAAGAAATTTTTGGCAAAAATATCGATGCTGAATTCGATGGAATATTATCTTTTGAAGAATTAAAACAGAAACTTAAAGGACGATTAGACGTGGAGGAAGCGGATATAGATAAAGAAGATTTTAATTTATTTTTAAAGGAGATGATTGGGGCTTCTGAGGATGATAAAGAATAAATAACCGTATGGAGGTTTAATCAAGTATTTGTTTCAATTTCTCTGGATGTTTCACTAAATGATATAGTTTCAGCAAACGCTGAAAGGTATTGAATGAAGGGAAAAAATGAAAATAGATTGCAAGAGGTGTACGCATTGGAAAAAATGGAGAAATATAAACGGGAAATTACTAGAGTGGTGCGATAAATATACCAGTCCAGATGTATTTGAATATTGTAGATATTTTCATAGAAAGGACAAATAAATGGACAAAATTATAGTGGGAATAATTATAGGCATAGTTATTATATCTGTTATAATAGCATTTATTCCAGATAAAAAAAATAATGCCAAATAAACTTAAAGACCCCGACCACCCCGACTGCCCTGCCTGCGGCACCGACAATATTTTCAAGGACTCTGACGGCTGGTGGTATTGTAACGACTGCGGGGAGGTTTGGGAGGGGGAGGAAAGACAATGAGAGATAAGACATTAAAGTTATATGTATGGGAAGGTGTTTTTTGTAGTTATGGTTGCGGAATGATAGTGGTTTTAGCTCACGACATAGAAGAAGCAAGACGAGTAATATTAAAGACTGATGAATTTGCAAAATATTATCCTGAAGATTTAGCAAAACAGCCAAAAATAATATATCTGACGAAAAATACAAAATCAATAGCATTTACTGTTCACGGAGGCGATTAAATGATTACCCTACAGCTCCTCTCCCGGGTCCTCCTCGAACATCTCGTCACTAAGATATTTGGTAAACCTCGTAGTGCTATATCTACATTTTTTAAAAATACCGAAATATCGGTGACGACCAGTTGGTCGGGCGACGACCTCAAGATTAGCATTAAGAAGATTAGGGGTCAGGTTAGCGGGGAAAAGTCGTCTCCCAAGAAGATATGGACGCCGGGGGAGTCGGGAGGGTTGGTGAAGCCGAAAAAGATTATTTCGTCTGTAAGTGTGGAGAAAAAATAAATGACCTGGATTCTGGCAATCCTTTCCCTAATCGGTGTAATCTTAAACATCAAAAAAAATAGAATTTGTTTTATAATTTGGATGGGCACGAATTTTGCCTGGGCTGTAGTAGATTTCTATAAAGGCATACCAGCCCAGGGAGTCTTATTTTGTATATATGGCTGTTTGGCTATTTGGGGAATAATTGCCTGGAGGAAAAAATGAAAAAATATCAGATAATATACGCTGACCCACCGTGGGAATATAAGGCTAGTAGGAGTATAGCTGAAACGTCATGCTTATCAGGTGAAAACTATAAACATTATAATTATATGTCCATAGAAGATTTATGTTCTCTACCTATTTGGAAAATTACAGATAATAATTGTCTATTGTTTTTGTGGATAACGGGACCAAAATTAAACATAGCATTCAATGTAGGAATAAGCTGGGGATTTGAGTATGCTACTATTGCTTTCGTATGGGATAAACAGAGACTTAATCCAGGTTATTATACTATGTCTCAGGTAGAACTCTGTTTGGTTTTTAGAAAAGGAAATATTCCAACTCCTAGAGGAAAGCGAAACATAAGACAACTTCTATCTGAGGAACGAAGGGGGCATAGCAAAAAGCCAGATACTATAAGAAAAAAAATTGTAGAGATGTTTCCGACTCAAAATAAAATAGAACTCTTTGCCAGAAAGCCAGAGAATGTTTTATTTGAGGATGAGAGCTGGAAGGGTTGGGATGTCTGGGGCAATGAAGTTGAAAGTGATATAAACCTAGAGGAAAATGAATAAACCTACAACTAAACCCTGCAAAATTTGCCACATAACAAAACCTCTCACAGAATTCAGCAAAGATTCCCAAGTAAAATCGGGAATCAGTAATCGTTGTAAGACTTGTGACAAAATTAAGAACAGCAAACGCACAAGAAAAGGTTTCACCTGGCAAGATGTTAGTGGGTTGTCATTAGATATACAAGACGAATTTGCCGGCCTCTACGGTACCTCGGATGTCCGGGTGAGAGGAAGGTTGGTAATGAGGGAAGGAAAGGTGCTGGATGAGAAATGGTATCAGAGGAAACTCCGCCGACTGAAAAAGGGTGGGAAGGGTTGACAAAAAAGGATGCTTTGCTATAATAATTTTAAATGGAGAAAAGTAAGTAAGGGTTTTGTATGTCGGTAAAATAAAAGGGGAAATAATGCTAAAAAAACGATGTGGTACGTGTAAAGAGTGGAAGGGGCTGGACTGTTTTTGTAATAATAAATGCACTAAAGATAAAAAGCAATACGAATGTAAAGAATGTTCTAGGGAGTGGAGGGATGAGCATAGGCAAGACATAAAGCAATATAACAAGAAGTATAATCGGGAGCATAAGGGGGAGATAGATCAACATAATAAAGAATTCTATCGGGATCACAAGGACGAAAGAGATCAATATTTTAAGGAGTGGAGAGAGGAAAATAGAAAGGAAATAAAGGAATATAACAAGAACTATGATCAAGAACACAGAAAACAGATAAGGCAATATCAAAGGAAACACAGTAAGGACAGATATAAAACTGATGATATGTTTCGATTGAACAACCTTATGAGTAATGCAATCGGGAGACTTAGAAATCCCTCAATCAAGAATGGCCACCCCTGGAAGCAATTAGTGCCATATACCCTAATTGAACTTAAAAAACATTTAAAACGAACTTTACCGGATGGTTACACTTGGGAAGATTTTATGCAAGGCAAACTACATATTGACCATATATTACCAAAAGCAATTTTTCATTATGAGAAGCCAGAAGATTTTGACTTTCAAATATGTTGGGGATTAGGTAATTTAAGGCTATTACCAGCAAAAGAAAATATGAGCAAACGTTCAAGATTAATAATACCGTTTCAAAAATGTTTTCCAATAAAGATAAAGATTAAGAAATGAACCTAAACTGGTTTTTCTGTAAGGGGTGCCGCCCCCGAATCAGGCTCCATCGGGGCAACCGGGTGTTCATGGCGGCTAAAATTCCCTGTGAATATCAGCCCTGCCCTAATTGCAAATATTTCATTGATGACAAAAAGGAAGCCGATGGATATTATCATATTTACTGTAAGAGAGGTAACGTGAAATGCACATAATACACGGAATAACCGTAATGGAGATAATCTTTTTGGTCTGCTTTGTGGTCTGTATTCTGTTTCCTTTTGCAGTGTTTGCTATTGCAATGACTATGGATGCTGTGTATTCATATTTAGATGATAAGTGGGTCGAGAAAGGAGAGAGAAGCAGAAATGATAGACAAAAAAATAAAGACATTCCGTGAAGATTGTATTTTTTGTGAATATCGTAAAAGAAACAATCATGGTAAATTAATTTGTGGCTATAAAAAATGTGAACATTACAAAGGAATGGTAAATCACAGATCGTTTTGGGAAGTAGCAGCAGATATAGGATTTATTGTGAAAAAATGAAAAATAAACCCTGTCTCTTTTGCGAATTTACCAAACAGACAGAATTTTATTATTATAATAGGTGGAATGGTATAATTATCTGCCGCGCTCCCCAGGATTCTGGTTTCAAATACCGCCTTCTAGCCGTCCGCACCGGTCCCCAGAACCATAAATCTCTACCTACCGGCGAGGAGAGGGAGGAGCTCTTGATGTCTCTGATTGCGGTTGCGGAGGCTCAGGTAAGGAATGGGAAGGCAGCGGGGTATGATATAGATGAGGTAGTGAAGTCGGAACATTATCATTATTATGCCAATATGAAAGGATAAATCATGAGTAAATGGGCAGACGCGCAAATATGGGAAAAGGCATGGTGGAATAACTGTGCTAATACTTTTGGCGAGGAGATGAAGCAACTCTTATATGCTAGTCGAATGGGGTTGGTACAAACTCCCGATGCCAACACTCCCTACCGATTCGATATGCAGGGTAAGTCAATTTTGGATATTGGTGGAGGACCCACCTCACTTCTTTTGAAGTGTGTGAATTTTAAGAAAGTTAAAGTGATTGATCCACTCAAGTTTCCTTTTTGGATTAAGAAAAGATATGAGAGTGCTGGAATAGAATTTCAGCAAATCAAAGCTGAAAAAATAAAGGAAAAAGGGTGGGATGAGATTTTTATATATAATACTCTTCAGCATACCGACAATGTTGAACAAGTAATTAAGAACATCAAGAAAGCAGGTAAAATAATTCGTCTTTTTGAATGGCTCGATACTCCTGTTAATATAGGTCATCCTCAGTGCTTAACTGAGAAAAATTTAAATCGGTGGTTAGGTGGAAAGGGTAGAGTGGATGAGGTAAAGGGACAAAATAACTGTTGGGGGAGAGCATTTTATGGAATCTTCATTGGCAAAAAAGAAAAGGTTTAAATTTCACCTTATTGGGCTGGTACATTTACCAGTTTCTGAGAAATATCCTCAATGTGCCTATACCCAGAAAATCGTGAAGCTATCCAAGATGCTTTTGGATTTAAAACACGATGTTATATTATATGGAGCTAAAGAGTCGGATGCACCATGTTCTCATCTAGTTCGAACTCATAGTCTTAAGGATATCAGAGATACATGGGGATCTGGGGACAATAGATATGATTTGGGCTATAATTACAAAAAATATAATTTTCGTCACGATTTCAACAAAACTCCCACTCCACTCACCATAAAATTTATCAAAAAATGCATCAGCGAAATTAACAAGACAAAAAAGCCGGATGATTTTTTGTTACTTACCCAAGGTTTCTACCAGAAGCCGATAGCCGATGCAGTCAAAATGTGGTTAACTTGCGAGCCAGGAATAGGCTACAGGGGTTCCTTTACCCGTTTCAGGGCCTTTGAAAGTTCTTACTTACAAAACTTCACTTATGGAAGTCAGGATCCCTTTAAGAGTATCAATGGTGATTATTATAGTAGAGTAATCCCCAACTATTTCGATCCCAAAGATTTTACATATAGCAAGAAAAAAGATGATTATTTTCTTTTCATCGGCAGACTTATTACCCGTAAGGGTTTGCAAACAGCACATCTTGTAACTAAGGAAATTGGGGCAAAATTGAAGGTTGCTGGGCAGGGGATGAGGTCGTGGGATGGGCATAAGTTGGTTACTGAAGAATTGACCATCGAAGGAGATAACATCGATTTTGTAGGATGTGTAGATGTCGAAGCGAGAAAAACACTCTACGCTAAAGCGAAAGCGACTTTTGTAGCCACAACTTACCTTGAGCCATTTGGTGGCACATCTATTGAGTCTCTATTTTCAGGAACTCCGGTAATTACTACTAATTTTGGCGTGTTTCCTGAGACCATTCCTTCAGGACTTGTTGGCTATCGCTGTAATACTTTAGATGATTTTGTCCAAGCAGCAAGACAAATAGATAGAATTAGTCCGCAGGCCTGTCGGGACTATGCGATGAAAAATTTTTCAATGGATGAGATAAAGTGGAAATTTGAGAGATGGTTTCAAGATTTATATGATCTTTATCTATCAGCACAAACTCAAAAAAAGCAAGGTTGGCATAAAATTTATCCAAAAACAGCAGAGAGAGATATTAGACATTTAATTCAGTATTATCCCTCTGTAAATAAAGGAGGTGATTCCACTTGATCGCTGGCTTTATACCAGAAAAACGGAAAAACCGTTATATTTATATAAGTGCCTTATAAGACATGGGGTGCTAGGTCATTAGTTGGAGGTGGGTATGGTACCCTTGATGCTATTGATGGTGCTTTTCTTAGTCATGGAGATGCGGCTCTTGTTATTATTCGTGAACCCGATGATTATGATCCATGTGTCGGGGGTTTTTATTATTTATATTTACTTGACGAGGATTGCGGGGCCGATGAAAGTATTCCTTACATAATAAAACCCGACAGAAATGCTAATAATAAGAGATGGGTTCTTTTAGAAGTTATCGGTGAACAGGGCGATACCGGAGTTCATGGTCCCGCAGGTTCGGCGGGTCCAGCAGGAATTGACGGAATTATAGGAGTTGACGGTGACACGGGCCAAACTGGAGACACTGGACAGGGGGTACAAGGCGATACTGGTATTGGTGACACGGGCCAAACTGGAGACACTGGACAGGGGGTACAAGGCGATACTGGTA
>Ga0114930_10004650_pt1 | contig 11515 bp, 7 predicted proteins | sample AnhtaG_FD_87300 | JGI IMG/M metagenome (GOLD analysis project Ga0114930, IMG submission 87300) | Deep subsurface microbial communities from Anholt, Denmark to uncover new lineages of life (NeLLi) - Anholt_01485 metaG | ecosystem: Environmental > Aquatic > Marine > Oceanic > Sediment | place... | reverse complement strand
GCCATATCGCCATACTTCCTCCTTCGCCTCTTCGGCTCGTTGGAAGCTTCACTATCGGGAACGATATGGCGCTCCCAAGTTCCATTGTGAGTCGTCGAATGACCCGCCATGGCCTCCGACCCCGGCACGCCGCTGACACACTCGCCGTTATCGTGTGTAGCGATGCTGGCTTCAGAATGGAGAAACCCTTGGCCCAGTGCAACTTGTCATATTTCGGGGCTCAACACCTTCACTTACGTTATGGCTGACCATTCACCTTTCCTTAAGCCTTGCATATCTCGTTACCTCGATACACATTAAGTTCCGTTCTGGCCTGGTGGCTAACCTTTGACCAGGCTGGATTGTCCAGCTAACTCACAACAGCTTACCTTGGCACACTCTCCATTTTGTTACCGATTTGCTCCAATCTCGCCTTCCTTTTTCGCTTGATTCACATCCCTATAATTACGATAGAATCGGTATTATGAAAAAGGTTTGGACTTACAAAAGAAAAAGCATAAAGGGGCGGTGGGTCGGCTGGTACGAAAGTGGTAAACGTAAGGCAAAAGCTTTACCTACCAAGGCTCTGGCTAAGCATTATCGACAGATCAAATACAGTCAGTTAAATTCTGACGTTTTTACAGGGACTGTCACGGCAGAATGGCGCCAAATGGTAGAGGAATACCGACACAGCAAAACAGTAGCAGGTATTACGGACTCGTCCCTTTATGAGACAGCCCTTACACTGCGACACTTTGAACGGTTGGTAGGAAAATGTAACTCAAAACAGATTACCCAACATATCATTGACAAGTTCATACTCCATAGAGGTAGTGAAGTAAAACGTCCAACGCTTAACAAGGACATCAGAAATCTAAGAACGTTTATCAACTGGTGCAGGGAAAACAGGTACTTGAATGGGGAACTGAAAATCAAGGAATTGAGAGAAGACGAAAGGCCTGTGAAATCGCTGAATAGCACTCAGATAAGAAATTTGCTTTTCGCAGCTGAGCTTTATCCAACGATGAAGGTGAGGATTTTATTGGCTTTGGGCACAGGCTTGAGACGTGGTGATATTGAATCATTGAAAATTAGTGATATTGACTTGGCAAACAACTACATCACTACAACGAGCAGAAAAACCAGAAAAAGCATGGGTTCACGTCCTGTGGCGGCTTCGGGGATGTCAGAGCTTTCTAAATATGTTTCTGGATTGAATGGGGAACAAGTGAAACTGTTTAGGGATAATTTTAACCAAAAGAAATGGAGGAAGATATGTGAGGATGCCGCATTGGCTGACCTGAGATTCCACGATTTACGTAAGACCTTCGGCTCTATGCTTGCTCAAAATGGGATTTCCACTGCTGTCACACAGAGGTTATTAGAACATTCTTCGCCAAACCTGACAAACAAGGTATATACGAACGTTGATCCTGTTTTGCGCCATGCGGTGGAGCAATTACCCATTGGTGACTGGCTGTAATGATAAATTGGCGCTGATGCGCTGCCGCGAATCTTGACAGATCCTCACAAGTACAAGTATAATGACCGAGTAAAGAGCATCGAGAGAAAATCCTTACTTTGTGGTTCTTCTTAACATGTGAGGATACTGATGGTAGATGACCAATTATCATACTCCACAAAAGCGGCTTTGACCGAGCGAGTCAAGGAGCTAACGTGTCTTTACGGGATTGCTCAGATAGCCGGACAGCCAGGTATATCGCTGGAAGAAATTATCCAACGCATTGTTGACCTTCTTCCTCCTGCCTGGCAATACCCCGAGACCGCTTTCGCGAGAATAATTTTGGATGGGATTTCCTACACGACGCAAGGCTTCCGTGAGTGCCGCCAGAAGCAGACGGCTGAGATTATTGTGGGTGGTGTGCCAAGAGGTGTTGTTGAGCTGGTTTATGTAGAGGAAAAGCCCGATCTCGATGAGGGTCCATTTCTCAAGGAAGAACGCAATCTAATTGACGCTGTAGCCAGACAGGTAGCGTTAGTTGTCGAACGAAGACGGGCGGAGGAAGATAAACTGAAGCTACATAACCAGCTTCTGCATGCTGATCGGCTGGCGACAATCGGGATGCTTGCTGCGGGGGTGGCCCATGAATTGAATGAACCCTTGGGAAATATTCTGGGATTTGCCCAGTTGGCCAAGAAAGGCGATGGAGTGCCCGGGGCGGCAAAACAGGACATTGAAAAGATTGAGGCTGCCTCTTTGCACGCACGGGAGATTATCCAGAAGCTTCTGGTTTTTGCCCGACAAGCACCACCTGAGAAGACACAGGTCAACCTCAATCAGGTGGTGGAAGATGGACTTTATTTTTTCGAAGCTCGGTGTGCCAAGGAAGGTATAGAATTTGTTCGCTCGCTTTCGGCGGACCTGCCTGAAATCACAGCTGATCCGGCACAATTGAACCAGCTTCTGGTCAATTTGGTTGTCAATTCCTTACAGTCGATGTCGGGAGCAGGCAGGATCACCGTTGAAACGCGATTTTGTAACCCTAATGTGTACCTGATTGTCGAAGATACGGGTGTCGGAATGAGCAAGGAGGTCCTTGAGAAAATATTCGTTCCGTTCTTTACGACGAAAGATGTTGGTCAGGGGACAGGTTTGGGTTTGCCTGTGGTCCACGGCATTGTAACCGCACACGGTGGCTCAATTGACGTTGAAAGCAAAGTCGGCCATGGTACTCGTTTTGAAATTCAACTGCCCATAGGCGAGCCGCAGGATACTGAGGAAAATGGTTAGTATGTCATCTTCACCGAAAAAGGAACGAATTCTAATTGTAGATGACTCCACCACAACACTGGAAGTGTTGCAACGAAATCTCACGGTGGCGGGCTACCGGGTCTTTACTGCGCTGGGCGTGGCCGAGGCAATTGAGATTCTCGAAGGCACGCCCCTGGACCTGGTCATTACGGACCTTAAGATGCCAGAGGTAGGAGGCCTTGACCTGGTGCGGCACGTGAGGGAGAACTTCAAAGACACCGAAGTCATGATGATAACAGGTTATCCATCGGTCGAAGGCGCTGTCAATGCGATCAAGACCGGCGCCGAGGAGTTCCTGGCCAAGCCTTTCACAGATGAGGAACTGCTGTCCGCGGTTCAGCGTGTGCTCGACAAACTAAAGGTTCGCAGGTCTGGACATACAGCTCTGGACCAAGTGGTCCCCGTGCACAAAGGCTTTATCGCGGACTCCAGAGTTATGCACAAAGTTTTTGTCGCAATAGGTAAGGCCGCGCGTACCTCAGCCACCGTTCTTATTAGCGGCGAGAGTGGTACCGGAAAGGAACTGGCGGCTCGGGCCATTCACTACGGCGGCGCCCGCTCTTCGGCGCCTTTCGTGCCTGTAAACTGCGGCGGTATCCCGGAAGCGTTGCTTGAAAGTGAATTGTTTGGGCACGTAAAGGGAGCGTTTACCGGAGCAGCCGAATCCCGGGCGGGCTTCTTTCATGCTGCGGACGGCGGCACCATTTTTCTCGACGAGGTCAGCGATATGATCCCGGCCATGCAGGTCAAACTCCTCCGCGTGCTGCAAGACAAGGAAATCTGTATGGTCGGATCGAACCGGGCACGAAAAGTGGATGTGAGGATTCTGGCCGCGACCAACAAAGACCTGTACAGTTTTGCAAAAAAGGGACTGTTCCGCGAGGATCTATTCTACCGCCTCAATGTAATTACAATATTTATGCCGCCTTTGAGAGAAAGGGGTGACGATATCTTGTTGCTGGCCCGTCATTTTGCAGCTAAGTTCGCAGCGGGATTGGGTAAGTCGCCTCCCCGCTTTTCCGATGAGGCCTTGCAAAGTCTCAGGAATTATAATTGGCCGGGCAATGTTAGAGAACTTGAGAATGTAATCCAGCGCCTTGTGGTAATGACCGATGGGGACCTTATCGAGGTTCCTGATTTGCCTTCTCTTATGCGTTTCTCAGCTCTGCGAAAAGCCGGATTCACCAGAACTCTCGCAGAAGTGGAAGCTGAATACATTAGTAATGTCCTGGCAAGCGTGGACGGCAACAAGACCCGGGCCGCAGAAATCCTCGGCCTCGACCGCAAGACCCTGCGTCAAAAGCTCAAAAGGGCCAAGCAGTCTCCATCTTGAATTCTGGCCGCTGGGTAATTTCTCCCCGCCGGTTCAAAATACCCCGCCAACTCCTTCCATCCTACGTAAGCACAGCATCGTCACGAGCGCAACCTAAATAAAAAAGCCGTTTCGTCAAATTCCTCTTTTTTCCCAACTAAGCTTGCAATTCTCTTTTGGCATCCGGCAACTTGGCTGCCTGTAAACCTCTGTTTGTTTGCATTGTGCGACGACTGGCACGGTTTTTGCTGTTCTGTGGGGCGGCAAAAAAACAAATTAAGGAATGAGTTATGTCAGCCAATACTATATATCGCGGTTTATGCTCAACATGTAAGCATGCTTCGACTTGCATGTTCTCCAGAGATTCTCAAAGACCAGCGTTTTATTGCGAAGAATTTGAAATTGAGCCTGCCCCTTCCGGGAAACGTGCCGGAGACGACCGCTTGCAATTGACAGAATCTTCCGTCACGGAGGTTAAAGGTTCATCTATGTTAATTGGGCTGTGCAGCGATTGTGAAAACCGCCAAACCTGTGTCTTTCCAAAACCCGAAGGGGGTGTCTGGCATTGCGAGGAATACCGATAGAATGAAACAAGACACTGCTATCTCCAACAAAGACAATACCTGTGCGAAAGAAGAAGTAGATTTGAAAGATGTCTTAGGAATTCTCGAGAAGCATAACGGGGACAGGGGCGGACTTATCGCCATTCTCGAAGAAATCCAGGCTGAATATGGCTATCTTCCCGAAAAGGCACTTAGAACAGTGAGCGACGAGACAGGCCGCCCTTTGGTCGATGTATACAGTGTTGCTACTTTCTATCGTTCATTCAGTTTGAAACCTCGAGGTAAGCATCTTGTCTGTGCGTGTCTTGGTACAGCCTGCCACGTGCGAGGTGCCCCGCGGGTGGTCGAAGAGTTTGAGCGGCAGTTAGCAATCAAAGCCGGTCAAACAACAGCGGATAAGGAATTTACGCTGGAAACGGTGAACTGCCTGGGTGCCTGCGCTCTCGGACCTGTTGTTGTTATCGACGGCCATTACTTCTCGAAGGTCAGAAAATCGAGGGTCAGTCAACTGTTAGAGCAAGCTGTGAAGGGATTTGACAAACTTGAGATAGGAAAGGATAAACGAATATTTCCCATCAATGTAAGTTGTCCTCATTGTAATCATTCCCTCAAAGACGAGACCTTTGCCATTGACGGCTACCCATCAATCCGGGTAACAATATCCTCCGACCAGAGGCAGGGTTGGCTTAGGCTTTCCTGCCTGTATGGCGGTTACAATTTTGCTTCCGAGTTTGACGTCTCCACAGGCTCGGTAGCAAGCTTTCTTTGCCCACATTGCGCCGTGGAATTTCCCAGCACATCGGACTGTTCAATGTGCGGGGCGCCGATGGTGCCGATGCTTGTCGATGGCGGAGGCATAGTGCGAATTTGTTCGCGCCGTGGATGTAAGAACCATATGTTGGATTTGGCGTAACTAAGGTAAATAGGAATGCAAACCGGTTGTTTGACATAACTGTTTGCAAGAGGCAACAAAGTGTTAAGATTATCTTCTATAAATAAGCTAAAGAAATTACGTAAGGTGCTTCTTGATGCGAGAGACGAAAGTATTCCTTGCATAGTTATTCCCACAGGGACGTGCGGCCAGGCCTGTGGAGCCGGCGACCTTATCCGTGTGGCGAAGCGCGAGATCCTGGCAAGAGGCCTGACCAAAAAGGTTCGTCTCCGCATCACTGGATGCCATGGGTTTTGCCAAATGGAGCCCTCTGTACTTGTCGAACCCCGTCGGGTGTTTTACCCCAGGGTCGGCCTCAAAGAGATGGAACGTATTGTCGAGGCCGCAGCAAGGGACGAAGTGCTTACGGATATTCTTTTCGTTGATACGGAAACCGGCAAGCCAGTGGAAAAGCAGGATGACATACCTTTTTTCAATAAACAGGTTCGTAGACTTCTTGCCTGGAATGAGAAGGTGGATCCTATCCGCATTTATGATTACATCAAAGCTGGTGGATATTCGGTCCTGGTGAAAGTATTTGCCAAGGGCAATGCCGCTTGGGTGGTGGAAGAAGTCAAGCGTTCTGGATTGCGTGGCCGCGGCGGCGCCGGTTTTCCAACCGGCTTGAAATGGGAGATGCTGGCAAAACAGCCGACCGACCATGGCAAGTTTCTCGTGTGCAATGCCGATGAGGGTGACCCCGGTGCCTATATGGACCGCAGTGTCCTTGAGGGTAATCCGCACAGCATCATCGAAGGGATGATAATTGGTGCCTATGGGACCGGTGCCACAGAAGGTATAGTCTATGTCCGCAATGAATACCCAATCGCAGTCAAGCATTTGAACATCGCGCTAAAACAAGCACGGCAACTTGGCGTTTTGGGAGGGAATATTCTTGGAACCGGCTTTTCATTTGATATCAAGCTGGTCAAGGGAGCCGGCGCATTTGTGTGCGGTGAGGAGACGGCGCTGATACGCTCTATCGAAGGAAAGATGGGTGAGCCGCGTCAGCGGCCGCCGTTCCCCGTACAAAAAGGTATTGACGGCAAACCCACAGCAATTAACAACGTTGAGACCTGGGCGAACATTCCGCTTATTTTCAAGCTTGGAGCCGAGGAGTTTGCAAATATCGGCGCCAAGGATAATTCCGGCACGAAGATATTTAGTCTGGTTGGCAAAATCAAGAATACCGGCCTTGTCGAAGTACCAATGGGAATGACTATCAAGGAAATCGTCTACGACATCGGCGGCGGCCCGGTAGGCAAGGCTAAGATAAAAGCAGTTCAGACGGGTGGGCCATCCGGAGGTTGCATTCCTGCCAATATGTTCGATTTGCCCGTTGATTACGAAAGCCTGGCCGATGCCGGCTCGATTATGGGCTCAGGCGGCATGATTGTTATGGATGAAAACACCTGTATGGTTGATATCGCCAGATACTTTATGAATTTCCTGAAGGATGAATCCTGCGGCAAGTGTTTCACCTGCCGAAAGGGCACACAACGGATGTACGAGATTCTTGATGATGTCTCAAGAGGCAAGGGGACACCTGGACACTTAGACCTTCTGAAAGAATTGGCGGAGGTGGTGAAGGATACGACTATGTGCGGCCTTGGGCAGACGGCGTCGAATCCTGTTTTGAGTACCCTCCATTACTTTAGAGATGAATACCACCGGCACCTGATTGATAAAAAATGCGACGCTTTCGTGTGCAAAGAATTGGTGGGTGCGTCCTGCCAGGCCGGTTGCCCGCTGGACACCGAGGTTTGGCGTTATGTTGCCCTAATTGAAAAAGGTAAATACGAAGAGGCCTACAAAGTTATCAGGGAAGCTAACCCCTTCCCATCGGCGTGCGCCCGGGTTTGTGGTCGCAAGTGCGAAACCAGGTGCAACCTTGCGGTCAGTGGGGACGAGGCCATCGCCATTCGAGCCTTGAAAAGGTTTATCACAGACCGTGTTGACCCTTCGGTTTATAAACCTGTCGGAACCGGCCGCCGGGGCAAGGATGCTCACAGGATAGCGGTGGTAGGTGCAGGTCCTGCCGGCCTCTCGGCCGCTCATTATCTGTCCCTGCTTGGCTACAAAGTGACGCTCGTTGAAGCAGCCGATGAGCCGGGTGGAATGCTTATTAGTTGTATACCAGCTTATCGCCTCCCTCGGGATGTGGCATGCAAGGAGATAGAATCGCTGCTTGATGAAAACATCACTGTCAGGTGCGGGACCGCCCTGGGGCGGGACATAACCATCGACGAATTATTTAAGGCCGGCTTCGGTGCGATTTTCGTGGCAATAGGGGCAGATAAAAGCTGGCGGTTAGGGCTTGAAGGCGAAGACACCGAAGGGGTCTATCCATCAATGCAATTCCTTAAGGCCTTTAATCTGAGAGGCGAGGAATTGGCAAAGGGACACGTGGGTATCGTTGGTGGCGGCAATTCCGCTGTGGATGCTGCAAGAGTGGCTATTCGTCAGAAAAAAGTCAAAAGTGTAAGGCTGCTTTATCGCCGCACCTCCCAGGAGATGCCTGCTTACGCCGAAGAAGTCGAAGCAGCTCTGGCCGAAGGTATAAGGCTTGAAACACTGGTCTCGCCAACAAGTATACGTTACATCAAAGCTGCTGAGGCCGAGGGTGTGAAAGTTGAAACGTTTGTCCAGCCGGTAAAAATAGATGCGAGAGACGGACGCCTGGCTGATATCAAGTGCATCAGAAACAAACTGGGCGATGTTGACTCGAGTGGCCGACGCAGACCTGTTCCCATACCTGGTACTGAGTTTACTATTACCCTGGATACCTTGATAGTAGCTATCGGCGAACGTCCGGATAGCGATTGTCTTGCTTCTATGGGTCTGGAACTTGATAAGGCCGGCAGATTGCGTGTTGACGGGAAAACTCTTCGCACCAATTGTAAAGGAGTATTCGCCGGAGGGGACCTGGTGACGGGTCCTAATACTGTCGTTGATGCCATTGCAGCAGGCAGAAAGGCGGCGGAAGTTATAGACCGCTATCTTCGTGGCGAAGAACTTGTTGAGCCACCCAAAGTAAAACTGCCGGCGGTTTTCATAGAGCCTGCCGTGGTCAGCGATGAAGAGCTTGAAGATGCGGCAAGAGTAGAACCTGCTATGCTCGACGCCAAGTCAAGGAAGAAGAACTTTGCGGAAGTGGAGAGACAATTGTCTGTCGAACAAGCAGTCCGCGAGGCGCGAAGATGTCTGAGGTGCGACCTGGAGTTCACACAGCGTAGCGAAAATGAAGAGGCGAAATGTACAGCGGTGGAGGAAAAGTCGGCATGATTACGTTGAAAATAAATGGTCTGGAGGTTTCAGTCGAGCAAGGCACTACCTTGCTGGAAGCCGCAAGATTTTTTGGCCTTCCTATTCCGACCCTTTGCCATATGGACGGGTTGTCGCCTTATGGGGCGTGTCGGCTGTGTGTAGTCGAGATTGGAGAAGGACCAAAAGCCAAGCTGGTCTCCTCGTGCACCTACCCCGCCGAGGAAGGACTTAAGGTGCGCACAGCATCAGCGAGGGTGCTAAAGGCACGCAGAATGATACTGGAGTTGCTGTTGGCTTCATGCCCCCAGTCCAAGACAATCCAGGACCTTGCCTCGGCACATGGTATTCGCCAGCAGCGCTTCAGGCAGGAATACGAGGATTGTATCCTTTGCGGTCTGTGTGTGCGAATGTGCGAAGAGCAAATGATGGCCAAAGCCATCGGATTCCGCAACAGAGGCGAAAAAAGAAGCATCGGCACACCGTTTGATATCAAATCCGATGTCTGTCGGCTGTGTGGCGGCTGTATATACGTGTGCCCGGCCTGCCAGCTTCGATGTACGTACACCGAACCGGAAAAAGCAATCTGCGGAGGCTGCGCAAATCTTACCCCACCCTGTATCGAGAAAGAACAGTTTGATGATATGATGTGCTACATGAGTCCCTGTGTAGCTTGTGAGATAAAGAAAGATTAATAATAGTAAAGGAGCCAGATAAAATGTCACTTACGCTCTCAAAGATAAATGCTTCCGCTGCAACTCTAACGAAGAACAGGACCGAAGGTTCAGTTGTACCCGCCTCTGGTATGTGTGTTACCTGCGTGGACGGCTGTATCGGTATGTGTGAGATAGGCAAGAGCGCCTACCGTGGCCACGAAGTTATTTATCCGCAACCGTTTGGTGTGATAACAACCGCGGCTGAAAAAACCTATCCGGTAGATTATTCGCACTTCAACATTATGGGGACCGCAGTTGGTGCTTATGGAATTGAGGCCGACAGCGACAAGGCCATCTTTCCCGCTGTCAATCTGGAGGTTACCTTCGGGCATGATAAGGGTATAAAGTTTCGTTATCCGTGGGGTATTCCTGGGATTGGTTCGACAAACGTCGCCAAGAACAATTGGGAAGGTCTGGCCATTGGGTCTGCTCTGGCGGGAACGGGTCTGACAATTGGCGAAAACGTCGTTGGGATGGACCCCGAAGCTGTCATCAAGAACGGCCGAGTCGTCGACACGGACGACCTAAAACGCCGCGTGAAGATCTATAAAGACCATCAGCGAGATGGCTACGGTGCCATTACTGTACAGGCAAATGTTGAGGATACGCGACTGGGCGTGCAGGAATATGCCATCGAGAAACTTGGAGTCGAGTGCGTAGAGCTTAAGTGGGGCCAGGGCGCCAAGGATATCGGCGGAGAAGTGAAAATCACGGACCTCAAAAAGGCCCAATTGTTGTATGACCGCGGTTATGTGGTCTTGCCGAACCCCACCGACCCGGATGTCATCAAGGCCTTTGAGCAGGGCACGTTCAAAGAATTTGAAAGACATTCGCGAGTGGGGATGGTGACCGAGGAATCATTTGCCGAACGGGTGGAGGAGCTACGTAATGCCGGCGCCAAATACATCTTTCTAAAAACCGGTGCCTATCGGCCGGCGGACCTGGCGAGGGCGGTTTTGTTTGCTTCGCGGTACAAAATCGACCTTCTAACTGTCGATGGTGCGGGCGGCGGCACCGGCATGAGCCCTTGGCGGATGATGAATGAGTGGGGCATTCCTCCCGTCCACCTGCACTCGCTTTTGTATCAGTATGCCAAACGTATTGCCGACAAGGGTGAGTATCTACCTGCACTGGCTTTAGCCGGTGGCTTTGCTTTTGAAGACCAGATCTTCAAAGGCCTTGCCCTTGGTGCACCGTTTGTAAAGCTGATTGGCATGGCTCGGGCCCCAATAGCCGCGGCGATGGTAGGTAAGACAATCGGACGCACGATTGATGAACACGAAGTTCCGGTGTACATCGAACGTTTCGGCAGCTCGAAAGACGAAATATTCGTGACCTCAAGTATGCTCCGCAAGGAACTTGGAGACAAGGAATTCGAAAGACTCCCGACCGGTGCCTTAGGGCTTTACACTTATTACGAGCGCCTTGCCCAAGGTTTGCGTCAGCTAATGGCCGGTTGTCGGAAGTTTGCTCTGGAACATATAGCCAGGGACGATATAGCAGCCTTGACGCATGAGGCAAAGCAAGTCAGTGGAATTCAGTATGTGATGGATGTGGATCAAGGAAAGGTTGAAAGGATACTTGACAGTTAAAGTCGCGTAGACTTGTGCCTTGCTACTCCGATTGCTATTGCAACAGCGAGTATCATAGAGTAACTTGGCCTGGTCGTTTACAACACATAAACTACAACCTGGAAAATACAAATTGGACCAACCCAGCCATAGGGGCATTTCCTCAATGGGCCGCATACAGTTAAGATTATTAGTCAAGGTCTTGTTTGATGACATACGCTATTTCTTTTACATTACCAATGATTATAAATCCTCACGGGCGGAAATTGTGGGTGGTGCTAATGGGCGCTGCAACCAGGAGAACTTAAACGAACAACTCAAAAATGGTGTCAAAGCAATGCGGATGCCGGTTGATAATTTGGTAAGCAACTGGGCCTATATGGTGATGGCTTCGTTAGCCTGGACG
>Ga0114930_10004649_pt1 | contig 11515 bp, 5 predicted proteins | sample AnhtaG_FD_87300 | JGI IMG/M metagenome (GOLD analysis project Ga0114930, IMG submission 87300) | Deep subsurface microbial communities from Anholt, Denmark to uncover new lineages of life (NeLLi) - Anholt_01485 metaG | ecosystem: Environmental > Aquatic > Marine > Oceanic > Sediment | place... | reverse complement strand
TAGTTTTTATTGTCCATACATCAGTTATCGGACAAAACACTACTTTTCATACACTTTCTTAGTAAACCCGGACGGCAGGGAACGATATTTGAGCCATCTCCAACAGCTAACCGGTGTTGTCTCCAGTCCCGATTTGCAGGCGATGCAACACCAGGCACTCTGGTCAAGGGGCCGAGGAAACCATTATCTGTTCGACCTCAACCGCGACTGGCTCGTGCACGTTCAGCCGGAAGTCCGCGATTTGGCAGAGGTGATTCTGTCCTGGAATCCACATCTACTGGTGGATTCACACGAGCAGGGGGCCTATGACACGTATCTGTTCGATCCACCCCGAGACCCCATCAATATTCACCTTTCGCCAAAGGTGCTGGATTGGCGCAAGCGATTCAGTTCCGACCAGGCTGAGGCCTTTAACCGCTACGGATGGAGTTACTATACCCGCGACTGGTACTCCGAGTGGAGCCCCATCTACACGAATGCCTGGGCCAGTATGCAAGGTTCGATCGGCCTGCTCTACGAACAGGCCAGGGTCGATGCAGCGTCCGTAAAGCACCCGACCGGCCAGGAAATCAGCTACCGCGAAACCGTGCACCACCACATCATAAGCTCTCTGGCCAACCTGCAGACGCTACGTTCCAACCGCAGTGAGATCCTGAGAGATTTGCTCGACGACCGTCAGTGGGCGGTCAATGAGAAAGATTCTCACGGCGGTACGTTCCTGCTGCCGCCGTGCCGGGACATTTCCAGTTGGAAACGTCTGGTCGAACTGATCGGGCGTCAGGGCATCGAAACAGAATTTGCGCAGCGCCCGTTTAAAGCTGACTATGTTACCGATATGTGGGCAAATAAGCTCCAGCGCAGAGAGTTTCCGAAAGGTACACTTGTAGTTCGCTCGGGACAACCACGCCGTCGTATGCTTCAAACGCTGTGCGAATTCGATCCTCATTTGGCCGATAGCTTCCTGTTGAAGGAACGCAAGGAGCTCGAAAACCGCCGAAAAACCCTCATCTATGATGTGTCGTCGTGGAACCTGCCCATGGCATTTGGCCTCGAAGCGTACTGGGCCGAGACCATGCCGGAGATTGAGCTCTCCTCACAGCCTTTGGAGCCAACCGGCGATTTGCCCAAGCTGAGCGAGAAAAGCGGTTACGCCTACCTGATTGGTTTCAGAGATTCTGCTGTATATTCCGTGCTGGTTCGCCTTTTTGAAAACGAATGTCACCCCCGAATCGCAACCAAGCCTTTTCAAATTGAAGGCCATAAATACGAGCCTGGAACGGTCCTGCTTCGCGGCCATGAGAATCCAAGCGGACTTCTGGACATACTTCGCAAGACAGCCGCCGATTTTGGCGTTGATGTTCGTGGACTGGATAGTGCCCTCGTGGAAGACGGTCCTGATCTTGGCAGCCGAAAGTTCAGACTATTGGCAGCACCACGAGTGGCGATAGCTTCACAGTGGCCTGTCCGGTCCACTTCGTTTGGCTCGGCTTGGTACCTGCTTGACTATCATCTTCGACTTCGGACTTCACCGGTTAACATCCAGAGCATCAGCCGTATTGACCTGCGAAAATACAACGTGCTTGTACTTCCAAGCAGCAGTGGCCTCGATCGGGTGCTCGACAAAAAAGCTGTGGAAAAGATGAAAAGATGGGTCGAGGGCGGCGGAACTCTCATTGCGATTGGCAGTTCGGCAGCCTTCGCGGCTGGTAAAGACCGAGGGCTCTCGGCGGTCCGGTTAAAACGTGATGTGCTCGATAAACTTGACGAATACAAAGAGGCCGTCGAGCGGGAAGGAAACGCTCGCGATGTAAAGATTGACCCCAACCAGATATGGGCAGCTAAAGCCGCGGAGGAGCCAGCGGCAAAGGGAAAAACAGAAAAAGCTGACACTGAAAAGCCCGAGGAGTCAAAAAGTAAGGACGATATCGAAAAGCTGAAACGCACAGACGAATGGCGTCGCATTTTCAGTCCCACGGGCACCTTCCTTACAGGTGTAATTAACACGGAACATTGGCTCGGATTCGGTTTGCAGGCCAAGCTGCCCGTGATGTTTTGGGGCACTTATGCATATATGTCGAAGCATCCGGTCATAACTGTAGTTCGCCTTGCCGATAAGGATGAGTTGCGTTTGAGCGGCCTACTCTGGCCCGAAGCTAAAGAGCGCCTCGCAAACACCGCCTATGCCACTGTTGAGTCACTGGGGCGTGGCCAATTGATTCTCTTTGCGACCGACCCAACTTATCGAATATGGCTGCCCGGTATGCAACGGCTCTTCTTCAACGCCATACTCTTGGGCCCGGGCATGGGCGCCTCTCAGCCGCTGCCATGGTGAGAGTTGAACCGTCATTCCTTCGCTTTGCTCAGGACACCGTTTGAACGCGGGGCAGCGTTCAGCCCTGAGCGCAGCCGAAGGGGAAGTGGAAAATACGGCCCATAAACGCGGAACGGAGCGCACAATTCTGCTATCATCACTGTTTATTTGAGAGTTCGATAGGTTTGACTAAAAAAAGTCGAAAAAACTACAATTTTTTATTTGACAGGCGTAGCAGGAAGGTGTAAACTCTACTTAAGTAGGAATATAGGCGATTAGGCGGACAAGAAAATAGCGGCGCAGCGAGTGATATTCAATGGTTGCTCATGCGCAAAGGGGCTCACAAATGGTTCCAGCGGCAGGCAAAAGGCTGGAAAGAGTACTTTGTGCCGGGATAGTTGGATTCGCCTTAGCAGCTACTGTCACAAAGGCCACAGCAGAATCCCACCAGGATTACTTTCCTCTTAATGTCGGTAATTCATGGACGTATACTAATGGCACAGAGCAGAAGACCTTCACGATTATAGCTAGAGAACAGATTAAGGGATACATCTATTATAAATTTGATGATTATTTTAGAATATGCGGCTTTCCCGGGTATTGTCCTGATTACTGCGCTGCTGAGGATAACAACATGTTATTTAGGTACGACCCGGCCTCGGATAGGATTTTGCAGTACTGGCCGAGTATCAAGGAAGATAGAGTTCGTTATGATTTTTCAGGCCACAGATGGGGCATTGGTGAAAATCAATTGATTGCCACTGGTATTAGTCGTACGGTTCCGGCAGGGCAGTTTGAGGATTGTTGTGAGTTTGGCTTTGGAATGAACTTATGGTGCGGGGTTTTTCGTGAGACTCTGGCCCCAGGTATTGGCAATATTGAATTTGTTACGAATGGGGCTGATTTTAAGCTTCAAAGCTACACGCTCACCTCTCAGCCGCGATGTGGTGATCCGAACCATCCCTATCCGGTTGCGGACCTGAACCGTGATTGTAGAGTCGACCTACTTGACCTGGCGATTCTTGCTTCGCATTGGCTGCAGGATAATAGCTTCTATCGGCAGGTTCTTGAGTTTTACTATTACTACGGTAATCGGAAAATATACTTGGATCTTTATACAGAAATGATTGCTGTTTACTTTGAGCAGGCGGTTAGTCAGGAGGAAAGACAAGCTTTAATTACACAGGACCCAATTCTTGAAGCAATAGTTGCTGAAATGGCACGTTATGGTGTAGTTTTGGTAGGGACAAAGGCCAGTTCGAGTGATATAGACATCATACAAACGATAGAAAGATTGGAAAAATTACCAGAAGTAAGATACAGCACCCCTGTTTTTGGTGATTCTGCCACGCAGTTAATCCTAACGGATGAATTCATCGCCAAATTTAAGCCGGATGTAACGGAGGCGGAAATTGATGCTTTTAATACATTAAACGCAGTCGAAATTGAAGATAAAATAGAAGGGATAGAGCATTATATACTAAGAGTAAAAGACCCCAAAAATATGAATACGTTAAAAATGGCAAATCTGTATTCTGAAAACCCCATTACGATATTTAGTGTGCCTAACTTTATAGGAATAGGGGAACCTCCGTAACCTGCTATCCAGTGGCTTTGCCTGTGTTGGAACTGCTTATCTAAGGTATCCTAATACTAAAGGAAAAAGCTGAACATACTCGAAATTCCGATGAAAGGAGTCATGCCAAGATGAGAACAAAAACAAGGGGAAAAAAGAAACGTTTCATTTCTTCATCTCTTGCTTTGGGTCTTCTTTGTTCACTAATTTGTGTAACAAGTCCCGAATTGGTCGCTGCGGCCGCTCCAGATCCTAATTTCTACTATTATTACGGTGCGCGTAAGATGGCGCTGACATTATCAACAGAGAAGGTCACGGTGAGATTTAAGCAAGGATTAACAATAGAGGAACGAAAAGCAGTCGTAGAATCCGAACCGGGTTTAGGATTGTTTTCTCAACGAGAGGAAGCTCCGACTTTCAGGCTGGTTATTTTGCCTTTACTGAATGGGGTAACAGAAGAATATGTCATTCAAACAATAAGGAGATTAAACAGCAGAGCAGAAATAGAGGCTGCTTTTCCAATCTTTGTTTTTTCTCATGGTGAAATAGTCTCGACGGACGAATTCATTGTTAAGTTTGCCCCGGACGTCTCGAAGGCGGAGATTGATGCTTTTAATACATTAAACGCAGTCGAAATTGAAGATAAAATAGAAGGGATAGAACATTATATACTAAGAGTAAAAGACCCCACAAATATGGATACATTAAAAATGGCAAATCTGTATTCTGAAAGCCGCATTACGATATTTAGTGTTTTTAACTATATTGTAAGGACTAAAGACGCGCCGGCAATTCCTGATGACGAATACTTTTCGCAGCAGTGGCCCCTTCACAATACAGGACAAGACCCACCACTGGGAACACCGGACGCTGATATAGATGCACCGGAAGGATGGGATATAAGTACCGGCAGCAGCAATATAATAATCGCCATTTTAGATACCGGAGTCGATTTAAATCATGAGGATTTAGTTAACAAATTGGTGCCTGGTTATGACGCTTTCGACGATGATAATGATCCAAGCCCCGGCGCTCACTGGGAGAATGCTCATGGTACAGCCTGTGCTGGCTTGGCTGCGGCGGAAACAAACAATAATGAAATAGGAATCGCCGGCGTTGGCTGGGATTGTAGCCTGATGCCGATTAGAGTTGATCATGTGGACGATAACGGTTGGACCTGGTTCCCGTCCGAGAGTTTTATAAGAGGTATTAATTGGGCGGCTAATAACGGAGCAGATGTATTAAGCTGTAGCGTGCCAGAACTTGGGGTTAACCCTGACCCGGCGGTTCAGGATGCCATTAGACACGCGAAAAATAATGGCAGAGAGGGGAGAGGATGCGTATTAGTATGCGCCGCCCACAATTATAATAGGCTGCTTAGATATCCTTCAGCATACCCAGAGGTAATAGCGGTTGGAGCAACTAACCATAATGATGACAGATGGGATCTCGGTTGTGTCGGTATTAGTGGTTGCGGAAGTAACTTCGGCCCTGAATTAGATGTTGTAGCACCCAGTGGATGGGGGCCGGACGAAGGAGTAATTATGTGGAGCACAGATATTAGTGGGGCTGGTGGGTATAACCCAGGAGATCTCGCAGAAGGTGACGCTCTCGGACATTATACGAAATGGTTTGGTGGGACTTCTGGTGCTACACCTGAAGTGGCAGGACTTGCAGCTCTGATTGTCTCCAAGAAAAGCAGTCTTACGTCTGACGAAGTTCAACTGATTATCGAGTGTACGGCTGATGATAAAGGTGCAGAGGGTTGGGACGGGTTTTACGGCTGGGGAAGGATAAATGTTTATGATGCTCTTTACGGGACTTCTCTTTATCCGGGGGGCGCATTTTTGGTCAGGGACAATTTGGGCCAGAACGTTGCTCGGTTTGACAATTTAGGCAACGTTTTCTTGAAAGGAACTTTGACCCAAAACTCGCCACCTACAGCAACCCCTAATGACGAGTTCAGATTTCAAGATTCAGTCGGGGATGATGTGGCAATAATTGATACGACTGACGGCAATATGTATATTTCAGGAGTGTTAGATGACATAGAAGAGATATTGGACCCACCTCCAGACAGCTTTATTATCGAAAACACAAACGGAGATGTCGTTGCTTATATCGATGTCTCGGGTAACTTGGTTCTAAAAGGGATATTGTTCCAGAATGCAAATCCGTAAATTTACTAGAAGATAGAAAAAAACGTTTAATAACCTTAAGAAATGAAAGGAGTTCAAAATGAAGAGGACATTAACAAGCAGGTGGGCAGTGGGTCTCTTGGTTTTTATTCTGATTGGCTTAGGGATTGCTATTGGAGGAGATGTTATAGTCAAAGAAGGAACAGTAGAGGGTGAAAAATTTAAAACCACAGGGTGTACCGCAAGTGGAACGAAGGCAGTAGCCTTTGGTAACTCAACGACGGCAAGCGGTATCCACAGCACAGCAATGGGATACAGCACAACAGGAAGTGGAGATTCCAGCACGGCCATGGGGAGAAATTCAACGGCGTCTGGACACTACGGCAGTACGGCGATGGGATGGACCGCCTATGCTGGTGGAACTACAAGCACGGCGATGGGATACAGCGTAGCGGCACTGGGAAACTATAGCACCGCAATTGGAAAGTACTCAGCTAACTATGTGCAAGATAGTTTCACGGTTGGATACGGTGATGTGGATCTACGAGTTGAGTCCGATGTTGTGACGATGTATGATGACGCATATGTGCATGGTGAGCTATCTGCCGAGGATGTGATAGACAGATCGAGTTTCTATGACAAGGATAAGTATGGAACGGCATTGGGCCATGTGGTGGACAGTTCGGAGACAATAAAAGTAAATGATGAAGGCGGGAAAGAATACAAGCACGAAGCGGACCCAGTATTCCTACAAAGATGGATTACCGTAAAAGACTATGATAAATACACGGAAGAGGAAGTCTGGAATGATGAACTGGAGATTTATGAAATCAGACGAATTTATGAGACACATGAGGAATTAGGCAGTAGCCTGAGTGCGAAAGTAGCCTGGTTGGCACAATGCGTTTTTGAATTGAAGCAAGAAAACGAGATGCTCAAGGCTGAATTGGCCAAACTCAAAGCTGCAGTCGGCATAGAGTAAACAGTGTCGAACAGCGTCTCTAAGTTATTTTACCCGGAGCTCATTTAGCGAGAGGTTGTCGTTTTGCCTTGGGCGAGGCGGACGAAGACGCCCGCCATGACTAACACTCCCAGCAAAAAGCTCCATCCCGGCGCAAGGCCAAAAGCGCTGGGAAGATAAGCGCAGACCAAAGCAAGTCCAGCGACGAACAGGCTGTAGGGCAGTTGTGTGCGAACGTGCTGTATAAGGTCGCAAGAGCTGGCAATGGAGCTCATAATTGTCGTATCGGAGATGGGCGAACAATGGTCACCGAAGATCGCGCCGTCCAGAACTGCCCCCACGCTTATCATCGTGGTTAGCCCGTAAGCTTCTCCGTCAAGCGCAAAGGCAATCGGAATGGCTGTCGGGATCAGAATAGCCATCGTTCCGTAGCTTGTCCCCGTAGCAAACGATGTCACGGAGGCGACGAGAAAAAGTATCGGCGGAAACCAGTAAGGTGAAACTCTGCCTGCCAGAATTGTCGTCAGAAACTTCCCGGTCTTCAGGCTGTCACAGCAGTTCTTAAGCGACCAAGCGAGAATCAATATAACAATGGGGATCGCAGCCCTCCAGACGCCCCGGCAAAAACACCTGTATACGATGCGGATGTCAAGAGACCCAAAGAGTCGTCCGCAGAGCAAAGCCAATGTCAGGCCAAATAGTGCGGCGCAAGCAAGGACCAGAGGGCTGTTTTGGGTGTGGCCAATAACCTCGCGCCAGTAGATCCAGCTTGCCGGAGAAAGCGTGTCAATATCGACAGGCCTTGGCGGCATATTTTCTACGGCAGTAGTAAGACTCTGGGTTTGCCATTCAAGCATGTCCTTTTCCAATTTGGATGTTCCGTCGAACCAAAGACCGGCAAAATGAAAAAGCAGCAGTCCCGCTAAGGGCACCAGGGCATTGATCGCTCGGCCGGATTCTTGGGCCGCCATCGCAGGACGTGAATCGGCAGTGACTTTAGGCGAACTAGTTTCACCTTCTTCGGCTCGCCCGCTGCCTTTTGCCAAATCTTCTGAGGTTCTCATCGGCCCAAAGTCACGACCCGTGAGGATGTGCACAAAAACAAAAACAATCATCAGCAGACAATAGAAGCGAAAGCTAAGTGCGTCGAAGAACATTGAATAGCCGCTCTTCTCAATCCCCAGCTCCTGCCCGACAGCGCCGAGAAGGCTCACCTCATAGGCGATCCAGGTGCTGACCACTGCGAGTCCCGCGATAGGCGCACTCGTCGCATCGACAAGAAAGGCGAGTTTTTCACGGCTGACGCGAAACCGGTCGGTGATTGGCTGCATCATCGAGCCCACAATTATCGCATTGGTGTAGTCGTCGATGAAACATAGTATTCCCATCAGAGCGGTCGCTGTTTGAGCCGATTTTCTGCCCTTTACCCACTTCAAGAGCCACACAATGATCCCTCTGAAGCCTCCTGAGGCAATGACTACCTCTACCATCACAAAGATCGGCGGGACGAACGCAAGGATCGTTAGGTTCGTTTTGTCTGTGACAGTATTTGCCAGATGGGCACCTACGGTTTTGAAACCCTCAAGCCAGGCCGCCGCGCTCGCCGGGTTCTGCGGAACCGCAGTCAGCATACCACCCACCACGATGGCGATTCCCAGACTCGGCAGGACATGGTGTGTCAAAAAAGCCAGCACAATTGCCAGTAGTGGCGGGACAATGCTGTACCACATGCCCGTCTCGGCTCCTTGTTCGCCAGGCGGCGCAAGGCGCGCGGCTAAAGCGCATACTATCCCGAAGACAACCACCCCCACCGTACCTCTTGTGAAATGTTTTGACTTCAATGGGCTTTGATTCTCACCTCTGGCAGTCTCGATCCCGGTTCGGGCTTCTTTCCAGCAGATGTTTGGTTAAATAATATATGTCCGACTTCAATTTTGCAAGGCTGTTGACATTTCGTGACCATTTTGCACAAGATTTCAATAGTAAGAGACCAAAATGGCAACATCAGGAATATCTTGGCTCGCATGCCCGTTGAGCGTATCAGGAAGTAAACGCTATCCAAGATACGCGCGCCAGCAGGCCGGTAAAGCAGTCTGCCGGTGTTCTTATTTGACTTCTGCCTTTTTCTTTATTATTATCCACATAAACCTCAAGGTTGCATGACAAGGAGCATCGATGAAGTTGCCCAAACTTCAATTATACACCAAAGTTTTAATTGGGCTGTTGTTAGGAGTAATCTGTGGCATATTGGCTAATCGGTGGGGATACGACTGGTATATAATTAAGGGGCGGGTCACATTTTCAGATTTTGTCTTCAACTATATTAAACCCATCGGTTCAGCGTTTATCAGATTGATTAGTATGGTTGTTGTACCTTTAGTCTTTGCCTCTTTATTAGTGGGGACGGCCAGTCTCAGTGACATCAGAAAGCTTGGTCGCATTGGCGCCAAAACCCTGGCTTATTATTTGTGTACGACAACAATTGCCATTAGCATCGGCTTACTCCTGGCGAACACTCTCAGGCCCGGCATGGGTCTTTCGCAGGATGTTCGGACAAGGCTGACCAAAAGTAGCACGCAAGACACAGATGCACGAATTGAGGCTGCCCGGAAAAAGCCAACGGTTACGGATGTCCTTTTGAACATCATCCCAACAAATCCCGTCAAAGCGTTTGTAGAAGGCAGGATGTTGCAAATTATCTTCTTTGCTTTATTGACCGGGATTTGCCTTACGTTGATTCCTGCCAACCGAAGTGGGCCGGTGATAAACTTTTTCGAGGGTGTTAATGGGGTCATGATTCAAATGGTACATATCATTATGAAGATTGCTCCTTACGGCGTATTTGCACTGGTCTCGGCCGTTGTTGCCGATTTTGGCTTGGAAATTTTGTTTCTTCTTCTTAAGTACTCGATAGTAGTGATTGTAGGGCTTGTTCTTCATGTCGCCATCGTTTACTCTTTAGCAATAAAACTGTTCAGCAGGCAAAAGATCAAGACTTTTTTCAGAGGTATTCGTCCCGCCCAGTTGATTGCCTTTAGTACGGGCTCCAGTTCCGCTACTTTACCTGTGACGATGGAATGCACTGAAAGAGATTTGGGTGTGCCCAGAGAAATATGCAGCTTCGCGCTGCCGTTAGGCGCCACTGTCAACATGGATGGCACAGCTCTCTACCAGGGAGTATCCGCCGTTTTTATTGCCCAAGTTTTTGGCATGGGTCTGACCGTTGCACAGCAACTGACTATAGTCCTCACTGCTACCTTGGCTTCCATCGGCACTGCCGGGACACCAGGTGCGGGAGTGATTACTTTGGCGATTGTTTTGAAAAGTATTGGCGTGCCATTGGAAGGCATAGCTATCATTCTCGGCGTGGAACGCATATTGGACATGTGCCGTAGCGTCGTGAACGTCACCGGCGACGCCTCCTGCGCCGTAGTCGTGGCTGCAACCGAAGGTGAGCTCAAAAGCCAATAAATTGAGGATTTCATACACTTGAAATTGAGTGCCGATTTGGGTCCAATAATTGAAGACAATAGTGTTTTGATAGCGTGTGGATGCTTCGATGTCGGCAAACCGAGGGCCGCTTCAAACGACATGCCAAACCGTCGTTGTTTGGCGTGGCGTTTGATCAGCCCGGTAGCAACAGCGAAGCTTTTTAGCTTCAGAACAAGCAATCTCCCTCCCTCGAAAGAGGGTGGGCGGGGAGATTGCGGTCGTGCGAATCCGATGGATGTTTATCAGCAGAAGACAGTTTCATTAAGGCGTTAGCCTTATCCCTTGGCCTGTTTGGTTCCGGCTTCGCCGGATCAGGGTCTTTAGATCGCTTCGCTCGCAATGACGGGCAGCGCCGTATTAACGTCATTGCGAGGCCTGCGGAGCAGGCCGCGGCAATCTCAAAACACTGATCGGTCAGTTTTAGTTTGTTAGCTAATGCCGTTTCCAAAACGAAAATGTCGCTCTTTGTCATTCCCGCGAAAGCGGGAATCCGGGCCTGATATTTTCTGGATTCCGGGTCAAGCCCGGAATGACAAGACGCAAAAGTTACACTAATCTATTTGAACCGGCACTAATTCGATAAGGAAATAAACATGATTGCAAAGAAAACACTCACCAGGATACCATCATTTGTCGCAGTGTTTCTGTTGACCCTTATACTCTTCGCATTTGCCGCACCGTGCGAGGGCTGTTTCTCCATAGTGGTAGGCAAGAACGCCTCGGTCGACGGCTACGTGATTGTGGCCCACAACGAGGATGATCCGCCTCCTCAAATTGTAAACCATCACAAAATGCCTCGCAGAAAATACTCACCGGCAGATAGAGTGAAACTCATCAATGGAGGCCAACTCGATCAAGTCAAGCAAACGTGGTCTTATATATGGTCCGAAATGCCGGGCATGCTTTTTTCCGACAGCTACGTCAATGAATGGGGCGTCTGTGTCACATCTGACAATTGCCCTTCACGAGAGGATAAGCCTGAAATCTCCGACGGCGGGATAGGCTACATGCTGCGCCGCCTCGTGGCTGAGCGAGCC
>Ga0114930_10004648_pt1 | contig 11519 bp, 7 predicted proteins | sample AnhtaG_FD_87300 | JGI IMG/M metagenome (GOLD analysis project Ga0114930, IMG submission 87300) | Deep subsurface microbial communities from Anholt, Denmark to uncover new lineages of life (NeLLi) - Anholt_01485 metaG | ecosystem: Environmental > Aquatic > Marine > Oceanic > Sediment | place... | reverse complement strand
GTACTTGTTTTACCACTCATTGCTTGGGTTCTGCCGGATTTGCCAGCAAGCCCTCCATACTCCTTGACCACACTGTCGACGTTCCGTACAATGCGGGCGTAAAGGTGAATTAGATAGGGGCGAAGGACGCCATCGAGTTCCTTCAGGTGGAGCAAAGAAGCAGGATGATACTGCCCGATTTAGATTTCACCTTCACCCCAGATATCTTTGTCAGCGAGCTTAAACGCCTTTTCCCAAGAGAAGCCAGGGCTATCGAGCAGTTCATGACTGATATGACAGCTTTGGTAGATGAGGCCCTCAGGACGCCCATGAGCAAGCCACTCTACCTGATGAGCCGTCTAGAAATGGCCCTTTTTGGAATGAAGGTCTTCTTTCGCCAGAGGCGAGTCTTCAAGTACCGGAGCAAGACCACCGCGCAAGTCCTAAACGACATCTTCACCGACCCTCGCCTGAAGACCATCTTTTACACCGTTGCACCCTTGAAGCGAATATCCATAATGGCCACGGGTGACCTGCCCCCCGAAAATCGGCCCAGGTAAAATGTTAGACTTGGATTGATTAGAAAGGGGGCTTTCTCATGGGCAGCCCTGAGCACTCTAGATAAACTCTCTATGTTATACTGAGCTTTGGAGTCAGGAGCTGAGACCCTTCAGCGCCACTGTGGTGCGATGTACCGCAAAATGAGGGCATTTTTCTCTCAACCCAAGGTTCAAGTCGCGATCCTTCTCGGCACCGTAATCCTGTGTGCGCTAAGCCTCCGCTTGTACGGCATCCCCTGGGACCAAGGCCACATACTCCACCCCGATGAACATGCGGTATTGGCAGCGGCCTGGAGGATCCACCTCCCAGACTGGCCTCCCTCTCTCAGTCAACTCCTGGACCCAGAGCAAAGCCCCCTTAATCCACATTTCTTCAGCTATGGAAGCCTGCCCATTTATCTCCTCAAGGGCGTCGGCAGCATCCTATCCAACTTCAAGGAGAGCTTGGCTAGCTTCGATTTGAGATTGGTGGGCCGTGGCATGGCGGCCGTCTTCGACACCGGAACCGTATTCCTTGTGTATCTATTGGGGAGGCGGCTTTACAACCATCGCACCGGCCTTCTAGCCGCCATCCTGGCTGCTTTCACTGTGCTGTCCATTCAGCAGGCCCATTTCTGTACCGTAGATTCGATGCTCACTTTCCTCGTCGCTCTAACCGTTCTATTCTCAGCAAAGGTTATCAGCAACTCCACCAAGCCCACCATGAGGGCCGCCGTGCCAATTGGGCTCTGCTTAGGCTTGGCTATCGCTACTAAGATGACCGCGGTCATCCTTTTAGGGGTAGTAGTTACTGCCTACACTTTGCGGTGCTTTGAAGGCCAGCGCGATAGCGTCACCAAATCGTCCTTCAGCCCAAGCCACATCAAGAGTGGCCTAGCAGGGCTAGCGATCGTCGTCCTTGTGGCAATGATTACTATCGTCGTCACCGAGCCATATGTCTTCATCGACTGGAATGGATTTGTAGCCGAAACCAGATGGGTCAGGGATGCTGTCGTCACTCGGGTCTCTGACTTGCCCTGGACACGGCAATTTATTGACACCACCCCATACCTTTATCAAATAAGGCATCTGTCTATTTGGGGCATGGGCTTGCCCCTTGCGGTAGCAGCTTGGGGTGGCCTCCTTTTCACTCTAGCCACTGCAACAAAGCGACGGCGTAAATCTGATCTTTTGCTTCTCTCCTGGATACTACCATTCTTTTTGATCGTAGGCGGCATGGAGGTAAAGTTCATACGCTATGTGTTGCCACTGGTTCCCTTCCTTTGCCTGGTCGCTGCCTGCTTGTTTTCAGCCTTGTATGAGCGGATGAGAGGTAACTGGCGACCTTTCGTTATCGGCGTCATCGCGCTGGTTATCGCGTCTTCAGTGTTCTACTCTTTTGCCCACGTCAGCATCTATTCTAAGCCACATCCCGTAGTACAGGCGACCGACTGGGCAAACGCCAACGTTGACCGGGAAGAGATCGTGGCAGTGGAAGACTGGGAACATCTACTCTACCTAGGCCCATATCAAGTAGTCAAACTTCGCCTTTTTGATCCCGATAGCCCCGAGAAAATGGCCAATATCGCCCAGCAGCTTCATGATGCCGACTACATCATCGTGTTCACAAACAGGCTTTATGGAACCATCCCCAAGTTACCCGAGCGCTACCCCCTAAGTAGCAAATACCATGAACTCCTCTTTTCAGGAGAGCTTGGCTTCGAGATGGTTTACTGTGCCACCTCCTACCCAACCCTTTTCGGCATAACAATCGTGAACGATACCTTCACTCGTCCAAACCTCCCTGTGCCGGAGGGGATGGATACATGCTCTCCCGGTGGCATCTTCATTAACATGGGCTATGCCGATGAGACATTCACAGTTTTCGATCATCCTATGTCCATGGTCTTTAGGAAGGTCACTGATCTACCGCAGGAAGAACTCCTTGGTCTTCTCATGGGCAGTCAGTAGCCTGCCCTCGTCACGGAGTGGATCGCGGGGGAATTGGCCCTTCGTGTTGGAGGGCATGTTTGAGGCGCTGGGGTTGTAACTTCAGAGGTGGAATCGTCGTAAAAGGATCCCGAGCCTTTAACGTGGCACAGTGTATGTAGTCAACGAAAATGGGACACATTCAAGACATTACTTAATGGACACTTGGGTGCATATAAGCTACTGTGCGCAGCAGTAAATCATAGCTGGGCGAACGTCCGCCAGATTTATCCCCCCGTGTGCGTCTAATTCGAGGCGGAGCGACGTTTCAGAGTGGACACCAATTTGCACGTTCCCGAAAAAGTCACAACTTTCAACCACCTACAGACGCCCCTTGACAGCATATCCACGAAGTGGTAGCCTTTTGCGTACCTAACCGAATACGATTCCCACGGAAGATCACACCCATAGATGACCCCCTTAGTAGCCAGCCCCGGCTATGGTGGAAGATGCGATAGGTGACTTGCCCTGCTCCTCCAACATCACCTGTAGTATGCGGAGGCGATTCTCAAGCTCGTAGTAGTCATCGTCAATTTCCATTCGACCCCCACTCCCATTATTGTTGGTTCTCTGAAATATTTCAACTCCGCATCGGAGTTATTCACCACCCTCAGCTATCGTGGCTAATATCTGCCTAGCTGGCCTTGTTAGCCAGCATTCCAGAAGCTGCTGACTTGTGCCAAAGCTCACTGGAAGATTAAAGCTGCCAACCTTTGAATGGCCTGATTTGGCGATGCACCTCCATAGCATCATCTGCGTTCACTGTCCTCAAATAGACCTCGAGCGGCTTCATGCTGGTGTGTCCCATGATCTCTTGAAGGTGCCTAAGCGACCCACCAGCCTTGAGGAAGTTGATAGCAAAAGTATGCCTAAAGGTATGGGCTGAGCATCTTACCCCTTTAAGGTCAGCCTTCCGCCCTAGGTCCCTGATCAGCTGCTGCACTGCGTTAGACGTGAGACGCGTGCCTTGCCGTGACAGCCAGAGGTGCGTCTCACAATCGCTGCGATGGCGGAGATACTGGAGCACCGCCTCGACCGCCTTGAGAAGATATGTGATGCCCTGGCCGCTGCCCACTGTTGGCTAGACATGGAGCTGGAATACCTCCTGGACGCGTTGAGGGACCTGCTGGCTGAAAGCGACATAGCTTTGGACGACTACCTGAAGGAGGTCAAGGACACTTACTGCCCCAAGTGTTATGGCAATATGATCCGGCGGAAGGGAGTCTTTCGATGTCTGGATTGCGGTTTCTTTTCAGGGGGGATAGTGGACTCATTTGAAGAGCCCTGAAGTGGCAACCGTATTAGCGCCGATTATGAAGCTGGCAGCTCCGGTTGTATCGAAGCTGGTGGTACCATTATCTGGCCCAGCGCTTAAATCGGTAAGTCGTTCGTCTTCCGCATTACCTTCACTGGTAGAAGACTTCGCTCCCAAATCTTTCAATAGATAGAACTCCAGATATGGTTTTCAAGGCAATGTTTGCGTTTGACCGAATCCACCCTTAGTCAAATTACACATTCCGATGTTTTGTTCACCTCCGGCGGTCCAGTAACGTAAATGCCCTTATCAACCGGTTCGACTCCAACTCACCTGCTGCCCTCCGTCAGTAGATCAATAGAGCGGACGAACACCAGTAAGAATGACTCAACCAATCCGGTGATAGAAGACGCTACCTCTAGACGATTGACGGCTCTCTGCTATCAATGTGGCTATCGTTAGAAAGGGGCAAGATTGGGGTCAGAACCTGGAATCTCGAACGGCAAAGCTGCTCAGCCAGCTCATAGTGCTTTGAGGCCTGATTTCGCCAGGAGAATACGTTGGCATATCTCAGCGCGCTCTTTGACATTTCCTCCCTGATCTCGGGATGGAGTACAAGCCGCTTAATGCCTGCGACGAGTTGTCCAAGGTCCGCAGAAGTCAACCCACCTGCCATTCTCACGGTTTCACCGACACCCTCTATGTCCCGGCAGGCGATCGTAGCGCCCGCGCCCAAGGCGTGCGCCATGATACCACTCTGGGTGCAGTCGCTCGGCCAGTAGAAATAGATGTCCAACGCTCTTAACATTACAGGAAGCATAGCTGCGGGTAGATAGGTATCGAGAAAGAACTTCCCTGCGCCATCATACCTGGACTTCAATTCCGCAGCACGGCTGCCTTCAACGCTGTTATCCGGTTCCCGCAAGAATCCAACATATATCGCTGCAATGTTCGACTCAGGCAGCATTTGCTGCAGCACATCGCGGACATGATACAGTAACTCAATACCTTTGCTGGCCGTAACGAATCCCGCTCCGCCTATTACAACTGCGTTCGAGTCGAGCAAAATTCGCTCCTGCCTCAAGTTATCCTTATGTGTCTGATCCAGTGTAGAGTCGCTTTCCAGGTATTCATGGATCCTCGCTTTCGCCTCCTGTCTGGTCATGCCGGCCACTTTGTGATAGACGTGGGTCCCATGCCTCAGCATATTTACTTTGTCACCATACTCCGGAAAAGCTCCGGTGACTGCCTTGTAGACGCCATCGCTGAATACTGTGATGGCGTCCGTATAAGGTAGTAACCGCTGTAGTAATGAGTGCTCCTGCCCACGCAGGCCGTATTCGGTTTCACTACTTTGGAAGTGAAGTGAGTGGAGGGTGACAACTTTAACGTTGTTCAAGTCCCTGAGCATGCTAGCGAATCGACTATTACTTCTCCAAACACCGAATTCATGTTGAAACCAGAGAACTTGGTCTGGCCGAGGTCTCAACCCCTCCAAGATGATTCTCGCAGAGTAGTCGTCGCGGCTGGGTATGCTATACCAAGCGGGATCGGTGAGCGGGCCTCGGTCGTTGCTGAGGGGTACTCCATAATTACCCAAATTGAACGACAATACATCCCATGCGCCGCGAGGGCTTTCTCTCGTCACAAATTGTGCATAATCCGCAATCCCGCAGATTATGGGTCTATATGGTGTAACAAACGTAATGAAAGCCATCTCAGTTAATCCTCGTACCAGAACATAGGCGGTATCCGATATTGGCTACCGCAGTCTAGAAGGCGTATACGCGCGGGGCCCTGGGGGACGACCTTTGACGAGACCATACTTCAGTCTTGGGTTTGCCCCTTCAGCTTTCAGGGAACGGCCGGGCTAGAAGCTTGCCCGGTACCTGAGCCCTTCCACAGCACCACACAGTCCCCCGGCATCGCCTGTGAGAGGCGATGCACAGTGTCGTTATTATACGATAAAGAAGTCATAAAATCAAGTGTAAAAATTGAAAAATTGTAAAATTCTTCGGCCGTAACCCGCAGTCGAGCTTTCCAACCAAATGGTTCGAAAAGGATACTCAGGATGGGCACGTGGAAGGAGCTACCACCAAAAGCCGTGGTTTATGTCGTGTCTGATCTGCCCTGGAATAAGATCGGAAACCTTTGCTGTCGCAACGCAGGCTGCTGTGTCCGCTGCGCCGTAGTAGACAAGAACCTCATCTTCGTCCTCAAGCACTTCCTTATCTGCGCTGGGAACAGCGCCAGATGTGAATACTACATTGGGAACATAGCACCCCTCTTCGCCAAGCTCGTAGGTTTCCTCAGGCTCCAATATAGCATTGGGGGAACGATAGAGCAACCGACCTGGATCGTCCAGTGCCACGAGCAGCACACCGAGCCGGTAAATCCAGGATTGGTCAACACCGTGATAGATTAGCAACCAGCCGTGTTTGGTCTTAATAGGTTGCGACCCACCACCGATCTTGAATCCATCCCAAGCCATTCCTGCTCCCGGTCCCAGCAATATACGATGATCTTCCCCAGGCCAGGGGCAATCCAAACACTCAGAGGAGGAAATCCAGATACTGGGCTCAATCCTATGGTACATGACATAGCGTCCTTGGAAAGTCTCAGGAAATAAGGTGGCATCCTTGTTCTCGGAACCAGGAAACATAAGGCCATGTCTCATCCACCCGCTCCAGCGTCGGCCCAGGAAGTCCTCAACATCGATCGAGGCCAGCTCGATCTGCGCGGTGACGCCATCGTAGGCTGTATACAACATGTAGATGCGTTCCCCTATGAGGACGAGCCTGGGGTCCTCGCAGCCCCTACTCTCCCACTTCTCTACTGGTTCAAATATCGGGCTTTCCAACCTTTCCTCGATATGATAGCCATCCGAGCTTACGGCCAGCCCGATTCGTGAGACCTCATCCTCTCCGCACGCGCGATAAAGAATATGGATCTTGCCATCCAACTTTATTGCACCTGGGTTGAACACGTACTTGGACTCCCACGGGTGTATCGCCATCGCCTTGAGAATGGGATTCCCCTTGAACCTGCTCAGCTTGCCCGCCTCAGGCTCAGCGGGACGTGGCAATTGCTCCGGCATAACCCCCTCTACCGCTTCCCATCCGGGGAGGATCAACCGTGCGAGGTTTTCCGATTCCATTCCGCGTCCCATTAGCTCTGTGATTTTCCTGTCCATGTACTCCTCGCTGCCGCCTATGGCCTTCAGCATTTCCACCAGAAACTCCCTTGACGCCCAGTCTCTCTCTACGTGCAGTGACAGAGGCTTGGGCAGGCCTTTGCCGCCTTTGAAGCTGTAGCTGGACCAAGTCCAAGTAGAGCAAGGGATGAACGTCCCGTCGGCAAGGAACAAGGCAAGATGGTAGCAATCCGCGAGGTAGCTTAAGTTTTTAGTCAGATGCAATAGAGAAGGGTCCCCCGCTTTTTCCAGATCGCTGATCATCTCCCTGAAATGCTGAATTACTTTTTTCTGGAGCTTATTTTCAAATATGTTATGCGCTGACAGAGGATCCTTTCCCCAGTGGCCTTTGAGTGAGTTTATTACCCTGGCCCCGAATTCTTTTCTCTCTTGCGCGAACTGCTCCCAGATTTCCCCGATACTCTCAGCCTCGACGATATTCTTAGCTATTGTAAGAGAATAGCGTAGCTTGGGGAATTCTCCGCCGGCTCCCTCGCGCAGATTGCTGATAACGATCCTTCCGGCGAGCTTGACCAGGTGCGAAGGCTCTCCAAGTTGGTCAAGCATGGGGAAATCGTCATGACTTTCCACCAGTGGCGCTATACTCAAGTGGGTGAAATGCTCGGGACGAGCGTTTCCCGCTATCCAATCCCACACTCTTGCTGTATGTGCCTCCTCCTCTGAGAGGCTTGCTAGAGCCAGGATATCACTTGGACTATATTTCCCACTGAGGTCAGGCAGACTAGTTGCCCCGAATCTGATAAGCAAGTTGTTGGGGGGATTGCGTTCCAGGAGCCACGCGGTCACCTCAGGCTTCAACGCGAATACCTCGGAGTGAGGGAGGTTCTGCAATATGGCCTGGGCGACGTTCATGGTTCCATCCATAGTCGCAAGATCACCGGGCAAAAGCAGTTCGCTAATATCTTTCTCCGCCTTGAGCATCAACTGTTTCAGGCTCTGGATGATCTCATGGGAAGTCGCCTCTCGACCTAACTGGAGCCCCTCACGAAGGAACTCCTCAAATTCCTCGCGGTGCCTTCGAAGAATACCTTCATAGATGCTATCGACGCTTATGATCTCCGCGGCAGGCGAGACAAGTTCCTTAGGTGCCACTAGGGGAAATCCGGGGATGAACTCACGGTAGGTCACCCTGGGCAGAAGGGGCTTGAGCGCTTTCTCTTTCTCACTCCACCTCGCTAGGAAGTCAGCCCTCTTCTTGATAAATACATCCGTATTCTGCTCGATCACCGATTCCGCCATGGGAGCTACGAGGTGGTCGGCCTGCTCGGGCGCAGCTGACGTCAACCGCTCTTTGAACACCCCGAGCTCCTGTGCAAACGCAGCCTCCCTCGCATAACAGATTGGCACGAAAGCATCTAGGATGTTGTCCTTGTTGTATTCCTGCTCCAAACAGTACGCAAGCAGGAAGTCAAAAACGATCTCAGCCCAGCGGTCTGGAGGGAACTTGAAATGCTTTGGATCAGTTCCCCGAAGCTTCCTTAGATGAATGAAGGCCTCTCGTGACACGACCTCTTGGTATAGCCCTTCAAACTCGTTGAAACTTTCTTTGAACCGCGCTATCAGCTTCTCAGGCTCTATTGTGACCTCATCTGGCTGGTGGTCCTTTCTGCCTCCGAATACAGCAAGCGGGCGGATTATGTCCCATTCCCGCTGCCACCACCCTCTGCCAGCCACTACTGCCTCAAAGACTTCCCTGATCTGCTGCCTCCACACCAGTTCTTTGTCTAAGTAGTCGCCGTTAAGCTTTACACCAAGGCTTGCTTCACATATGTTTGCTGCGTTGGTGACAGCGGTTGTGATAAGCCGGATGTCCAGACCGAGCTCGCCGACTTGATCGCTCCAGATACTGGAGTTGTCGAGATATGTTCTGACGAGCTTGCTTGAAACCCCGAGTATTCCGCCTGGCAAGCTCGGTGCTTTGATATTGAATATAGAAGCGAGCAAAGGACGAACTAAGTGAGCTGAGCCTGGTGTGTCAAGGTAATGACGGTTGAACCTAGGGATAACGAGGTCCATACCTCCTTTGCTTATTGGAAAGAGGAGACGCATTACCCATTCTGGAGCCAACCCTTCAATTTCAATTCTGGCGTGCCTGCTCTTGAGATCTGCCTCAAACAGTGCGAGGTCGGCGTGGAGTCTGTCTGCTATCTCCATTATTGCCCTAACGGTCCACACCTTGTTGCTTACGAGGTCATCTTTCATGAGGAAGGCGATGCGCTGCATAGTTCGCCTTAGACGGACTTCCTGGACCACTTGTAGCGCTTGCTCCCCCTCTTTGCCACCAGCGCAAACTAGGAGGCATTTGTTATCAGGAAAGAACTGAAGGAGTGCCAGTACCACGGTCTGGCAGACGTTACCGATTGTATCCCATTCATTGTGGAAGGGGATGCCAACCACTATGTCAGCTTCCCCTATGTCGCCTGCCTTTGCGAGAGGCTCACTCAGCGATGTCGCATAGGCTTCGTCATAAGCTAGGGTATCTCTGGTCATTTCTTCGAAGTCTGCTCCCCGTCCAAATAGGTAATTGCCCGATATCGGCGTAAACTGAATATACATTAACACATACGCCATTGACTCTACAATAGCTCTTGCAGTCAGGAGGACATGTGAGGCCTGAGCCAATAGCTGCTGAAGAGAACCCTTGGACTCTAGGAGCCAATCGAACCAGCCCACTCTGTCGCGTCGTTTAAGTGGGCTCGAAGAACATCGTAGCTGAAGTACTTCTTTCCCACCGCAGTGTTGTGGCTCGTGACGCTTTGCCTCTTCTCAGGGCTGGTGAGAAGTGTTATTATCTGGCGGGCAGCTTGAGCCAGCACTTCGGGGGGGATCTGAACAAGGCCCATTGAGTCTAACCCCTGCAGGAGCGTGTCGCCAAGCGATACCACCTTAACGCCCTTCGGGGCAATATCCTCCTTGAAGACCGGGTACTCAAACAGTGCTACGGGTAGTTCAGCGGCGAATGCCTCTAGAAGCTGGTTGCCAAATCCTTCCCAACCAGTGGGGTAAAGGACGAAGTCAGCCATAGTATACATATCCGGGTACAAGGCATAGAATCCTTCTGTTTCCGACCGAAAGGGGTGAACCTCATTCCCGACGTTCATCCAAACAATCCCTAGAGCATCGAAAAACTCAAAGAGTTTATCCCGGTAATCAGCAAAGGCACGCTCGGGGCGCCCAGCCAAGACAAGCACCACGCGGCTCTCTTCGGAGAACACCTCGCCATGGTACAGCTTCCTGACCACAATGTCTTGGCGAAGACTTCGTAGAATAGCCGTCAAGTGCCCGGCTATTTCTGTCTGCTTGTTGGGAACAATGCGGGCTCCGACAAACAGTACAATGTCACTCGGGTTGATGCCATGCTTTTCACGAAGAGACGCTCGAATCTTAGCTTTCTCTGCGGGGTCAAACTTTTGGTCAAAATCCATGGTATCTGGAATCACTCTGGCTTCGATGCCTTTCTTTTTCAGAACCATCTTGTTCCGTGAGTTGATCGTCCAGTGTCTGAGGTTGGGCAGTGCTGGAGGAAAGCACCCCTCAAGAATTGATTTGGCGAAATTGCATGTCGGCGCAAATTTGTAGGCCCCTTCGCTAAGAACATCGTGGTGGATTGCAGCACATGGTAGCCCAGTCTCCCTGAGCAGCTCGGTTAGAGCTACCGTGGCCACTGGATGGACCGGGAGAGACAGCAGATTATGGACAAATAGTATGCCTGGGGTGAAATCCATAATCACCTTGCCCAATTCCTGTTTTAGCTCTAAGCAGGAGATATCAAATGCTCTTTTCAGTTCGGCCTCACCAGCAAAGTCCACCAGCCGGGGCCCGAATAAATTGTGCATCATCTGCATCACTTGTTCAGAGTCGAACTCCAGAGCAGGTATTGGGAAGTCTGCCCAATCGTAGGCTGAGCAGATCGCCACCTGATGGCCCATCGTTTCCAGAAGGCTCCTGCGTTTCATCATCTCTAGCGAAACGCCATCGGTGCCAGCCGAATCAATCTCACCTACCTGTGTACGCTGGGGCGGTTCTTTCCAACCGTGGCTAGGGGCAGAGCGGAAATGAACAATGAGTGCCTTCATCAGCCTACCTCCCAGCCCAGGGTGGCGAGCCCATCTTGGTCTTTGCAACCCGGGGCAACCTTCCTATGCCCCAATCTTAATTCCCACAACGTTTGTCGTCAAGCCAATTACCTTGGGTTAAAAATTGCGCCTCCTCGAGGGTGAACAAGATGGCTTTTTGTTAGATGACAATTCAAAGGGAAAGCATAATCTTTAGCAGCACAGGGATTATGAGAATCTTCTATGTAACTGGCACTCGCTCTTGGGCAGATGCCTCACCTGACAGACTGACTGCGTGATAAAGTGAAGCGAAAGCCATCCTTATCCACATAATCGACAGGATGATTCCGACACCGAAGCAGATGAAACCGGCAATACTTATGGGAATGGCCAGTAGGCCGATAAGGAATACCTTCCAGGCATGCCCGCCGGTCATGCTCCAACTACCCTTGACCGCCTCGATTACACCCATCTTCCGATCCACCACT
>Ga0114930_10004647_pt1 | contig 11524 bp, 12 predicted proteins | sample AnhtaG_FD_87300 | JGI IMG/M metagenome (GOLD analysis project Ga0114930, IMG submission 87300) | Deep subsurface microbial communities from Anholt, Denmark to uncover new lineages of life (NeLLi) - Anholt_01485 metaG | ecosystem: Environmental > Aquatic > Marine > Oceanic > Sediment | place... | reverse complement strand
CTTTGACTGCGGAATCGCCGAGCAGAATATGGTTGGTATTGCCGCTGGACTGGCGGCCTCGGGCAAGATACCCTTTGCCAGCACCTTTGCCGTCTTTGCCGCCGGGCGTTGCTTTGACCAGATTCGCATGTCTGTAGCTCAGCCCGGGCTCAATGTTAAGCTGGTAGCTAGCCACGGTGGCATCAGTGTCGGCGAGGATGGCACCTCCCACCACTCTATTGAAGACCTGGCTTTAATTGGCTCCCTGCCCGGCTTTACCGTTATCGTGCCTGCCGATGCTATTGAAACCACTCAGGCGGTAAAGGCGGCTGCCGCCAGCTATGGTCCCTTCTACATCAGGCTGTGCCGTCCCAAACTGCCTCTGGTCTATGCCGAGGACTACCGTTTTAAGCTGGGGAAGGCGGTAACCATGAGGCAGGGTGGGGATGCTACCATAATAGCTATTGGTCTGATGGTCAAAGCGGCGCTGGAAGCGGCACAAAATCTGGAAGGGGAAGGCATAGACTGCCGGGTGCTAAATATGTCCACCCTCAAGCCCATTGATGAGGCGGCTATAACTCAAGCGGCGGCTGAAACCGGGGCTATTGTTACCGCTGAGGAGCACCTGGAGCACGGTGGCTTAGGCAGCGTTGTGGCTCGGGTGGTGGCTCACCACCAGCCGGTGCCGATGGAGTTTGTGGCCATTAAGGATACCTATGCCAAATCAGGTAAACCGACCCAGCTTCTGGAGAGGTATGGTCTCACGGCAAAAGACATTGAGCAGTCAGTAAAGTCGGTGGTAGCCAGGAAGTGACTAAGCGCTTCCTGTTCCTGAAATTTCAACCACTCGCCTTGTCCTCAAGAAATGGGTAAAGCCCACCAAACAGGGTAAAGCTACACTGTAAGCTATGAGTGCCCCCGCGAGCCCCACCAGCCAGCATATCAAGGGTAGCGGGACAAATAAAACAGCGGCGGCTTTGGTTGTATCCCGAAGGATAAAGTGAGCGGCTATGGCTGGTATAGCCATGATTAGCATTGGCTGAGTGGCGGTAACTAGCAGCACACCAATAGTGGTTGCCTCCCCCCGGCCTCCTCTGAAGCCGAGAAACACCGGCCAGTTATGGCCGACGACGACGGCGGTTCCGGTAAGCAAGACAGCTACCAGAGGCAGACTGGCTGCCTGGGCAATAAGAATAACCGCTGCCCCCTTGGCGGCATCAATAATGCCAACTGTTACCCCCGCCTTAGGCCCGAGCTGGCGGAAGGTATTAGCGGCGCCCATGTTCCCATCCCCAATCTGCCGGATGTCAACGCCCTTTAAGACCCGCCCGACAATATAGGCGGTGGGGATGGAGCCCAGGAAGTAACCTAATACTACTATCAGCCAGGGCATATCTATTCTCTAAATGGTGCCGGGAGTGGGACTCGAACCCACAAGGACTAAGTCCGGCGGATTTTAAGTCCGCTGCGTCTGCCAATTCCGCCACCCCGGCTAAAGCTAGGTATTAGAAATTACCCCCGTTTTTGGGAATTTTGGCGATAATTTGGCGATGTAATTTTATTTTTTGCCCCGTTTACCCCTGGGGGCAGCACTTCGTCCAGCAGTGCCATGGCATCCTCTTGCATACCACTTATTATATGGCTGTAAACATCCATTGTAAAGGCTACCGAGCTATGGCCCAGGGCTTCACTGATAACCTTTGGCTTTGCCCCACGCAGTAACATAAGACTGGCAAAGGTATGTCTCAAGTCGTGAAAGCGGACACCCTCCAGGCCCGCTAGTTTGGCTATTCTGGCAAAGTCATGGCTTAATATCGAGGGGTCAAGCGGCTTGCCTTCAGGACTGCCAAAAATCAGGCTGTCAAGAGTAAGTGGCTGCCCTAGCTGCCAGTAAAGCGATTCCCTCTCCGCCCGGTATTCCCTCAAAAACAGAGCTAACTTTGGCGTCATGGCAACACGGCGTCGGCTGTGGCTTGGTTTGCTTACGAAAGTGTTCAATGGGTCGTTATCGGGGTCGTTATCGCCATTGTTGGTCTTTTGTTTAGACCACGAGTTATCAGAAAGTGGCTGAAAAGGGCATTGACAAAAATTCAATTTAGTGGTAAGTTATAAGCCCCAGATTTTCAATGAATGACGAGGCGAGAAAGTCAAGAAGTATCAAGATAAGGCAGAGCATCCTCCAGGAGGCACACGAAAGAGCCAAAAGGGAGGGCAAAACGGTTGGCCTGGAGGGAGCCAAGTTCAACATCACCAGTAATGCTGTGCTGGTGGGGGTTGCCAAGACCGATGCCCCCCTTGCTGATGATGTGCGTCAGAAGCTTGAAAACAGGATACTTATGCGTCGCCTCGCCGAGCCGCAGGAGATTGCCAATGCTGTCGCCTATCTAGTGTCCGATGAGGCACAGTATATGACTGGGGCTGTAATGAATATGTTGGGCGGTCTTGACTTATTTGTGTTTTAAATGGTCAAGCTTCCCATTAACGGGCGACGCTCTGGTACAAACACGAGAAGAAGTAATTAAACTGGGGGGGACATGGAATTTCAAGACATAACCTTTTCCAAAGAAGAAGGAGTCGCTATCATCACCTTGAATCGACCCCCAGTGAATGCTATGAGATATCAAACCTACGTTGAGCTTGAGAAAGCCGCGGCATTCATCACCGCCGATGGAGAATTCAGAGCAGTTATCATCACTGGTGGCGGCGAGCGGGCATTCTGTGGTGGAGCTGATGTTCGGGCATTCTATGAGCTGAGGGGGTCGGTTTTTAATGTCAGAGAATATAACGCCAATGCCGGTTCTGCTTTAAGGAAGATCAGAGAACTTGAGGTGCCAGTGATTGGGGCAGCCCCCTATTTAGGAAGGCTAGGCTCTCAGGTGGCCGGCGGAGCCCCTAGTTCGCAACGGAGACGCACCAGAATCAAATTCCAGGCGTTTTCCCGAGGTGGTTAATGGATTTTATACCTTTGTTTTAAGAGGGGCGCCCGCCCCTCTTCTTGCCAAGGAGAGGGGGTTATTCTCAACAGCAAAACAGGCTCAACAATTGCCAAGAGCGTTACTTACTGCAAGAAAGCTTGAATCCTTACCTCATTGCACGATTTAGCGGAATGTGCATCTTGGCCAAGCAAATGGTTCCTAGCCTCAATCATAGTTATTCCGCTACTAATGTTTATCTGCTATAATTCAATTGGGCTAAAGAGTTACTTAAGGAGGGTGAGTATTTGCATCTTGGCTTTCCATAAAACGCCTGAGTTGTAGTTCAGTGCCGAACTCATTGTGTAACACATTTTAACGTATCTCAAGTACATAAATAAGAGGTTTCAAGGTCACGGGCAAAAAATGATAATACTTATCGCTGATGATGAACAATCTGTAAGGTCGTTGGTAAGAAGGCTTCTGGGCGACAAGTATATTGTGCTGGAGGCAGCCGATGGCGAGGAAGCAGTAGATATGGCTCGGCGACGTGAACCCGCCCTTATCCTGCTGGATATCCTGATGCCAAAGATGAGTGGCTACGCCGCTTTACGCGCAATTAAAACAGACCCGGTTACGAAGGGAATCCCCGTGGTCATGCTTACCGGTCTTGGCGATGAACTCGATAAGAAGCTTGCCAAGCAGATGGGCGCTGACGGATATATAACTAAGCCGTTTAGTTTGCAAGACCTGAGGAAGACAATCGGCAGATTGTTAAAAAGCCCTGGATAGGAAATAGCCTTTCTCAATTATACACACCCTTACACACTTGCTTGTTTTGTTGAGTCACAGTACAAAAAGGGGGACTCCGAGCTGCTGACTTTGCCTGGAGTCCTCTACTTTACAACGAGAGACGCTCTGTAGTCCAGATCTGGGCGGCTGACTTCTCTCCACTTTTCTCCTGAAAGAGCACGTTGTAGGTGGCGTTGGAATTGAAGGGTGGGTCAAGGTATATCAGGTCAACACTCTCAGAAGCTACGTGTTCACGCAGAATGTCCAGGTTATCCCCGAAGTAGAGCTTGTTTTTCCAACCGGGCAGTGTCATGTTATACATACCATAAGCCAAGTAGCGGGCGCTGTCAATGTCGTTTTTTATAGTGTCAAAAATTCTCTTTGCCGTCACCGGCTTACGCTCAAACTGAAGCTAGAATTTTGACGCTAATTTGGCGATAAACTGAAAAGAACTGGTTGTCACCAAACATTACTCTAGCTTCAAAACAGGGTTTTGGCAATTGACACAAAGGTTCTAATTTGAACGTAAAATGACTGTTTGACATTTTAGCTTAGAATTTTAAGTCCGCTGCGTCTGCCAATTCCGCCACCCCGGCTAAAGTAGTGGAGGCGACGACCGGATTCGAACCGGTGTATAGGGGTTTTGCAGACCCCCGCCTTAACCACTTGGCTACGTCGCCCCTTAAGTATTCTTTTTGGAGCGGAAGATGGGATTCGAACCCACGACCCTCTCCTTGGCAAGGAGATGCTCTACCGCTGAGCCACTTCCGCATTATTACCCGCGAAAATCAAGAATTTTCGCGGGAACCCGTTTCTTGGTGCCGAGGAGGAGATTTGAACTCCTACGAGCTTACGCTCACCACCCCCTCAAGATGGCGTGTCTACCAATTCCACCACCTCGGCCTTCTTTATTGCTTTTCCTCATCCTGCCAGGGGAAGTGCCATCTGCGCAATACCCGCCCTCGCCGGGCAAATCTCCCCCAAAGGAAGGAGAGTCCTAGAATAATAAGGATAGTGGGCCAGGTATAACCCCATAAAGAGCCGCTTAGCACATCCAGCTTAATCAGAAGAGCAATAACTCCTACGGCAACTAGGATTAAACCGACGAATATCATCATTATCTTTTGGCCAGAGGGGATTCCCCGACCTGCGGTTTTAGAGTCTTAAAGACTGATATACCCCCCCCTGCCACCAGATAGTATAATGTCTTGTCTGGTCTGGCGTCAATACATGGTTTATATCTGGCGGTACTATCCGGTGCTGAGGTGAGGCAGGGGAAAAAGGGGAAAACTGGCAGGAGTGGCAGGATTCGAACCCGCGACCTGCGGTTTTGGAGACCGCTGCTCTCCCAACTGAGCTACACTCCTAGCCCGATAATTATATTAGCACAAATTCCGACAAAAATTAACTGGTACTCCAGGAGCGGCTTACCCCCTCTCTGTGTCCCTTCCCAGTACTTCTCCCTCAGCTCGCGCTTCAAAATCTTGCCCGAAGGCTTCTTGGTCGGGATAGAGGAGCGCATTTCTATAGATTATATCTGCCCAGGTGCCTGTGTTGTAGCGGCACAACTCTTTTAATATGTAGTTGGCTGTCATTGTCTTACCTCCTCACCTCACATATACTACTAAATGCCCACAGCCTCTGTCTAGTCTACTATATAGCTCAAACCACACCCCTATTGACCTATTTGCCAAGAAGTCACTGAACCGGCCACACAATCACCCAAAAGTCCTGACTCTATTTAAGATAACTGTAGGTAATAAGTACTAAATTCGGGGGGAAAAGTTAGAAAAGGTTAGGTTAGATGTCTTGACTTTTGCCATTTGGCAAATTATACTAGTAATTCCGTACTAGCTCTTTAGTAATACTCGCCACCACCATGATTCCAGGATAACAGATAGGCTTAAGGGGCAGGATAAGTTGATATGCGGACACGACATACTCTGGATGGTAAGATGCGAAGCCTTACATGGATTGTGGGCGCTGTTGTGCTGCTCGCCATTGGTGGTGGCATTATTGTTGACATTGACCACGCCATTGCGCGGTTCGTGGCGCTCCCTGACGGAAGATTCCTTATGCCTTACTTTGCTGTGGCTGGGGGTGTGCTTGTGCTCGCTGGGATTGGCTTTCTTATCACATGTCTATGCCGATATACATGGATTAGGTTTCTGAAGAAAGAAATGAAGGGCAAAATCGTACCGCGGCCATATTCACCTATGGGCAGCCAGCGATGGAGTGACGAGGTTTAAAGAACAATTTTCCCCTGGCGACCCACGAAGTGCTATCTCCTCTATCAATGATAAGGTAATCCACATTCACTTTTATTGCCTCTGGGGGGCTTTGCCTATTATATGGTACCCCTGGGGCGACTCGAACGCCCGACACGCGGTTTAGGAAACCGCTGCTCTATCCACCTGAGCTACAGGGGCATAATTAAAGCTGGGGTTACCATAGGCAGGAGTTTTGCACCGGCTTTAAGTCTCACCCTTTAACCCCATAACTCCTATTTAAAGATAATTGTAGCAACAAGACGTGTAGTCCGCAACTCTCAAGCTGTGTCCTGAAATCAACATTATTGACAAAGCCTCATGGGAGTGATAGTGTCAAGTCCTAAGTATGCGAAAGGGCCTTTAGAAGAGTATAAATAGTGGAGCAGGTACTTGACCCGGAAGCCCTGGTCTAGGGTTACTGACAAACAAAGCGAGGAGGAGAGGTATGGCACGAGGTTTTATGGGCAAGATGCTATGGGTTGACCTCTCCCGAAATAAGTTAAAGGACGAGGTACTTGATGAAAAGCTTGGCCGCCAGTTCATTGGCGGCTATGGGCTAGGCGCTAGAGTCCTCTTCAGCCGGCAGAAGGCTGGTGTCGACCCACTGGGCCCGAATAGTATTCTCGGGTTTACCACCGGCATGCTTACCGGTACCCCGGCAATTTCGTCTTCAAGGTACGTAGTGGTGGGGAAATCGCCCTTGACGGGGGGCTGGGGTGATGCCAATTCCGGCGGTAATTTCGGCCCTTACCTGAAGTTCGCCGGCTACGACGCGATGTTCTTTACCGGCATATCGAAAAAGCCGGTTTACCTCTTCATTGATAATGGAAAGCCCGAGCTTAGAGATGCCGCCCATCTGTGGGGGAAGGATACCTTCCAGACCGAAGACATACTCAAATCTGAATTGGGCAAGGAGGTGGAGGTAGCCTGCATCGGCCCGGCTGGAGAGAAGGTAGCCCGTATCGCCGCTGTGATGAACAACAAGGGCAGAGCGGCTGGTCGTTCGGGGCTGGGGGCGGTGATGGGCTCCAAGAAGCTTAAGGCAATAGCGGTTAAGGGCAACATGAATATCCCTCTCGCCGATGAAACGGAAGCCAAAACCTTGAGAAAAAAATACCTCGGTGAGCTGCGCGGGCATGTTGATATGTTGAAGGACTATGGCACGCCAGGCATCTTTATTCAATGCGCCGAAAGTGGTGATACGCCGACCAAAAACTGGTCAGGCACGGCGATTTTTGACTTCTTGGATTATGAAGACATCGCCGCCGAACCTGTTATTGAGCGCCAGGTGAGGAGGTATGCCTGTTATCGCTGCCCCATCGGGTGCGGTGGGCATATGAAGGAGGGCACCGGAGAGTATAAATATGAGGCAGGTGCTCACAAACCTGAGTATGAAACGCTGGGTATGTTTGGCGCCGATTGCCTTAACAGCAATCTTGAATCGATAATCAAACTAAACGATATCTGCAATCGCTACGGGGTTGACACCATCTCAGCCGGGGCTACCATGGCCTTCACTATTGAATGCTACGAGAGGGGGCTTATCACCAAAGCCGACACCGATGGCATTGAGATGACCTGGGGCAACCACAAATCCATCGTAGCCATGACCGAAAAAATGGTCAAGAGGGAAGGTTTTGGTGACGTATTAGCCGATGGGGTAAAGGTAGCCGCGAAGAAGATTGGCAAGGGCGCTAGCCGATACGCCGTACATATTCAGGGGCAAGAGGTGCCGGCACATGACCCCAAGTTCGGGTATCATTGGGGAATTACCTACCGCCTAGACGCTACTCCGGGCCGTCATACCCAAGGTCCGAGAATGCATCCCCCGGGACTGCCGATTCCCAAACACAAACGAAGGTCGTTTGCTGGCCAAGGTGAAGCCCACAAGCTAGGCAGCAACTTTAGCCATGTTGTGAGTTGCACCGGTACCTGCATGTTCGCGTACTGGGCTCTGCCCGACGTTGATTCCTTCCTTGAGTTTATGAGAGCGGTTTCCGGTTGGGACTTCACTGTTAGCGAGCTGTTTAAGACCGGGGAGAGAATTGCTAATATCCGACAGGCTTTCAATATTCACGAAGGGTTGAACCCGCTAAAGTTCAAAGTCCCTGGCAGGGTGTACGGCAATCCGCCACCAAAGAGGGGTCCCCTGGCCGGGATAACCGTTGATGAGGAAACCATGGACACAGAGTACCTGGCTGCCATGGACTGGGACCTCGAGACAGCCAAGCCGAGTAAAAAGAAATTACTGGAACTGGGCCTGGATGACGTGGCTAAAGAGCTCTGGCCATAAAAGAGGATATTAACGTTAAAGGGCAAGGGTTGGTCTATTGATGTGGATTCTACTTGAGCTTACGGGCGTTTCTTGCTAGGTTAACCACGGCTCAAGGGCATGGTAAAGAAGAAGGTGGAACCGCGGCCGGGTTCCGATTCGACCCAGATTCGGCCACCGTGTGCTTCCACCAGTCTGCGGCACACCAGAAGTCCCAGCCCAGCCCCCTTAACCCCATCAAGTCTGGAATCTTCAATACGCTGGAAGGGCTGGAATAGTTGGGCCTGGTCGGGGCGAGATATGCCGATCCCTTGGTCACTAACCGCGATAACTAAATGCTTCTCTTTTGGCCTGACCGAGACTCGTATCTCTCCTCCCTGCGGTGAGTACTTAACCGCGTTCTCAAGGAGATTGTAGAGGATACGCTCCAGTCTCAATTCGTCAGCATAAACCGGAGGAAGTTTTCTGGGGAGGTCTACAACAAACTGATGTGCTGAAGACTGGCGCTTTATTTCCTCGACGGCGCCTTGAATCACTTTTCTGACACTTATCGCTTCGGCATGGAGGAACAGGCGGTCTGCCTGCACTCTGGATAGCTCCAGGAGGTTGCCCAACATGTGAGATAGCGATTCTGCTTCCAAAGCTGCGTCCTGTAGCAGTTGACGTGTTTCTTCTGGGGATAGTCGTTCGCCTTCGGTTAGAGCCGTATTGACAGCTCCTGTGATTACGGTCAGAGGGCTGCGTAGCTCATGGGAGACAAGACCGATGAACTCGTCTTTTAGCTGGTCTAGCCTTTTGCGCTCGGTGATATCCACTGCCACCGAGCGGCTGGCGACCACTCGCCCTTCTTTATCACGCATCGGTCGCACTGATAGGCTAATCCACACATTACTGCCGTCGGCTCGGCACATCTCTAACTCTTCGTCAAGAATTTCCTCGCCAGCCAGGAACCTCTGAAAGACCTCCTGTGCCTTATCTTTGCCGTTTTCCGTATCGGCATACAGGTCTAACACTGGCCGCCCAATCAGCTCACCCCGACTGTAGCCAAGCAGTTCCGCAGCTCTGCGGTTGGCCCGCTCGATGTAACCATTTGTCCCCACCGAGAAGTAGGCATCGGGAGCCTCTTCATACAGGTCTCGATATTTCTCTTCGCTCTGCTTTAAGTCTCTAAACAGAAGGTTGTAAGGCTTGACCAGCCCGGTCTCGATAATAGCCTTGTAGATGAGATAGAAGGCGACGATTTTCAAAAAGTGCCCGATGAGGTTGGGAAGCGCGAAGGCATGTTCGTAGAATGTGAAAAACAATTCGGAAGCGATGGTCACGATGATGGCGGCGAGCAACAATCGTAATACGCCGGCATCAAACTCCCGGCGCTTTTGAAACATAGTGAAAATCGCACCTAGCAGAACCAGAGAAATGACATACTCACTGATTATTTTAAACGGCGTCAGGCCAGTGCCTTCAACAAAGCAGACGGGGAAGTTCTGCCAGTAGAAAATGGAGACTAACAAAAGTGCAGTAGCCACGCCGTAGCCGAGAAACAGGAAATTGACTCTCAGTTTACGACCGATGAGCAAGGGCGCAATGAGGAGAGAAAAAGCTTGGAAAAACCGGGCACAAATCCAGAGTTGAGCTGCCGTATTGGTGCCGTATCCCGGAAAGACCCCCATTCCCGGATAAACAAGGGTATGAGCTAGATCCAGATGACCGATGAACAGGAAGGCAATACCGATAAATATAAAGTAGCTATTGTTCAGGAAGCGGCGCGAGTTCCAGGCAATGATAAAAATGCTAAAGGCGACAATAATACTGAAGATTTCGGCAAAGCTATGGAAAAGGAGATAGTTGTACCAGCTGGAAAAATATAGTCCGCAGAAGACCAGTGCCCCAGCTAGGATTGCCAGATACCAGCCTGGCTTTCTAGCGGTCATTATTTGTGAAAAAACCCTGTTCATAATTGCTCTTGGTGCCGATGATACGCCCACAGCATCCAGCCGTCAAGGGGGGTACAGACTTCGTCCTGGTGGGAACCAGTTTTGACATCTGACGGGCACGGGGCTATTATTAGAGTCCAAGAATAGCTGGCTCGGAGATAGCAGATGAGGAAGTTTCGCATACTGGTGGTTGACGACGAGGAACGGATTATAAACTTCCTCAGGTCCAAGCTTAAAGCTTCAGGGTATGAGGTATTGACCGCCAATAATGGCCTTGGGGGCCTGGAGCAGGCTCAGGCTCAAGAGCCCGACCTGATTGTGCTTGACCTCCTTATGCCCAAAATGGACGGCTTGGAGATGCTCAAGGAGCTGCGCAGCTTTTCGGCGGTGCCGGTTATTATTCTGACTGCCAAAGGTGCTGATGCCGATAGAATTAAAGGGCTACAACTGGGGGCCGATGACTACCTGCCCAAGCCCTTCAACCCTGACGAACTGGTGGCCAGGATTGAGGCAATCAGGCGCCGGCTGGAACCCGAAAAAGGAAGTAAAATCCGAGAAGTTTTCAATCTAGGGGATGTAACCATCGATTTTAAGAAGCACAACGTGGTTGTCAGTGGTGAGCCAAAATACTTGACCCGAATCGAATGGCTTCTGCTCAGCCAGCTTGCTAGTAATGCTGGCCGTCTCATGCTATACGAGGACCTGCTCACCCGGGTCTGGGGGCCCGAATACCGCGATGATGTTCAGATCCTAAGGACATCAATCAGCCGTCTAAGAGGTAAGCTGGAAAGCGACCCTAGCAGTCCCAAGCTGATTCGCACCGTCCCCAAGACGGGCTACATCATAGACCAGCCCCTGCCCTGAAGCGCAATGTCATAATTTTGTAACTTTTTCTCCCCTCATTTTATGACTTCGTTATTGCTAGCTAGCTATTATTGTTGGTGAACATGCTTTTAGAGGTAGTGAAGTGTTGAGACTGAAGAGTTGTCCCAAGTGCAAAACGGGTGCTGTTGGGGTTGATAGAGACCACTACGGCTGGTATGAGTACTGCGTCCAGTGTGGCTATATACGTGACTTAATCGGCATGGTTGCTTCAGGGCAGGAGCAAGCTGATAGCGTAAAGGAGCGCCAGCGGGGGGTTAGCATTTCAGACAAAGGAGAGCAAGAGTATGCTTGATGGAAAGAGAATTGCCATCCTGGCTGAAGAGGACTTTGAGGACGCCGAACTTATTGTGACCATGAGGGTGATGAAGAATGCCGGCGCCAAAGTGGTGATTGTAGGCAGTGGCTCTCAGGAAGCTTACAAAGGCAAAAGGGGAAGCGCTACCATAGGAGTTGATGTTACTGCTGATAAGGTCAAGGCTG